>ERZ791883.2590-NODE-2590-length-11595-cov-5.484315_pt1 | contig 11595 bp, 16 predicted proteins | sample MGYA00510160_ERZ791883 | MGnify/ENA primary metagenome ERZ791883 (study PRJEB30046, sample SAMN00792072) | human gut metagenome | study: EMG produced TPA metagenomics assembly of the A metagenome-wide association study of gut microbiota in type 2... | reverse complement strand
GGCCATTGTCCGAATGTCGGACCGGGTTAATTGTTCGTTCATATCGTTGCCGTTAATATATTGCTACCAGATTTGCGGACCGGAACGACCGGAAGCCGCCCGCCTCAACGTCGTAATACTTGACCGTTTGCCCGTCGTCGGGTCGCCCTGTTCCCTTGATCAGCTCCGCCGTATCTTTGAGTGTTCCGACAGCCCGGCGCAATGTCCCGTCGGTCTTTTCGTAGGCGAACCGCACGACACCCGCCCGCATTCGCTTTGCAAGCCGGTACAGCTGCCACGATTTCGCAAGGGCAACGGCGAACGCCTTGCCCGTTGTGCGGGCAATCACCCACGCCCGGCGCATAATGGTTGATAAATCGTGTTTTTTCATCGTCTTTCCTTTGTTGTGGGGCGGTTTCTGAGGCCGCCCCCGGTTTATTGTTAGTCTCCGTAGTACGTTCTGCTGTCTCCGTAGTAGTCGGCCGGGATTATCAGCGGGAGCGGATCGAGGACGGGGCGTTTCGGCTCCTCCATCGGGCGGTTTTCGATTATCGCCGTCATCACCGCGATCTTCTCGTTGCGCCAAGCCTTGCGCAGGCAGGCCGAGAACGACATCGAGGCGTTGGCACGTTTCAGATACCAGGCGTTGCGCATGATCTTCGATTTGTTATATATTGCTTTCATGGTTTATTAGGTATTAGCTTATTTTCTTAATGCAAATATAAGGCATTAATTTATAACATCCAAAGATTTTAACAAGAAAATACAAAATAATACTATTTTTTTTAGCTTATTTATTTGGCAATACTTTATAATTAACCTATATTTGCATTACAAACCAATGCATTATAAGTATGATACAACTAAGAATTAAGGAATTATGTAAAGAAAAGGGCATAACACTGAATCAGTTGGCCGAAAAGATTGGAATTTCCCAACCGTCTATTAGTGGTATAGCAACGGGAAAGCAAAAGCCGGCATTTGACACGCTCGAAAAAATGGCCGATGCTTTGGAGGTTACTCCCGCAGAACTTTTTGCCCCTCAACCAACAAACACAATCACCTGCCCGAAATGCGGGACGGTGCTGGAGGTAAAGGAAAGAGAATAATATGGGAAAGAAAACAGACCAAATAGACGCCCAAAGCCTCGAACAGACGCACACCCTTTTCGAATCGGGGGACATCGACCGCATAGAGGTCGGAACCGTGGCCGGACTTTGTGAGATTCACCGCTATCTATTCGGTGGGTTGTACGACTTCGCCGGAAAGATTCGAACGCTGAACATTGCAAAGGGTGGCTTTCGCTTTGCAAATTGCCTTTACTTGGGCGCGATACTTCCGGTAATCGAGCAGATGCCGGAAACAACCTTCGAGGAGATCATCGCAAAATATGTCGAAATGAACATCGCCCACCCGTTCATGGAGGGCAACGGCCGGGCCACCCGGATATGGCTCGATATGATGCTGAAAAAGCGTCTCCGGCGAGTTGTGGACTGGCAGAAGGTAGACAAAGATTTATACCTTCAGGCGATGGAACGCAGTCCAATAAATGACCTTGAATTACGCGCGCTGCTCAGCCAGGCATTAACCGACCGCACGGATGATCGGGAGGTTATTTTCAAAGGTATCGAACAGTCGTACTATTACGAGGGATACGAGGGGTAACCCTCTCCCAGCTGAATCAATGCGTATATATTTGATTTAGTTTATTATATTATTAATCGAACTTAAAAATCTCGAGCTATGAATTTATATGCTTTACTCTTCGCTTTACTAATAACTATTCTGGTGTTCTTTCTATTTCGAGAACTTTTTTGCTGGTATTGGAAAATAAACCGAAGTATTGAGTTGCAAGAAAACATCTTGAAAGAATTGCAGAAAATAAATAACCCGGAATCAAACGGCAAAAACCATAAGAATACGTTCTCAGAGCGCAAAGGTACCCAAAAGGCCCAAAACATTAACAAAACTCCTATCGTGGTAGACAAAAAAACTGGACGCCAAATGGAAGTCACGGAAATAACATCTGACGGTAAGTTAGTGTGCTCGGTTGGTTCGGGTATCTTCGAAGAATTTTTGCCGGACGAAGTTACACCAATAGAACAAACCTAATTTGTAAGCCGGAATAAAGCTAAGAGCCGAACGCTGTCCCTGCGTAGTGTCATCGATCTATTCCCGATCGTTAAGGCGAACAACCCCTATTTAACGGCTTTTTATCTTCGGGTGGCACAACTCTACCTAATGATAGATCGTCGAAATTTTCGCATCCCAAAGCGCAAATAACGGGCAATACGCCTATAAAACCAAGAGAGCCGAGAATTATCCCGGCTCTCGTCATTTCGTCGTTATTCGGTGGCGTGCATCATCACACGCAGCGTGCCCCGTCATTCCTTTACTGCTACTGTCATTTTGCCGATGGACTGAATGATCTTGGCAGCTTCGGGATCGAGGACCACGGAAATAGGCTGTATTGCGGCCGTTATCTCCTTGCCGTTGGTTGTCACGTCCTGGCGGTCGGCAAGATGCAGAACACGCGACGCAATCGTCGAGTTGTACTGCTCACACATAGCCCCCTCCAACTGATCGGATTCGATTCGCGCGCGCACGCGCGCACACACGCTCAAAAATTCATCCTGCTTTTCGTATTCCCGGAAAGTATTCTCTACAATATCCGCGAACACGCAGAATCCTACAAGTGTCAGCGGTCGTTCGTAAGGTACGGGAATAACAGAGCCGTCGGCCAATACCTTGTTGCTGTATCGCGGATTCGCTTTCGCCCATTCGACATACTCTTCGAACTTGGCTTCAAGAGCTTCGGGGGTATATGCACGAGGGCGGCCCACTTTCTTATTAAGGGTATTCATGTTATTATTTGTATTTTTTTCGCCCCAATTTTCCGAGGCTGTTTTGAACCTTGACCCGCTTCTGCCCCTTGTTGATGTCAACCACCGAAACAATGGGCGCCGGCATTTCAAGCATAGCTTCACGGATCATCGCTTTCATCCCCTTCATTCCGTCATTGCGCTGGGGAAGATTCGATACTTGGATGGCGTTTCCACCGCTTGCCACGTTCATGGCCGAGAGCATTGCGCCCCAGTCGTTGACAGCCTGGGCCGTCATCACGGCTTCGCCGTTGGATAACATTGCGGGGATGCTGTCCGAAGTTCCGGTGCCCGGGCCCGTGACAAGGCCGCCGGAGGCGTATCGGTATTTACTTCTTTCTTCCTCTGCGGAACTGTTGAGCGATTTAATTTGCGTTATTATGGTCGTAATGGTCGAAATTGCAGCCACCGCCCCGGCAATACCATCCCAAACGGTAGCGGAGGATGAAAATGCTTTGTGTAACGCCGCTCCCATCGCAGCGGCCGATTCGGCGATTGCCAACATTGCGACAACCCCCGCATCTGCCCCGGCGGCTTCGGCAAGTTCTTCCAACGCACCGACCATCTGTTGTGCGCTTTGAATAGACATCTGCGTTTCTTTTTCTTGCAACTTAATGCCTTGCAGTTGTATGTCGTTGACCTGCTGTTTGGCTTCTGCAACGGCCTTTTGTGCGTCAAGTTCAGCATTACGCCATTCCAAAACACCGCCATAGAGAGCCGTATATGTTTCCTCACTCATTGATTGTATTTCGGAAAGTTTATTTTGTGCAGCATCCATTTGTTGCTGCGCAAAATCCATTTTGGCGGCATTTTTCTCAATATCCTTGTTCGGATCAGATGTGTGTAGAATGTCATAATTAGGTAACTGTGCTTCTTTTTGGCGGATAGTCTGCAATTTATTTTGTGCATTAAACCGCATTTTGATCCTGTTCTCCGCATTGCGGGCTTCTTCCTCGAACTCCTTATCGCTCCAACGCTGGCGTATTTCGGATTCCTCCTTATACCTGCGCTCCTCCATATTCAGGATCAGCTGGTTTATAGCTTCCCGGGATTCCGCAGTCAGCGTTTTGTCGTATTTGAGTTTGTTTTCCAACTCCTGACGTTCCCACGAAAAGCGAAGCCGGGAAAGTTCCAGGTCTTTTTCAAGGCTCGCTTGTCTGAGTTCAAGAATGGATTTTGATAATTGCTTCTCTAAATCGAGCTGTGTCTTGGCGGCTTGCTGGCGTGCTTTCAACTCTTTTTCAGTTATCGTAGTGATTTTCTCACCATTATCTTCTGTCTGTGCCGCTAAACCTTCTTGTTCTTTTTTGAGTTTCTGCACATTGTCGAGAGCTTCATTTCCAGCAGCGATAAATGCCTTATACATCGTTTCGGTAATATCAAATTCGGATTTACCAAAAAGACCTCCGCTTCCGGCATAGCGTTTCCGGGCCTCTTCATATTGATCGCCCCAATATTTCAACCCGATTTGAATATTCCGATTCAGCGCATCTTCTCCTTCGGAAGAATATACATTCATAAATTCATCGAGGAAAAGATTTTTTTGTTTGTTCTTTTGGGCATCCGGATTTAGCAAATTGCTGATCCCCTCTATCCCATTCGTCAATATATCAATAACGGACTTAATCGTGCCTTTGCTATTGTAAAATGACAGCACAAGTCCTTCCCAGGCGCTTTGCAATAGTTTGATTGATCCTTCAACAGTATTTAATCGTTCTTCGGCAATGCTTTTAGCTGCTCCGTCTACATCTTGCAACGCATCATGTAATTCCTTCACATCATCAGCACCATTTAAGAAAGTATTAAATGCCGCAACGCTCCGTTTATCGGTCAGTTCAAGCGTTCCGGCAAGGTCAATCCCCCGTGCACGTAGCTTTTTTAATCCGTCGATCAACTCCGGCAATGACTTAACCGGACCGTTGAGAGACTTCGCCAGTTTGCCATTAGTATCAGCAAGATTTAATAAAATATTTCTGGTTGCTGTCGCTGCGCTGGAAGCATCGAAGCCACTATTTGCCAATGACCCGAGAAGGGCCGTTACATCACGCACGGAGAATCCGAACGTCTTGGCAACAGGACCAACGATTGATAACGCCGTATTCAAGTATTCAAATGAAAGAGCCGATTTATTAGTAGACAAAGCGAGGACATCTAAGGCATCTTCGGTTTGATGGGCACTCAATCCAAAAATTCGCAAAGTCGCACCGGCCAATTTTGCGGCATCCGGAAGTTTTGCACCTACGGCTGTTGCGAAATTCAAAATCGGTTGTTGCATCGCCTGAATGGATTCCGGACCGAATCCCAATTTTGCCAATTCAGTTTGCAACTGTGTAACTTGTGAGGCAGTGTATTCAGTTGTCCGCCCCAGTTCAAGTGCTGATTCTCGCAGTTTATCCATTTCCTCTTTGGTGGCACCCAATATTGTTCCGAGATTGGTATTCGCCTGCTCAAAATCTTTAATCGTGTTAAAGCTATTCCGGAACAGACTAAACGCCGAACGAATAGCCATCCACGCCGCCCCGATCTTAACAAACGCTTTTTGAATGCCTCCAGCGTAATTACCGACGCCGATATGATAATTACGGAGTGCATTTTCCTGCCTGGCGATCTCGGCCGTTGTTTTCTGAATCTGCCGCACGATTTCTTTCCCCCGGACTCCTCCTCGCTCTGCGGCGCTCAAATTATTGTATTCCGCAGTCAAAGACTTTACGGACGACCGCAGTTGATTCAGGGAGCCGATCTTCTCCTTATCTTGGCGGATATTGGATTGAAGTTCACGAGTGTACGCTTTAATATCCGATTTGTATTTAATTACAGCCTGATCGTTTTTGATTATCTCGTTCTTGGTCTTAATCATCATCCGATCAAACTGGTCTTGCGAGATAGCCCCGGATTTGAGCTGCTGGCGATACTCATTCAGGTCCTCTTTCAGATATTTGGTTTCGGTATTGAGTGCCTTTATAGCATTCTGCGCCTCTCGCATTTTGTCGATAAGTTCCGAATTTTTGAACTCTATCGTTATGATCTTATGTATTTCATTCTGTGCCATATATCCTCATATGGATTAAATAATTAACAATCTATTTTATACTAACCCAGCGCTCCGTGTCATAGGTTATTCCCCGCCTATGCTCGTCCGGTAGGAGCGGCTGAGAGGCGGATATACGGCCCCATTTGCCACCCAAAAAATAAGGACCTTTCGATTTGGAGACCTCAAAACCACATAACCGTCCGTCATGCCCGAACAGTTTCAAAACCGTCGCATTGTCGGTCGTAATGCTGGCCCCCTTCGCCGGAACCGATATTTGCCGGATGGCATTGATCTGACCGTCTCGATTTCTCTGATATATAACAGCGACCAAACGCTGCGGGACACGCCCCGCCAAAGACGCAAGACGGCCCAAGAAGCCATCGCCGGGGCAATCCACGTATTGTAATGATATGACGTATTTCCCTAAACGAATTTGCCAATCGTCAGATCCTCCGGCGGCAATTTGATTCAGGATGCAACACCTCGTGTAGATTTTGGTTTCTTTTTTCATAACATTTTAATATTTAATAGTTTATCTTTTATTGCGAACCTCTGTCTGCGTTCGTACTCCTCGCACTTACGGCGGGTACGCTCCAGCAGTTCCGCAAGTTCTTTTTTATTCAATCCTACTGTCAGAGCGCTGTCGTCCCGCTGGCCGCCTCTGCGTTTTTCTTTTGGATTCATCCTGCTCATTTCCCCGTTTTTTCGTACTTTTGGCGCGTTGAGAACCAAAGTGCGGGGGAACAGTTTACGGCCCTTGCTTTCGAGGATAGGCGGGCGCAAATACCGCCTATCCTGATCTTCGCCTCATCTTGTCATATCACACGCGAAATCTGCCCGCGTCGAATCCGTTTGCCATATAGAAAGCGATTTTGTCGGCTGTGTGTCGTTCATCACCCCGAAAGCAAAGAGCTGTGCCGAAACCGAATTGGGAGGATTTCGGATAGCGTTCGTAGGCGTTGCCGTCCTCGTCTTTCGCTTTGGGTGCTTTGAACACCTCGTAATAGGTCAGTCCTTCGGAGGTGGTACGCTTGTAACAATACATCCCGTTAGCCTCGTTGTGGGCGATTTTCTCGAATTTGTCGCCGAATTTTGTAAACTCGTCCCGCAATGGCGGGTAAAACATCTGTTTTTTTCATATCCTGTTTCTGAATTTTCGATTATCTTTCGCGTCGTGGGTACTTGTTCCACCCGGGTATTTTCATGCGCTCAAATCGCAACTATCGCTAAAACGGCCCGGCCTCTCGGTCCGGTTCTACATCCGGGCTGTCGTAATCGGCTATACGGGTCAAGCTCTCGTTATGTCGGAAAATCACGCATCCCGTCGCCCCCTCCCGGTTCTTGGCGATATGCAGCAGCCCGACGCCCTCGGCCGGAATGGTCCCGTATCGCCCCGCGTCTATCTCGGCCCGGCCGTACACCGCCGGACGGTCGAGAAACAGCACCATATCGGCGTCCTGCTCGATGGCGCCCGATTCCCGGAGGTCAGACAGTAGCGGTGTCTTATCCGTCCGCTCCTCAACCTTGCGCGACAACTGCGACAACAAGATAACCGGAATATCGAGTTCCTTTGCGAGCAGTTTTGCCGAACGGCTGGCGGCGGCGATCTCCCGCTCGCGGGTGCTGTTCGTGTTCCGGCTTGCCGTGTCGAGCAGTTGCAGATAGTCGATAATGACCATCCCGCACCGTCCCCGGCGGGCCATAGCCTTACATTGCGAGCGTATATCCCCCATCGAAATATTGGCCCGGTCATAGAGGTAAACCGGCAGCGCGGAAAGTTCCGCGGCGGCCTGTTCGAGCCTGCGCCAGCTGTCGGCGTCTATATCGCCCGTGCGGAACGATCCGGAGTTAACGCCCGAGCCTCCGACCAGCATACGCCCAGCCAGCTGGGTATTGGACATTTCAGCAGAATACACATACACCGGAACCCCAGCGATAGCGGCGGCACGGGCAAAATGCAACATCGTAGCACTTTTGCCCATCCTGGGGCGGCCGGCCAACACGATAAGCTGGCCACCCCTCCAGCCGCCCGTCAGCGCGTCAAGCCGTTGTAAGCCCGTAGGAATACCGATGCACTCGCCCGCCTGTCGGGCCTGCTGCCGACGCTCCAAGTCGTCGAGGGTGGCCCGCACGACATCCCACAATGGCGTTATGTCATTCGAACGCACAGCCCGGTCAGCTATCGCGGTTATTTCCGATGTAGCCCAATCCACAACGCCGTCGGGATCCGACACAGCGCGTGCCGCGAGTTCGTGGCCGAAAAGGCATAGGCGGCGCCGGATTTCGGTGTTTGCGAGTTGACGGGCGTGGTCCAGTATATTAACGCCGGAACCTACTGCGTTGGTCAGTTCTACCAGGTAGCGGGTCATCTCCCGGCCTTTCAGTTCCGGACGATCTGCGAGCGTGTAGAGGTCGATTTTGTCGCCACGCTCCAACATCGAGAGCATCGTACTGTATATTTTGCCGTTATTTGGGGTGTGGAACGCCGAAATTTCGACGATCTCCGCCACGTCGGGTAGTTGATCCGATTCAAGAACTAAAGCGCCCAAAACAGCCTTCTCGAGTTCGGGTGATTCCGGGAGCACCTCAACGGCATCCGGGCGGTTATAAGAAATTTGTTTTCCGCGCTTCATAGTTAGTTTGTTTTTGGGTTGTGGTATTAAACTCGGATTTGCGGCGCATCCAATTTCGCGCGGCGGCTTTCCAGTCTTTTATCGGGTTTTTACCCGTTCGCCAGCCGTTGGCTGTGAAATAGTCGTAAAAGCATTCCGAATCCGTATTCGCTCCTTTGATAGTCAAAAAATAATCTTTGACCATTTCGAGCGAGGGAGCAACAAACGCCGCGCGTTTGGTTGCGACTTTGCGCGGCTCGCCCGCGCTACTTGGGGCGACAGCGTCGGGACTTACCGCGGTCGCAGGTTCCCCCTTAAAATCCCCTTTACTATCTTTACTTTCTTTTATTTTATTTACTTTACTGTTATAAGGTTGTAATAGCGGTGTTATAACATTGTTATCGTCGTTGTTATTCCATCGTGATCTCATGCCTTTTTTCCCTGCTTCCGAACGCTTGCGCCGACGCTCGTCTAAAACTTGCATACGATTTATTAAACCATTGGAAAAGAATATTTTATCTTCAATAATCGTAAACAACCCGAAATCGAATACAACTCGACGCACCTGTTCCGGGGTTGTGTAATACTTATGCGCTACGATGGGAATGTTCACCAATGGGTAGGTATAGTCGGGTTGTACTCGCAACACCTCTAAAAGTGCCCAAAATATTCCGTATCCCTCCATTCCCATTACCGAAATAAGACGCTCGCATTTCGGGTCGTCTTTGGCGTTATATTCGTGTGGGAAATAGTACGTGTCCCGCCTACTCATTGCGCGCCTCCTTTACGAATGTAATACAGTTTGTATCGGCTGCCGTGCCTGGCCTTTACCCATTCGTCGGATATTGCTATGCCTTTTGCCCGGAGGTCCCGGATATGGCTGCGAGGATCTGATACATGAAGTGCAACGGTGATGTCTGCGGCAGATAGTTTCTCGCCCCTTTGGAGCAAAGAAAGGACGCGCTTCTGATGGAAACCCCGCGAATTGTTCGTATATTTGTCAACGTGAATAGCCGGGGTTGCCGCTGTGTGCTCGATACGGGCATCGGCGGCGATCTTGTTTTCGATCATTGCGCAATTACTTTTTGGATTCAGCAGATTGTGCAATACGCAATGCGGCGGCGGTCCGCTGTTCCTCGGGGCGTATGGTACCAGCTTCAACCCATTTTGTGAGTTCCTTGCGCGAGAATACAAGACGGCGGCGAACCTTCCGGAATGGAATGGCGTTTTTGAATGTCAACGCATATATACCGGATGTCGTGGTAGGACACCCCAATGCTTGCAGGAAATTAATCGCTTCTTCAAGTGTCAGGGTATCGGAGGCTTCCTCGGCCGGCTTCTGATAGTTCGCCAGTTCCGGGATAATGGTGCGAACTGCTTTAAGGATCAACCCCTCCAGCTGTTCCGACGATGCAACATATATTGTTGCGGATGATTGGTTAATCATAAATTATTGCGGTTTTGAAATTCAACACTTACCCGCGTCCGGGCGATGGTGATCGACCACAATGCAAAGGACATCAATATTTTATTTGCAAAAAATGCAAATATGTTGCAAATAACAAGGCAATAATATTTGCAACAAAAAATGCCCTTACACATATCTGTAAGGGCATTTTTTTATCGGTTGCAAATAAGTTGCAAAAATTCGGTTAGCATTATATGTAGTGTAAATATCGGCATATCGACTGCCGCGAGGGTAAATCAGGTATAACGGACCTCAACTGATCTATAAAACCGCTAAATCTACCATTTAGGTCAATAAGTTTGCCTTCTTCTTTAAGTCTAATTATCTCTATTGCTACTGCTTCACTACGAGATTTTCCCGGATTGCCATTAATGCAATTTCGGATTTGCTCAATCTCATGATTTGGGTCTATGGTAAAATAATCGCTTAATCTCATCGAACGGCACGATATACGCCCCCGTCTTGTATGTTCCTTATCTGTATGGGAATCTTCTACGGAACAGTCTTCGGGCGATACTAAAAATCGGCCGCCATTATCCCCAGGAAACGAATACACCCCAGCGCAAAAAGCAGCCAATATTCTATTGTCGTTAATGGCAGAAATACCATATACTTCGCATGAATTATTAATGCCTAAATAAAATCCGGCTAACGCTTCAATAGCCGTCCATAAATAATCTTTATTTGCAGGAAGGGGCCAAGAATTATCCGCCTGCTCACACAGTTTATCATTAAGTTCAATAAAATATTTTGCACGTTCATGTGTTCCAAATATACCCCACCCGCATCGCACAAATTCAGATACCGCAGCTTTACGCGCCGCCTGATCCATATCTATCAATAATGAATTTGTTGCTAATATGTATTCATCCGCATATTCACGCCCTAAAGCCCTATTGGTTTCATCATACTGTGTTATATCTTCCCAAATATAAGATTTTTTCAAGGCTGGATAGTTCTCATGGTCTGCCTCATACGAAATAAATTCCACCAAGTCAACCAACCACTTAAAAATGGCACCTATGCCTTTGTAATTAGATAAATAATATCCGCCATCCGTCTTTGTTGCTATTTTGCTTTGGTCCGCATCCATAATCCCTTAAAACTTTGTTAATAATTTCGCATTTTTTACCCGTTCCTCCCTCTCGAAGCTGGCCAGGTAATTTTCGGTCGTTTTGAGGTCCTGATGCCCCAGCGATTCCGAGATATAGGCAATATTGGTTCCTGCCCGCTTTAACACCGTAGCGAACGAATGCCGGGCAGTATAGGTCGAGATATTGCCAATCCCGAGCTGTTCGCCTACCTCCTTCATACGCTTGTTGATCGCACGGGTTATGTATAGTGTTTTCATCTTCCGCCGCATCGCATCCTCCTGTCCGTCGAGGATCGGAAAAATAAAGCTATCGGGCCGGGAGGGATTACCCCACCGGTTGATGATCGCCTGCATCCGCTCCGTAACAACGACCCGGATTTCCTTGCGAATCTTGGTCGTGCGTTCGGTCTTTTGCCGCACAAAGCATATTTCACCATTCACAATGTCCCGATACCTCAACTTTACGAAATCGGCAACGTTGATCCCGTTACACAAGTAGAGGAACAGCCAATAATCCCGGTATTTGGCCG
>ERZ791883.2585-NODE-2585-length-11622-cov-53.014178_pt1 | contig 11622 bp, 10 predicted proteins | sample MGYA00510160_ERZ791883 | MGnify/ENA primary metagenome ERZ791883 (study PRJEB30046, sample SAMN00792072) | human gut metagenome | study: EMG produced TPA metagenomics assembly of the A metagenome-wide association study of gut microbiota in type 2... | reverse complement strand
TTATAAACAAGACGATCCAGATAGTCATAACGATATATGTAAGCATAAAGATCCAAATCCGGATAATCCTGGTAACCCGGAGGAAGCACAAACACCAAACTCTTTTAACAGCAAATTACGGTGGGAAGCCTCATACGCGAAACGCGAACAGACGTTGCTGTGCACATAATACTCCTGTGCCGACTTTAATATTTGCTTATAAACCCCTGCGGACAACATAGGAACCGGAAGGGTACTTCACCTTTTAAACTTTCTTCCGATAATTTCGTCTATTTCTCCATCCCAGAAAACAGTATGTTCCACACTATCTATACGGTAATAATAAGAATTAAGATAAAGAGGGTAAACCTTAAATTTCTTATTCCAAATATACCTTTTCTCGCTTTGGGGTACAGTATGCGTCGGAAGGTAATATACGGAATCATAAACCATTTGATGTATTTTCTCCGGATATTTCTTCCGAGGAACATTCTTAAATACAATAGGATTCTTTTCTGTGGATAAGTCTAAGACAATGTCGGTATGGGGAGTTATTTCATACATTCCGGGAGATACTTCAGCAGCACCTTCCGCATCGCTTACATGGAAAGTTAAAGAGTTTTCACCATCTTTAAAAACAAAATGACCATACTCTTCCGGTCGCGTACTTATATAAAGTGCAGAATCTGTACGGTTACATATTTTCACGCTAAATTCTATTTGATTGGGATTCAAAAATTTTCCGTTTTTGGTTTCCGTTCCATATATATATGGCTTCCACATTCGCATATCAATAATATGAGAATAATAAACGGATGAATCCTGTTCATTACATAAGAAGTAACGCAATTCAGGGTATGCAGAAAAGGGCTGACGATCGCCGCAATGTACATATGCAGATCTATCCGAATATTTATCTTTAAAATACACCCATATACCACAAGTATCCATATGTGTGTGCGTGTCCAATTCTATATAATTTTCCCCTTTTTTTTGCCTCATTGTTTTATCAAGGAATTCCTCGCTCAACCGCTTTTTATTCTTAAGATAAAAGAATATAAATTTCCCTTTATATTCAAGAAAGTCGGTTGGGAGTTCATAAGCATTATCGGGACCTCCTTTCTCCGTCCAAAACCAAAAAGAATGTTTAGGCGCAATAATATACAGCCAAGCTGTATTGAATTCATACTGTGCAACCTGCAGATAGGGGCTGTGCAAAAAATTCGAATCTATCACCGCTTTGGCATGGGCAATGACTACGGGATCCACCTTACGATCATTCAAACCCCGGCATGAAAATGCCAGGGTCGAAAGGATCATCATCTTTATAAACAGAATGCAATTACTCCTCCTCATCGTTTTCATTATATTTTCTAAATGTATATCTCATTAAATCCAGCATGGAGTTCATTTTTATAGAGTTCAGGTTACTTCTTACGGAATTATATTCATAAAGGGTTTTATTATCCTTAAAATAAACTCCAAAAGATACTCCATTCTTGCCTTTTGCATTCAGCATATCATGCTCGGATGCGCCTTGAGTGCTGGGATGAGAATGAATATCCACGATTGGCTGAAAGCCTTCAAATGGATTATTATTTATACCTTCCAATGTAGAAACACTATAATCACGGCTACTGTTTCCTATGATATATTTCTTCTCTCCATCCCTGTATCCGGCAGTATATTTCCACTCAACTCCGGTATTCTCAATACCAAATGTTGCGATATTAGCCGCATCATACGCGCTAGATGTTTCTGCAAAGTAATCAGCACCACTGGTATTATTGCCTAAATTTGTTTCCAATGCAGGTAAAATAGACTTGTCAAATACCTTGATATTCTTCCATTCAGGATTTATTTTCGACACTGTCCCGCTTGTTCCGCTAGCATATAAAACATCAACAATTCTATTCGTCCTCCTCATCAATTGAAGTTGCCCATGATAATTTATCACATAATCATCCTTCCCATCCGGATCTATCCTTAATACCGGATTATTCTTACAATAAACATAAGGACTCCAACTGTAATGTTTCTCACAGGACGGATCCACTCCATTCCACCTTCCTAACACCGAATCATAATGTCTCGCTCCATAATCATACCAGTCCAACCCACCTTTACGATCCAACTCCTTGCCATTATACTTATAAGGCTGAGCATCTCCGGTAGAAGAAAACACACCTCCAAACGGATAATAATGATTCACTTCCTCAACCGTTCCCTCCTCATCTACAACCACACGATTATTACCCTGATGATCTTTCAAATAATAATGATACTTACCGTCAGTAAGGGACACATAGCCGACTTCCGTCAATAGAATCTGAGGTACTCCATTTTCATAGACCACATTGCCGCAGTAATCCGTTGTAACACTGTCTCCTTCCAGAACGTGCACGGTACGGAGTTTCCTACCCGCAGCATCATAAAGATAAGATATACTGTTACCATTCGCAAACATTACACGACTAGGCAAATTTAAACAATTATACTGAATAGCAGTTTTATTTTTGTTTAAATCTTTAGTCAGGTTGCCGTTTTCATCATATTCCCACTCTATTGCTTCATGGACACCGTCTGTAAACTCAAAACCATTATTAAAAGCTAAGGCTGTGTCAGTCACTCTCTTCAGTCGGTTACCGGTATAAAGCAAAGAGATTGTTGTTCGGATTAGGTACACCTATACCCCATCCATATAATAAAAAAATACCCTAACATAAGCCTTATACTTTATGCTAGGGTAGGAAGGTTATTCAAGTATCAATTTATGTTAGGATAATCATTATAAAATAAGTCTTTATTCTATTTCAAAATCACCCTTTTCTGTGTGAATAAAACCTTTTTTCCATCTGTAATCATCAACAATAATTTTACAAACTACAAAACAAGAACGAGGATAAGATTTAAAACCTGGCTGTACTATCAATTCATCTATCACCTTCTCAACATCTTCACGAAATAAAAAAGTTCCTATATGCATCGATTCTTCATATCCATGATAAACATGTCGATGATCTAACCTATAAAAAAATATATCACTCATCATCTCTAAATATTCTTTTTTGATATTCGAAAGCTTCTTCAACTGTACAAAAACCTTCTTTCCATTCATAATTACCAATAGATACAATATTAGAAAGTTTAAAACATTTTTGAGAATGCAGGCAAAAACCAGGTTGATGCCTTAATGCTTTAATAGCTTTCCAGGCATTTTGTGTAGAAGAAAACAAGCCTATAAATTTCACAACCTTATCTCCTAAGGCTTTATCCTCATACACATGATAAAGTTCATAATAGTTATTCTTCTTATTCAAAACTTCTATCTCCATATTTATTTTTTGAGAAATACGAACAGAATCATAGACTAATTCAAACTATAAATCTTTAGTCAATGTTTCAGTTTGATATTGATGAGCAAAACAACGTTTATAGTCAGCATTGATTTATCTACGTGAAGCTATCATCTTATCACAAATTCTCATTATTATAACAAAAAGAGCCCTTATACAGAAGGGAAATAATATCCATACACCGATTAATTAAAAAACAATCTATGTCTGGACAATAATACATATGAACAATCCCAGCCTAAACTGTTTCTACAATATTAAGCAGCAGAAGAGACCGAAATATAACATAACTAGAACACCAAACATTATCTACCTTTTCTATAGATACCGGAGAATAAAAATTATCTCTAACTTTTTCTTGGATCTTAGCTTTCACTTTTTCCGTGAAAAATTGTATATCCAAATTATCAGCCCAAATAACGAGCGCTTCCATTAAATTAGAAGATTCATATTGGCTAATATAAGTACCTTTTTTATACTCTGCAATAAATGTAAACTTTTTCATTACCAATTCCCTTTTGCATTCATACTATGATTTTCACCTGTAAAATCCTGTTTCTTTTTCCAATGTTTAACTTGATTCTCGAGCTTTTTTAATGATTTCTTGTCTTCTGGAGTCTTATTCTGTTTTAAATTCAATTTATCATATTGAGATTTAATATCCTGATATTTCTGCCTCGCAGACTCTTTTGCCTTTAGACTAGAATGCTTCTCATTCTTTCCGCTTGATTTAGAATATCCATTGCTACTATTTTCATTAACCCTCCCTTTTCTAGAGAATAACTTCATAGCCCCGCTCGTAGCCATAAGTGATCCGTGAGTAACATCCACCACTCCTTTTGTTGAAACAGCCAAGGACACTCCGCCAGTTTCCGGACTTCCCAATAAACCGGCGGCAACTTCCCCGGAACCTCTTATTACTTCTGCACCACCTATAAAAAGGCTAATCACATCACCAACATCCTGACCTACGTTATAAGCACCTGCACTGCTATATATTCCCGTTTCACGTAAAGAAGTACTTCCTAACAGTATATTATCCGTTACAGCACGTACTGCTCCATTAGTAAAACTTAGAGTGGTATTTAAAGCATTGTTTAAACCATTCCTGATTCCTCTCCAAGTAGGCCACATACCGTTAGGGTCAACCAAGAGAATAGGATTATTTGCACAGTATAAATATGGACTCACACCATAATACTTCTCACTCATCGGATCCACCGCATGCCATCTTCCCAACACCGCATCATACATCCTCGCTCCATAATCATACCAGTCCAACCCACCTTTACGATCCAACTCCTTGCCATTATACTTATAAGGCTGAGCATCTCCGGTAGAAGAAAACACACCTCCAAACGGATAATAATGATTCACTTCCTCAACCGTTCCCTCCTCATCTACAACCACACGATTATTACCCTGATGATCTTTCAAATAATAATGATACTTACCGTCAGTAAGGGACACATAGCCGACTTCCGTCAATAGAATCTGAGGTACTCCATTTTCATAGACCACATTGCCGCAGTAATCCGTTGTAACACTGTCTCCTTCCAGAACGTGCACGGTACGGAGTTTCCTACCCGCAGCATCATAAAGATAAGATATACTGTTACCATTCGCAAACATTACACGACTAGGCAAATTTAAACAATTATACTGAATAGCAGTTATATTTTTGTTTAAATCTTTAGTCAGGTTGCCGTTTTCATCATATTCATACTCTGTGGACAAGTCAATACCGTCCTTGAACTCGAAGCCGTTATTGAAGGTAGAAGTGCCTGAACGGTCTGCCACCTTCTTTAACCGGTTACCGGCATAACTCAAAGAAAGATCATCAATCACATCATAACCCGTCGCTGAAGTCTGCCCGTAGCGCTTCAGACCCAAGATATTACCCATTTTATCATAGCCCGTCACCTGCTCATTAAAACGGTTAATATTTACAGAAAGCTTCGGCCCTTCACCATATAAAGCATCTGAAAGACGGGAAAGACCGTCGTACATGAATTTATAGCCACGTTCCACTGCTTCATTACCGCTTTTCCAACTCATACTACTGATATTGCCGTTGTAGCAAGCCCTTCCCGGACCGTCCGTATAATAAAGCATTTGGCTGAACAATGGATGACGAATACCGGTAAGCCAGCCACGGATATTATAAGAATAGGTAACGGGAGCAGAAGAAACACCATGGTAAACACAGGCCGAAAGACGTCCCAAAGAATCGTATACATTTTCAAAAAGAGTTATGGCAGGCGCATTGTCCTGTTGATGCGTAACACGAACCAACCGGTCAAGGGAATCATAACTATAAGTCTCCGCATATATACAGTTGGCTTTGCCAGGAACTGTATGTACATGACGACGAGAAGCTACTTTGCCCGTAAAGGTATACGAATAAAAATCACGTTCAAATCCCCCAAGGAGGTTCGTAGAACATTTCTGGATTACATTTCCATAACGATCATAATAAAAAACCGCATATAGACGTCTAAAAGATTCTCCGGGAAGATCTACGTCTACCGAGGTACCGGTAAGCAACCCACAGGAAGAAGCTGAAGGGGTTTCCGTGTTTACATAGCGGATCCCGAAACCGGGGAGTTCGCAGTAATCGAGCGAATCTTTAATGACAGACAATTCGGGAGTATACAGAAAATCGTAGTTATCATAATATTTCCGAAGACAGGAGTTTACCAAGTCTCGTCCACCGTTGGAACCACGAGTCATTTCGGTCGTACTCGTAAGACGTCCGAATACGTCATAAGCATAAGCCGTATAATGCGAACGGGAATGCTGGACGCCATCTTCACTACAGATGATACGGTCTGCATTATCATATACATAGGAGACCTCATCACAGCCCGGATATTTCTTCTTTATGCAACGTCCCAACCCATCATAAGAATATTGATATGCCCACAAATCCAAGTCTTCATTCTCCTGATACGATGGAGGGAGAACATAGCACAAACGCCCAAAGCTATCGTAAACAAAATAAGTATCAGAAAAAACATTGCCGTCGCACGAACGAACAAGTAAAACACGCCCCTCACTATCTTTAAATGTATAGCTCCGGTATCCGTCTTCATCTGTATTACAAACCACAGAGAGAGAGTTTGCTTTGTAATATCCGTCATATAAAAGTCTACCACCACCGTCTGTTACCGAATATTTCTTACAGGAAAGAACAGAATCAGGAGAAGCTATATTAAAGAAATAATCATTTTTTATCCCTTTGCCAACCCAAGCCTTGCCCGGACCGGATTCCCAAGTAACACGATCCAAAGGCAAAGTATGGTAATCATAGCTTGTATAAGCCAAAGAATCCTGATAAGTTTCCAGAAGTTTCTTCTTCAGATCATACGAGTTATTATATTCCTGTTCAATACATACAGGCAACCAGATGCATTTGTTACGTCCTTGTGTGTCGTATTCCTGCAAGGATGCCAGATGACGGTTACCACCGGCGGCACCTTTCAATACAGCCAGATAAGGCCGTCCCAGGCCGTCATAATATTGAATTTGGTCAATAGTGGCAACACCTAAGGAGTCACACATAGTACGTGTAAGGATATAATTATTTGTTGGTATCTGTGAATGAGCCCATAGAGTGAGCGTCAAAAATAAAATAATACAATATAGTTTTTTCATAATCATCTATGTTTTTAATTATTAGAAATTGGGTTTACCACATGATAGTCATAGGTTTTGACAATGTTATGATCTGTATCGAGTACTTTTGTCAAGCGTCCCAAGGAGTCATAGACATTGAAATTACCACTGCCATTCGGATGATTCACTTCCGTTGTCCCCACAAGTGGAGTATGATTGTAGAGCGTAATTTTTGCTTGAGGACAAGTACCCCGAAGAGATTTCAGAGCAGAATGTACAGCCTCAGGTGAAATGTTACCCTTCACTACATTTTCCGGTTCAAGACCGGTTTTCTCACTTATCTGCATGATGTCCAGATTTTCAATAATCGCTAGCACATACTGTCCTCCGTATCCCCAGATAAAACAGACAACTGTACCATCTTGGCGTGTCACCTGCAACGGACGTCCACAAGAAAGATAAACGTCATACGTTTCCGTATCACGGAATTCCGTATTGGCATCGTTGCTGCTTTCCATTATTTTTGCCAGACTGAACCCACTCTGTGTATTTTCATCCGCACGATAAACATAACGTATCGTCTTTTTTAACTCATCGTTCCTATATCTACGTTCTTCTACCGGAAAAGATACAGCATTCTTAGCTACCATTATGTCATAAGGTGTCTCTGCCTTATCAAAAGGATAACTATATTCGGTTTTATAGGTATCTCCTCCAGGAGCCGTCCGGATTATCTTATAAAGTTGGTTGTATTTCTGTCCGGATGTCGTATTATTGCCATATACATAACTAGTTTGCTCCTGTTGTTTTCCCCCTGGCAAAGAGTCAATTTGTAGAGAGTAAGACACCCGTGGAGAAGTTAAATTCAAAAAGTAAGTTTTGATTTCATATGAACTGCGATACCTCTCTTCCATGTTAGTTCCTCCCCCGTAATTTTGAATGATTACTTTTCTTTCCAGATCATCAAGGGAAACCATTTTAGAGGAGTGAGAATCCAACCGTTCGCTATTTGCATTTTGATTTCCGAAATGATGAGTGCCGTAACCTGTTATATTATCCCCTTGGTTGACAGCAGAACTGTAATATAGAGCATTGTTTTCATTTTGAAGGTATTCCCATGAGAAATGATTAGCAGCATAAGGGTAAACATGTTTCGTAAGCACGTCACCACAATACTCCTCCACATCGTCATAATATACGTCATTATCATTAGTGAAAATATTTTGTCCCAGATAAAGAGTGTAATCATTTCTAAAACTTTGCCCATCGAACAGATAGAGTTTCTGCATTTTTTTTCTAAAAGCCCAACCGGTCATGGGATAGCGTAGGCTACCTGCATCGATTGAAGAACTATTCGAGAGGTGGTATTTGAATTTTCTCACTATATTCTCACCCGACCCACTATTCTCTACAATTTCATCAATACGGGCTCCTCCAGCAGGTTCAGACATCCGTGCATCATTAAGTATCGTATTCTGACTGTAATAAAACACTGTATTTCCTCCCGTAGGATATGTGATTTTCTCCAATGAATAAGCCAATGTATTTGCCAACGAAGGTAACCGGTTATAGGCACCTCCAATCGTAACAGAATCAACAATAACTCCGGTATTATACAGCGGTACGCGCTGATTGGGAATCAAATCGGTATTTCCCTCTTGCCCATTGTAATATCCCCAATAATCCACTCCTTTAGTGTATGGAGAATAGTCCAAAGCAGGGAGCCTGTAATTAAATTCATACACTTGACTATCCGAACCGGAAATTCCTTTAATCCGAATACGGTCAAGAAGCACGCGGTTATATTCACGAAGAGTCGTTTCTATATTAATTTCACGAATTAATGTGCCTGAATTATTGTAAACACAGATACTCTCCAATGTCTTCGTACGATTTGAATAATTGAAACTTACACTCCCATTCAAAAAAGTTATATTCTCCAGATAACGGATAGTTACATAAGAATCTCCAACCGGATAAGGCTGGGGATCCCCCCAAGTTTTATCGCTATCGCCATTCTGACCTGGAGTATAATATTGCTCAATACCATTGACACCTTTCCAATAACCGGAAGGAGGTACAAGCGGAGAGATATTAGGAACTATGGTATGTTCAACTGCATAATAGTCATAATTTCCCGGATGATATTCCTGAGGAAGAGCAGTGTTGTACGAAAAACTCATCCTCTCACCATCGACCGATTCAATAGAAGAAACCTTCCATGATGTATTGTAGGATATTCCATCTGAATGAGTTGTTGATTCACGGGCATAGGAAGATTCCCCGAAAACATAGCGAGTTCCATAGTTATCAACCAAGTTTATACTATTCTGGAAATACTCTGTAGCACATCCTCCGGGAACAGTCAACTGTACAGGATCTTCTGTCAACACATTGGGGTGAAAAGCGAGTTTATCGGTCATGTTCAGAATAAATTTACCGGAAGAAGAAAGAGTTCTATAGTGAAATATATCACATTGCAAGTCCTTTATACCTTGCCCTACCTGTGAGTAGAAAAGAGCATTATTTGTTTTCATATAGGTACTATCGCGCAAGAAAGACAGTTCATCCGGTAGTCCGCGTATCTCACGGGTTATTATAGGTTCGGCTTCCAACCGCCATCCTAGAGCTACGGCACCGTTCAATTCTCCTACCTTAATTCCTCCTGTAGTATAGGACAAGGTTATAGGAAGAGTAAACGATGGAGTCTTAATCTCATATAATGGAATACGAACAGTGACTTTTCCTCGACAATAGTCCACTTCTTCCGGAACCTTCTTAAATAAGGCAGCTGCCTCAACGGAAACAGGATAAAAGTCATTAATTTTACTAGCCATGCCATATATTGAAGGAGTATGTTGTGCGAGCACCTCTGGAAATACGCACAAACAAATAAAAAATAATAAGAATAATTTTCTCATAACGTCTAGTTTTTATAGTAAATAGTAATATTGGTTTTAAATTTTATAAGTGATACAATCATTATAATATAATTGTATAGTGCATCTGTCATTCGGATAACCGTAGAGAGGAAAAATCTGCTTTAGTTTGTCACAAAAAAGGAGTCCTTCCCGGGAGGGACTCCTTTGCAAATTTAGAAAATATTACAGATTCATCGCATTAGCGCCCAAAACGCCTGCCAAAGCCGAAGCCACTGCGATAACCACCTTCAGGATCATATCCCATACTGATTTCTTCATTGCCATAATTTACCTCCTTTCCGTGTCTTTAAATACTTGTGTTACTCTGTGTTCTTCCGTGCTCACCGCCTCGGTTGCAGATTCCCCGAATTCTCTGGACGCATCGAAGCACGGGCACTGTTTAATCCACTCTTCCGGCTCTATCTCACCGTTCCCGTTCAAGTCCGGTGAAAGATCGCGATGCCCGCATACCCGGCAGCCAGGGAAACGCAGCTCCAAATCGGCCACAAGTTGCCGGAGCGTAGCCCGCTGCGCCGGAGTCCGGGTATCTGCCGGGCGTCCCCGGCAGTCCAGACCACCTTCATAGCAGATACCTATCGAATGGGCATTGAAGCCTTTTGCGTGCGCCCCGATACGTTCGAGCGAGCGGGTGAGGTACAACGTTCCGTCCTTGCGGATGTAGTAGTGGTAGCCTGTTCCGTTGAATCCGCGACGCCGATGCATCACGTCCAAAGCTTCAGGGGAGAGTGTACAATCCTCCCTCGTGGCGCTGCAATGCACCACGAACAAATTGATAGTTCGCATAATTAGTGAATAATTAATAGTTCAGTTAAGCACCTGCCGTTCAGCAGAATACTTCGTTTAGTTTAGTCGTTTGAATCTGTGTTGTGCCGGAGAATCACACTGACGGATCCGGTGTCACCCCACCGCCGGAACCGCCGCCTTCGGGCTTGCCACCCTCTCCTTCACCAGAAGCAGAGGTATCGGCACGGTCGAAACGGACACACCGGGCGCCTGTCACTAGCGAACGGGTGGCCATAGTGCCATCCAAATGACGGGTGGAACAGGGAAGAAAGCGAACTGTCAGTGAAGCTTGGGCGGCAGACACGTCGTCCACAGTTTTCACACCTTTACCGTTCGACTTCATCACCAGACGGAAAGTTCCGAAACCGTCAAGCGTCACACTCTCCGAGGATTGAAGATGCTGGCTGACTACCGTCACCAGGTTGTCCAGCGTGTTCTTCACATCACCCGGAGAAAGGGAGGAATAAGCCGCTATCTCTTTAGAGATCTGTGAAGTACTTACATTACCTGTGCGCAACACACGGGGATAGAATAGTTGTTCTCCGTTTTTGTCTTTCAGAACGGACTGAAATGGACCATACAATACTGGCATAATCAAATTTGTTTTTGTGTTAATAAATTTAGTTTAGTCTTGTCTGTAAGCTTATCGACAACACAAAGATACGATAGTTACATTTCATATACAAGTGATTTTCAATATGTGTCTTAACTAAATTCTTAACCGGCATAAGTGACCGAAAATCAAGAAACAGCAGCTTCTTCCTTCCTGCTTACAACACTTAAAAGATAACGTCCGGGAAGTTTTATCTTGCCTCCACTGCCACGCAACGTGGCAATCCCACGCCAGACCGCACCGCCGATAGCCCCGAAATTACTTTTAAGGATAATCGCATACTGTTCTGAAGGCGGGATACCGTAGCTACGGAGATTATCGAGCAGCCCCG
>ERZ791883.2567-NODE-2567-length-11715-cov-2.327873_pt1 | contig 11715 bp, 10 predicted proteins | sample MGYA00510160_ERZ791883 | MGnify/ENA primary metagenome ERZ791883 (study PRJEB30046, sample SAMN00792072) | human gut metagenome | study: EMG produced TPA metagenomics assembly of the A metagenome-wide association study of gut microbiota in type 2... | reverse complement strand
TTAATGGCCTTGCTCAGCACCGTGGCCGTTTCGCCCCGCAGTACGCCGACGCACACCATGGCGGCCCCGGCCAACAGCAAACCGACCTGTGCCATCGTCTTTTTCGATTGCGGCAATTTGCTCACTCCCTTCATTGCTGCCTTATTGTACCACAGGAGATGTAAGATTTTCGTTAAGAACAGAAAGTTAACAGAAATCTTATCTGCCTGTGCTATAATGAACACAAATGGATCACTATGCCGGAGGTTTTTATGCGTATTCTTGTAGTTGAAGATGAACGTGCCCTTTGCGAGACCATCGTCCGCAGTCTCCGCCGTCTTGCTTACAGTGTGGATCCCTGTTATGACGGTGACACAGCCATCGACCTGCTTGGCTCGGAGCGCTACGATCTGGTACTGCTGGATCTGAACCTGCCGGGAGCGGACGGCATGACGGTGCTCCGTACCCTTCGCCAGACCGACCGGGAGACGCGGGTGCTGATCCTCTCCGCCCGCAGCGAGGTCGCTGACAAGGTGGAAGGTCTGGACGCCGGGGCCAATGACTATCTGGCAAAGCCCTTTCATTTAGAGGAACTGGAGGCCCGCATCCGCAGCCTGACCCTCCGGCAGTTCACCCAGAACGATGTGGTGCTCCACTGCGGCCCGCTGTCCTTCGACACCCGCTCCCGCACCGCCACCGCCGCCGGCCAGCCATTGGCCCTGACGCGAAAGGAGACCGGCATTCTGGAATACCTGCTGCTCCACCAGGGGCGGCCCGTCAGTCAGGAGGAGCTTTTGGAGCACGTCTGGGACAACAGCGTGGACAATTTCAGCAACTCCATCCGGGTACACATTTCCGCTTTGCGGAAAAAGCTGCGGGCGGCGCTGGGCTATGACCCCGTCCGCAACCGCATCGGTGAGGGATATTTGATTGAGGAGGAGCAGGCATGAAAAAGCTGTCTCTGCAATGGCGGATCACTCTGATGACAGCCTTGCTCATCTGCTCCACCTGCATGGCGATGAACTGGCTGATCGGCTGCTCCGGCCGGCACTATATGGACTCCATTGGTGCCAACCTCTCCACCGCCATCGATCCCTCGGAGGGGGCAGTGGAATACTTCGACCCCAGCCGGGAGGGGCTTGACCCCAATCTGACCATCGTGATCTATGGGGCCCAGACCTCCTTCACCGCAACTAACTGGTACATCACGGCGGCGGTGACGCTGTTGGGAGGCATTCTGGCCTATTTCGTCAGCGGCCGGGCGCTGAGACCCCTGCGGACCTTCGTGGCGCAGGTGGAAAAGGTACAGCCCAACAATCTGGCGGACATGAAGATCACGGAGGAGGTGCTGCCGGAATTCCGGCAGTTCAGCGACTCCTTCAACCAGATGTTGGAGCGGCTGGACGAGGGCTTCACAGCCCAACGGCAATTCACCGGAAACGCCGCCCATGAGCTGCGCACACCGCTGGCACTGATGCAGGCGCAGGTGGAGCTTTTCTCCGCCGAGCACCCGGACGTTCTGCCGGAAACGGCAGACTTCCTCCGCCTTCTGCGGGAACAGACGGAGCGGATGACCCAGATGACAAGGACCCTTCTGGAAATGTGCGGCTTGCAGGCGGTGCCCTGTACGGATCACATTGAGATCGGCCCTATGATCGAGGAAATTTTCGCGGATCTGGCCCCGCTGGCAGAGAAAAATAACGTCATGTTAGAGCGGGAGGGAGACGGCACCATGACCGGCAGCGACACGCTGATCTACCGCCTGCTGTTCAACCTGACGGAGAACGCCATCAAGTATAACCGCCCTGGCGGCTCCGTGCGCCTTTCCGTGACGCCGGAGCCTGAAAAACTGTTGATTCGGGTGGCCGACACGGGCCGGGGCATCCCGGAACACTTTCAGCGGAGCGTATTCCAGCCCTTTTTCCGGGTGGACAAATCCCGCAGCCGAGAATACGGCGGCGTGGGCTTGGGGCTTTCGCTGGTGTGGGAGATCGTCAAGCTCCACGGCGGTACCGTGTGCGTGGAGAACAGCTCGGAGGCAGGCACCACCGTGGCGGTGTCCCTTCCCCTCCGGTGAACCGCTTTAAAAAGAGCCTGCTTTCTAAATTAGAAAGCAGGCTCTTTCCATATATAAGTTCTACTTTTTTCGCAGTTCCTGAAGGATTTTCGCGATCATGTAGATCACATATCCCAAAAAGATGACCCCCGCAGGCACGATCACGAAAAGCAGGAAAAACTTCCCGACAATGTCATATAGGGCAGCTTCGACGATGCTTCCCATTCCGTTGGCCCCCCTTTCGCCGGATTTCAAAGCGTCAAAAGTGAGAAATTAGATGTTCGTGACCCAATTCGCTTTCATTCTTGAATTAATTTTACCACATGGCTTTTTCACAGTCAAAACGTTTTGGCAGCAAACTGACAGTATATCATGGAAAACCCGTCGGTCCGCTGCGTTGCAGCGAACCGGCGGGTTATTGCAATCATTCCCACTCAATAGTCGCAGGGGGCTTGGAGGTAATATCGTAGACGATGCGGTTGATGTGGGGCACCTCGTTGACGATACGGACGGAGACCCGGTCCAGCACATCGTAGGGGATCCGGGTCCAGTCGGCGGTCATGAAGTCCGTGGTGGTGACACTGCGGAGGGCCAGAGTATAATCATAGGTCCGGCCATCGCCCTGCACACCTACGGAGCGCATATTGGTCAGCACTGCGAAATACTGACTCATGGCGCTCTCCAGATGCGCCTTGGCGACCTCGTCCCGGAAGATGAAATCCGCCAGACGCAGAATATCCAGTTTTTCCTTCGTCACATCCCCCAGACAGCGGATGGCAAGGCCGGGGCCGGGGAAGGGCTGACGCATCACCAGATACTCCGGCAGACCCAACTCACGGCCCAGCTGCCGCACCTCGTCCTTAAAGAGCATCCGCAGAGGCTCGATGATCTCCTTGAAATCCACATAATCCGGCAGACCACCCACATTGTGATGGCTCTTGATCACGGCTGCGTCACCGGCGCCGGACTCGATCACATCCGGGTAAATCGTACCCTGAGCCAAGTAATCCACCTGACCGATTTTTTTGGCTTCCGCCTCAAAGACCCGGATGAATTCCTCGCCGATGATCTTCCGTTTGCGCTCCGGCTCGCTGACGCCGGCCAGCTTGCTCAAAAACAGTTCCTCCGCGTTGACCCGGACGAAGTTGATGTCCCACTTTCTGAAGGCCTCCTCTACCTCGTCTCCCTCGTTGAGACGCATGAGGCCGTGGTCCACAAATACGCAGGTCAGCTGATTGCCTACGGCCTCCGCTATCAGCGCTGCCGCCACGGAGGAATCCACGCCGCCGGAGAGGGCCAGCAGTACCTTGCCGTCCCCCACCTTTTCCCGGATCTGACGGATGGCAACATCCTTATAATCCCCCATGGTCCACTGCCCCTTTGCGCCGCAGACCTCATAGAGGAAGTTGCGGAGCATGGCGGTGCCGTAGGCGGTGTGATTCACCTCGGGATGGAACTGCACGCCGTAAAAGCCCCGGCGCTCGTCACAAATGGCCACGTTGGGACAGGCGTCGGAATGGGCCACCAGTTCAAAGCCCTCCGGCACCTTCTCCATATAGTCGCCGTGGCTCATCCAGGTAACACTCTCGGCAGGCAGGCCCTTGAACAGCTTGCAGTCGGTGCGGAAATAGGTCTCCGTCTTGCCGTACTCCCGGGCGGAATCCGCCGTAGCCGCCGTCACCCGGCCGCCCAGATTGTGGGCGATGAGCTGACAGCCGTAGCAAATGCCCAGAATGGGGATCCCCAGCTTGAAAATCTCCGGGTCTGCCTGCGGGGACGCGGGATCGTACACACTGTTGGGCCCGCCGGTAAAGATAATGCCGATGGGGGCCATCGCCTTGATCTCCGCCACCGGGGTGGTGTAAGGCTTGACCTCGCAGTATACGCTGCATTCCCGGACTCGCCGGGCGATAAGCTGATTATACTGACCTCCGAAATCGAGTACTAAAACGGTTTGTGATGCCATAGAGACCTCCTGAAAAATAACGATTCAGATATTGCGGCTTTATGCGTTTTCACGCTCCAGTGCCGCCTGGACAAAGCCCTTGAACAGCGGATGGGCATGGTTGGGGCGGGATTTGAATTCCGGGTGATACTGAACGCCCACAAAGAACGGCTGGTCCGTCAGCTCCACCGTCTCCACCAGCCGCCCATCGGGGGACAGCCCGGAGAGGACCAGTCCCGCGGAGGTGAGGGCCTCCCGGTAGTCATTGTTGAATTCGTAGCGGTGGCGGTGACGCTCGGAGATCTCCAGCGTGCCGTAGCACCGCTCCATGGTGGTGCCGGGCCGGATCACGCAGGGATAGGCCCCCAGCCGCAGCGTGCCGCCCTTATCGATCTCGTCGCTCTGTCCCGGCATGAAGTCGATGACCTTGTTTTCGCACAGCTCGTTGAACTCGCCGGAATCCGCATCGGTGATCCCGGCGGCGTGGCGTGCATATTCGATCACAGCGATCTGCATTCCCAGGCAGATGCCGAAATAGGGAACATGGTGCTCCCGGGCGTATTTCGCCGTCAGGATCATGCCGTTGATCCCCCGCTGACCGAAGCCGCCGGGGACGATGATGCCGTCCAACGTACCCAAAACCTCCTCCGCATCGCTTTCCGTAATGGTTTCGGAGTCGATCCACTGGATGTCCACCTCAGCCCCCAGAGCATAGCCCGCATGGCGCAGCGCCTCTGCCACGGAGAGATAGGCGTCATGAAGCTGAACGTATTTGCCCACCAGACCGATGGTCACACGTCTGTCCGCATGTTTGATCCGCTCCACCATGTGTTCCCACTCCGTCAGCTCCGGGGCCGGGGCGTCGATGCCCAACTCCCGGCAGACCACAGAGGAAAAGTGGGACTGCTCCAGCATCAGCGGCGCCTCATACAGGCAGGGCAGCGTGATGTTCTCAATGACGCAGTCGGGCTTTACATTGCAGAACATGGAGATTTTCTGGAAAATAGAAGGCTCCAGCGGCTCGTCGCACCGGAGGACGATGAGGTTGGGATTGATCCCCATGCCCTGAAGCTCCTTGACGGAATGCTGGGTGGGCTTGGACTTGTGCTCATCGGAGCCCCGGAGGAAGGGCACCAACGTCACATGGATAAAGAGGCTGTTCTCCCGGCCCACCTCCAGAGAGATCTGCCGGACAGCCTCCAGAAAGGGCTGGGACTCAATATCGCCGATGGTGCCGCCGATCTCGGTGATGACCACGTCGGCGTCCGTTTGCTTACCCACCCGATAGACAAATTCCTTGATCTCATTGGTGATGTGGGGGATCACCTGCACGGTGGAGCCCAGATACTCCCCCCGGCGCTCCTTGTTCAGAACGTTCCAGTACACCTTGCCGGTGGTGAGGTTGGAATATTTGTTCAGATCCTCGTCGATGAACCGCTCATAGTGACCCAGATCCAGATCCGTTTCCGCGCCGTCCTCGGTGACGTAGACCTCGCCGTGCTGATAGGGGCTCATGGTGCCGGGGTCCACATTGATGTAGGGGTCCAGCTTCTGAGCGGCCACCTTCAGCCCTCTTGTCTTTAAAAGGCGGCCCAGAGACGCCGCAGTAATGCCCTTACCCAACCCGGATACCACGCCGCCGGTCACAAAAATGTATTTCGTCATACGTCCTCCTCCGAAAATTTCACGTTCTGTCTACGCAGTCCCGCTTTGGCAGTTTTTATTTATAAGTCGACAAGATCTGCTCCGCCACGGCCCGCTTCGTCACACAGCGATCCATCGCCTGCTTTTCGATGTATCGGTGGGCCTCCTGCTCCGTCATATTCAGTTCCCCGATCAGCAGCCACTTGGCCCGGTTCACAAGGCGGATCTCCTCCATTTTTTCCTCAATGGTGGCATTCTTCTTTTCCAGCCCCCGCAAACGCTCCCGGGTACCGCACAGCAGCCGCAGGGATTGGGTAAACAGCTGGGTCGACATAGGCTTGGACAGCACCAGAACGCCCTGTGGCGTCAGCCGTCCGTCAATATCCGGAAAATGCTCTGCCTTCACCAGCAGCAGTACCCCGGCGGCGCTGTGCTGGCAGATATCCTGCGCCAGTCGGGTGCCGAACTCATCCGGCAGCGGCGTGTTGATCACCACCAGATCGTAGCTGTTTTCCAGCAGCTCCCGGCGGGCACCGGCGGCGTCCGTCAGCACCGTGACCGGCCAATAGAACCGCTCCGGCAGAAGGCCCCGGACGGATTCATTGAATTTTGCGGAGGCGGACACCACCAGAACGCTGTACGCATGGCCAAGCTCCATCGTTGTCCCCCTCCTTTTCTATGTTTTTTACCGCGTGCTTTCTGAGCGGTCAGGTATAGTATTGGATGATCGCTGCAGGAAGATGTTCTTTGATAAAATCACTGGCGGCGGCCGCTGCCTTGGCCTCCGCCCAGGTCTCCGGCAGTCTGCGGTACCGGGCCCGGATCTCCTCCGGCGCCGTGTAAAGGTTCAGATCCGCCGCAGGCGGCAGCGGCATGTTGTGAGCAACGCCCTCCATTCCCGCCCGGATCAGCAGGGCAAAGGCCAGATATGGGTTGCACAGCGGGTCCGGAGACCGCAGTTCCGCCCGCCGGTATTCCCCCGCTAACCCACATCCCGACTGCCGCCGCGAGGAAAGGAATCGCCGCCGCCGCCGGGACCCGGATGAGCTGAGAGCGGTTCTCAGCGGACCAGGAAAGATAGCCGGGTGCCTTCCAGCTTCCGAAGCGGCGGTAGGATTCCTCCGTGGGGTTCAGGAACGCCGTCATGGCTTCCACATGGGCCAGCACCCCGGCAAGGACCTGAGGCATCACGTCCCGCTTATCCTCGCTGACAGCGGAGAAGTTGATGTGCATTCCGTTGCCCGCCTTGTCTGTCAGAGGCTTGGGACCGAAATCGGCATACAGCCCGTTCCGGGCCGCCACCGTATCCACCGCCGCCCGGAAGGTCACGGCGTTATCTGCCGCAGTAACCGGGTCCGCATAGCGGAAATCAATTTCGTTCTGGCCGGGGCCCTCCTCATGATGAGAGCTTTCCGGCCGGATGCCCATGCGTTCCAGCGTCAGGCAGACCTCCCGGCGGACATTCTCCCCCTTGTCTGCCGGGGCAATATCCATGTAACCGGCACGGTCATAGGGAATTTTGGTGGGCTCGCCGTCCTCGTCCAGCCGGAACAGATAGAATTCCATCTCTGTTCCGAAGGCAAAGGTCAGTCCGGCCTTTTTGGCGTCCTCTACCGTTTTTTTCAGCAGGCTCCGGGCGTCCGCGCCGATGACGGTGCCGTCTGGCTGGGTCACGGCGCAGAACATCCGCACCACCCGTCCATGCTCCGGCCGCCAGGGCAGCACACAGAGGGTGGACGGGTCCGGGCGCAGCAGCAGATCAGAGTGGACCTCTCCGCCGAAGCCGGGAATGGCGGAGCCGTCGATGGCGATACCGTACTGGAAGGCCCGGTCCAGTTCCTCCGGCATAATGGCGATATTTTTCTGGCGGCCCGCCGCGTCGCAGAAGGCCATGCGGATAAACTTCACGTCCTCCTCCGCCGCATACTGCTTGATCTCCTCAACCGAATACTGCATATTGTCTCCGCCTTTCCGTTATGGTTTCCGTATGCATGCCCGGCGATCCAGGCCCCCTCATTTTTTGATGCAACTGTTATAGCACACCTTTTTATAAATTTACAATATGTAAAACAGAAAAAAATCATGGTTTTCCGGGACTTATTCTCCGTCATGCTCACACATTGGGGGCTACCGCTGCCGGTCTGGTCACCTGTCCTGTTTTGCGCTCTGCGGCGATCCTTTTCAAACCGCATGCCCGTTCAGGCCATGCTGCAACAAAAAAGGCGTCCACTTCCAACGGGAGCCCATGCTCCCGCTGAAAATGAACGCCTTTGCTCATTTTGTATTCAAAAAAACTGATTCAACAAATCGGGATTGATCGTACCATGTGCGTCCGCGCTTGTCAATCATTTTTCTGTCGAACACGGTGCAAAAAGGAGGGCCTTCGCCCTCCCTTTTGTCCTTGACCGGTGCTTACACCGTGCCGGTGACGATCAGCTCGCTGACGCCGGGGGTCACGGCCCACGCCCCGGTTACCGGGTCCTGGGTATACGTGGCCGCGGGGACGGTGATCTGCCCCGCTGTTGTGGCGAACAGGCCGGTGGTCCCGTCATAGGTGTACTGCGTACCGGCAGTCCAGGGTGCGCCGTTGTAGGTCACCGCAAGGCCGTTGAGAACCGGATCGAAGGTATCCCGGAGGATCACATCGTCCGTCGCGGTGACGGGGGTATTGCCGGTGTTCTGGATGGTAAAGGTGTAGGTGATCCGGCCGTTCTCCGCCACCACCGTGGGATTCAGCCCCTTGGTAATGGACAGTCTCGGGCTGCTCACCACGCCAACTGTCTCCTCCGCCGTCACAGGTGCGGCCAGCCCGCCGCCGGTCACGGTGACGGTGTTGACAACGCTGGACTCCGCTGCCAGCGGCGCGTAGCGGGTCACCTCCGTCTCATAGATCACAAGGGCGCTGCCCCCCGCCGGGACCGTGATGCCGGTGACGGTCATGGGCGGTCCGGCGTTAACGACCGGAGCGGCTTGCAGCGCGCCGTTTACATAGTACCGAACGCTGCCCGGCAAATAGGCCAGAGGATACAGAGTCGCTCCGCCAAAGGTGTAGCCGCCCAGATTGTCGGAAATGGTCAGGCCCGTCAGGGGCGTGATGCCGCTGTTGGTAAGGCTGACCACATACGTGACCGTCCCGCCCGGTTCGTAATTCTCCCGCACCGCCGTTTTTGCGGCGGTCAGGACCTCCCTCAGCTCCCCGGTGACAATATTGGAATTGACGGTGCCGCCGGTATAGGTGAGGGTCGCCATATTCTGAAAGGATGTGGGCATAAAACAAGCCTCCTTAAAATCGCTCAGATTCGCGCGTCTGCGCGTTCCATTCTATGCGCCGGAACAGCACACGGTCCCCCGCCATTCTCTAAAAGCAATAAAAAAAACAGCCCACCTTTGGCACTTTCGGAAAAAATCTGGTTTTGCCGTGGGAAAGCGTTGATTTTTTTCGGGAACCGTGCTATCTTGATAACAAGCGAAATCGTTTTCTTTCGGATGTAGTTTCCACATATCTGTTAACGGACACAGAAAAATCCGTTTGCGCTTTCGCCAACCTTTTCCCCGCAAACCATTTTCTATTTGTACGCTTATCCAAATAATGATCCTAAATATTCATAAGGAGGACGTTTTATGTTTGATCCGAAAACTGTTTCCCTGGGTATTGCTCCCATCGGCTGGTGCAATGACGATATGCCGGAGCTGGGTGCCGAGAACACCTTCCAGCAGACCGTCAGCGAGATGGCTCTGGCCGGCTTCACCGGCTGCGAGATCGGCAACAAGTATCCCACCGACCCCGCTGAGCTGAAGAAGGCTCTGGACCTGCGCGGTATGCGCATCGCCAGCCGCTGGTATTCTTCCTTCATCCTGACCCGTTCCATGGAGGAAGAGGAGAAGGACTTCATCGCCAACCTGGACTTCCTGGAGGCTGTCGGCGCAAATCACATCAACGTCTCCGAGCAGAGCTACTCCATCCAGGGCAAGGTGGACGTGCCCATCCTCACCGGCGGCCACAAGCATGTCATGAACGATGAGGAGTGGGATCGCTTCTGCAAGGGTCTGAACCGTCTGGGCCAGATCGCTTCCGAGCGTGGCTTCAAGCTGTGCTTCCATCATCACATGGGCACCGTGGTCCAGACCAGCGAGGAGACCGACCGCATGATGTCCAGCACCGATCCCCGGTATGTGTTCCTCTGCTATGATACCGGCCACTTCACCTTCGCCGGCGAGGACCCCCTGGCCATGCTGAAGAAGTATGTGGACCGCGTGGGCCACGTCCATCTGAAGGATATGCGTCTGCCCGTGGTGGAGGAAGCCCGCAAGAACAACTGGTCCTTCCTGCAGTCCGTCCGCAATGGTGCTTTCACCGTCCCCGGTGACGGCAACGTGGACTTCGATCCCGTATTCAAGGTGCTCTCCGATGCCGGCTATCAGGGCTGGCTGCTGGTGGAGGCTGAGCAGGATCCCGCCAAGGCCAATCCTCTGGAGTACGCCATCAAGGGCCGTACCTATATCCGGGAGCACACCGGTCTGTAAATCGCGCGATGGGAGGACCCCGGTCCTCCCCACCGCGTTTCCATACCACTTTTTGACATCAAACAGGAGATGTTTCCAATGACTTATTTCAATAAGAACAAGGAACTCAAGCGGGGCTACAACGCCTATATCGACGAATCCACCAACTACATGGGCACCCTGATGAACGTGGGCCTGCTGGTGATGGAGGACGGCGACACCTATACCTACGAAAGCGCCGACCGCGAGGTTGCCATCCTGCTTTTCGAGGGCAAGGTCACCTATGAATACGCCGGCAAGACCGTTGAGGCCGACCGCCCCAACTGCTTCCATCACGAAGCCTACTGCCTGCTGGCTCCCAAAGGCACCAAGATCACCCTGACGGCTCACAGCCACAGCGAGCTTTACATGCAGGACACCCTGAACGAGAAGGATTATGAGCCGGTCATGTACACCCCGGAGACCGTCCAGACCCAGCACGCCGGTTCCAAGGGCGAGCTGATGGGTGCTATGGAGCGTGAGATCAAGACCTTCTTCGACTATGACAACGCCCCCTTCTCCAACATGGTGCTGGGTGAGGTGCTGAACCGTCCCGGCAAGTGGTCCTCCTATCCTCCTCATCATCATCCCCAGCCGGAGGTCTATTTCTACCGTTTCGACTATCCTCACGGCTTCGGCGCCGGTTTTGCCAACGGCGATGTTTACAAGACCGAGCAGAACGGCTGCGCCGTCATCAACCACGGCTTCCACTCTCAGGTGGTGGCTCCCGGCTACGCCATGTGCTACGCCTGGGGTATCCGGCATCTGGAGGGCGATCCCTGGCTGAAGACCCGCATCGACGACAAGGAGCACGAGTGGCTGTGGAAGCCCGATGCCAATGACCACATCTATCCCAATCATTGATCGGAGGTAACAAAAGCATGAAAACTGTCCGTTTGACCATGGCGCAGGCTTTGGTCCGTTTTCTGGAAAATCAGTACATGGAGGTTGACGGTGCCCAGCACCGCTTCGTCCGCGGCGTGTTCATCATTCCCGGCCACGGCAACGTGGTGGGTCTCGGCCAGGCGCTGAGCCAGGAGGCCAAGCACCTGGAGATCTATCAGGGCAAGAACGAGCAGGGCATGGCCCAGGCCGCCGTGGCCTTCGCCAAGCAGATGAAGCGCAAGCAGATTTGCGTGGCCACCTCCTCCGTGGGCCCCGGCGCGGCCAACATGGTCACCGCCTGCGGCACCGCCACCGCCAACAACATCCCCCTGTTGGTGCTGCCCGGCGACGTGTACGCCTGCCGCCAGCCGGACCCCGTGCTCCAGCAGGTGGAGCAGACCAACAACCTCTCCAGCTCCACCAACGACGCCTTCAAGGCCGTCTGCCGCTACTGGGACCGCATCGTCCGGCCGGAGCAGCTGATGAGCGCCATGATCTCCGCTTTCCGGGTGCTGACGGACCCCGCCAACACCGGCGCCGTCTGTATCGCCATGCCTCAGGACGTGGAGGGCGAGGCCTATGACTATCCCGAGAGCTTCTTCAAGAAGCGCGTCTGGCGTCTGGAGCGCCGTCCCGCCACCGAGGCCGCTCTGGCCGACGCGGC
>ERZ791883.2561-NODE-2561-length-11738-cov-2.636138_pt1 | contig 11738 bp, 14 predicted proteins | sample MGYA00510160_ERZ791883 | MGnify/ENA primary metagenome ERZ791883 (study PRJEB30046, sample SAMN00792072) | human gut metagenome | study: EMG produced TPA metagenomics assembly of the A metagenome-wide association study of gut microbiota in type 2... | reverse complement strand
GACAAGCTGACGGCAACGGAATTCAATCAAGTCGTTGACGAGGTGAACAAGAAAGTAGACGTGATGCCGGGCAAGGGGCTTAGCACGAACGATTACACTGACACTGATAAACGAGGCTTGTCAAAGATACAGGCCCGGGTGGATGAACTTGAAACTTCCATGTCCGGCATGACCGGGGTTCTGGTCTCTGACGTGGAAACGAGAGTCGGGAGTTATAACGTGAACGGGCAAGAACATGACATTTACTCGTGTTCTCTTGAATTGCAGGATGCCCCGGTGGTAGCCGGCACGGAAAAGACTTACCTGGTCAGTGATACCCCGCTTGGGAACAACATGTACCTCTCCACGAGGAATCTCACGGTTAGAGACGCTGACGGGAAGTTTTACCCCGGTTCGATAGATGTGAAACGGGTGGAAGTAACGAGTAACCTCGAAACGGCGTTAACGGTGACTTGTAAAGCGGCAATTCCCCCCGGCTCGATCTTGTTATTGACACTGGAATACGTGAAACTAGAAGGGGAGATTTTAGAGTTAAGCCTTGAACTACCTTCCGGGGTTGATGCTGACACCGTGAACTTGAGTTTCGCCCCGCTAAAGTACGACAAGCATCTCGCTTTCACTTACACGGCAGATGATTCCGTTGTCGGGGCCTGGGCTAGAATCTGGCGACGAGTAAATAAAAAATGGATCGATGACATCGAGTTTTTTCACAAGGGCGTTTCACCCACGACGGGTAGTGTCCCGGCCTTTCCCCTCGTGTACACGGATGGTTGCGGTAACGATCGCCGTTTCGGGTTCAGCGTGGCCCTGTGGCCGAACTGGGGGAACGAGTATTCGCCAAACGGTTTCATCAAGGATAGCACGACATCCAAGACCAGCCCTTACATAACGTGGAGTGAACTTGAAGATTGCGTTGACTTCGGGGCATCCGTGATCTATCATAACGTGGACGAGCGAGTGTATGACAAGACGAATCCCGACGAGGTCATGAAGGGATTCCGGGAGGATTTTGACAAGGTGTTACAGAAGCTTGGCCGCCGGATGAAAGTCATGGGGTTACCGGACGGGAATTCCGCTTACGTGACAGCCGCCGATCGTTCCCCGCTCGTCGAGTTTTACAGGAGCTCGTTGACAGGCGAGAAGATTTACTTGAAGGAGGCAGGTTCATTGAAGAAAAAATTCACGCGTGGGGGAATCGGCTCGTCCGACACCCAAGTTAAACTGGACGAGCTTGCCACGTTACGAGCATCGGACAATCCTTACTGGGTAGCGCTAACCTCTCACAGGGTGAGCGTCGAGATGATGCAAATGCTGGAGACTATTTATAATCTTTACGGCAAGGCGGGGGATGACAGTATCTGGGTGGCAAGCTGGGACGAGATATACGAGTACGTCCAGGCACGCCTGTCCGCGGTTACCCGGAAAATCGTGTATGGAAACACGATCACGTTCAAAATAATTATTCCTTTCGCTAAAAATTTTTATTTCAAGGACGTGTCCCTGCTATTATCGGGCTTGACAGCGTTAAACGGGTTGACCCTTTCTAGTAATGTCCTCGGTTACAGTCACGCCACTCGTGGTTCGGGGGTACTTCTTAACGTGAACTTCAACGACACAGTCCTGGAGTTATCGGAGAAGTACACGAGCAAGTTCGAGGGAAGCCAGCGAGATGAAGACAAGAATGATGCCCTCTATTTCGTCAACCAGCTTCGTGATGATTTGAAGGCCCCGTTTATCGCTCGTTTGAATGTTAACGAGCGACCCCCGGTGTTAAACTCGATCTCGATCAATTCCGGCGCGGGCGTGACTCACGATCGTTCCGTTTCCGTGTCTCTTGACGTTTCCGGGACAATTACCCATTACAAGATCGGGGAAACGGAAGGTCTGGCTGGCGTGTCATGGATCGCCAGCCCATCCCGGACGCTCCTTTTCGAGTTATCTCCCGGGTACGCCTTGAAAACAATCTTCGTGCAGGTCAAGAACGCAAACGGGGAATCAGGGATCAAGTCATCCACGATAAGCCTTGAAGAACGCCCGGACGTGGTGTACACGGTAGAGGGGAAGGTCAACAATCCCGGTTACGGGTCGGTAACCCCGGCATCTCAAGAAGTTGCCGCAGGGGGACAAGCTACCGTTGCCGCGGAGGCAAACGCCGGTTACGTTATCGGTAGCTGGAGCGGTGCAAGCGGGACGGGAGTGGACAAGACTTCCGGTTCCGCCACGCTAACAAACGTGCAGTCTGATCAAGTTATAACTTGTAATTTCAGGCAGGAAGTGGCACCCCCCGAGCCCGGCAACAAGGCGATCGTGTCGTTCGGTTGGGATTACAGCTCTGGCGTGTCGCTTAATAACACGAGGTACGATTCAACGTTAAAAGCGACAATCTGTCGCTTTGGCTCGACTCCCGGGGATATAGAATTCAAGATTTATGATACCGGTGGCGTGGAGTTCGGCTCGTTCACTGGAGTTAACGGTTGCAATGACGGGACAAAGATACATAACGGCAACGTTACCGGTGATAATAGCGGGATCGTCCCGGATGAAGTGTTAAAGCACAATGTTTACAAGGGAAACTCGACAGTTTCAGCCGGGATGACGTTCAAGTTACCTGCCGGGACTTACAAGTTCGGGTTGTGCGTGAACACGATTATCAAGTTGAATCCTTCCCGCGCGAGTTACTCTCTTGAACATGCCGGGGTAACGAACAACTTCGCGATGAAGACATCCTATCTAGATAATTTCAATAGTTTGGAAGAATTGATCATGGACGTCACTGGAAACGTGACATTCACGATGAGCACGACCGACACGAATAACTCGTTGCTAGTGTTAAACGCGATAATAATCGAAAAAATAAGTTGAATTCATGGCAAAGTTAGCAAGCACGATTATTAACGGGTTCGTCCAGAGTAAAAATTTTATCACCGGGGCGTTGGGTTCCGGCTGGCGAATCGCCTTGAAACTGGGACGATGGGTTCTGGAAATAGACGATCTCGTTGTCCGGGGCCGGATGACGGTGTTCGAGTTGTTGATACAGAAGATTCGAGCAGTGAAAGGGGCGCTGGGGATCACGCAGGCGAACGGCAAGATAAAAGAGGTACGGGAAGATGACGTGAATTACTATATCAAGATCGAGGACGAGATGAGCTTCGTGGCGAACGATATAATCCGGTGTCAAACGTTCTCTTCCGGGCAGAAGAGTTACTGGGTGATCGTTTCTAGCATATCAAACAACGAGATAGTGATCCCAAAATCGGAGTTCGAGGGGTGGGACATCCCGGCTATCGGTGACGAGATTGTACAGTTCGGTAACACGAGGGACACGGCCCGGCAATCGGCGATCTACCTTCACGCTGACGAGGGAGGCGATCCGGCGATAGACGTGTTGTTCGGGATTCACGAGAAAAATTTCAACGGCTGCACGAAAGTTCGAATCGGCGGGGATATTCCGGGAGCGGAAGGAGGTAGAGGGTTCTATTGCGAGAACGGGATGATCAAGAGCGTGAACACGAGTGGCGAGATCATGTACGTGCTTCGCCCGGACGGTAGCGGCTTGATGGCGAAAGGGAATATTTCGTGGGACGCTGACGGGAACGGTTCGATCTTTAACAGGTCTATATACTGGGACAAAGATGGCTTTCATTTCGGTAGCGGGATCAAGTTGACGTGGGGCAACTTGCCGGCAGACGCTAAAGAAGCGTTAAAGGGAGATAAGGGTGATCCCGGGGATAAAGGCAACCCGGGGAAAGACGCTAACTTGTTGCCCTGGGTGGAGGAGTGGAACAACAACAAGACGGAGATAGGAGGTGAACACGTTATATCTCCAAAAATATTTTCCGGTACGAGAGGAGCGGATGGAAAGCTGACTGGAGTCGCTGTCGGTCGTGACGTGATCGAGATTGACGGGGTGAAGAAGACGGGAATCTTCGGGATAAAAGACGGGGTTGTTATTTTTTCAGTGGACGAGAACGGGGACTCTTTTTATGGAGGAAGTATTAACGTAAATGACAGGTTTTCAGTTGATAAAGATGGTAAGGTGGAGGCCGTGGATGGTAGCTTTAGCGGTAAATTATCCACACCTTTTTTTAACGCGCACGATAAAGATATGTGGAATGAAGTGATAAAGGATCATTACAACATATTCTCTTACATTCTTTCAGCGTCGAGCTTGTATATCGTGTTGCCTGTTGGAAAAGAGTTTAACGGGGTTCGAATTAACGTGATGAATTTTGACCCGTACAATCGTAATTTTAACACGATGACACCTTTACCCGTGAGAATTGAGTGGGGTGGATATATCAGACCCGGGAGTATGGACGCGTATGAAGTGAAGATTATAAATACAAGTAACCAGCTAGTGGATGTTGTCGAGGTACCCCCCGGAAAAATTGCTGAGTTTATAGGTGTTGGTGACGGAGATGTCCTTTTCGCGTGGAAAGTACTGGGGATTGTTTAATAAATAGTGAATAATAAAACGGCGGGTAACCGTCACGGCCCCGCCTTTAGTTTAATCAATCGCGATGGACACGATTGTCGTACAAATGTAATGTTAATAATGAAATATTGGAATGTTTTGGAATAATAATTTAAAGGAGGTGTGAAATGGAAGAGTTTTTAGCTGTGTTAGGAGCGTTAGGGGGTTTTAAAGCGATCGAGTGGATTGTAATGTTCTTCGTGAATCGGAGGACGAACGCTCGTAAAGAGGATGCTTCGGCAGATTCGATGGAGATACAGAATCTCCTGAATATTATAAACAGCTTGACGCAACAAATTGAACGATCGGATAATCGGACGAAAGAGCGTGATGCGAAAGTTGATTACGTGTACGGGGAGTTGAGGAAGGAACAAATGGCACATCTTGACACTCTAAATAGGCTACATACTGTCGAGCTGGCTAATAGTCTTGCAGAGGCGAAGAAGTGTGATGTGAAGAAATGTGCGGATCGTAAACCACCTAGTGATTATTAAATTGTGTTGTTATGAATATAGAATTGAATAGGATTACGAGGAAACTGTCGTACACGATTGGTCGGTTATTTGTGGACGGGAAATATTTTTGTGACACGTTGGAGGATCGTTGTCGTGATCTTGACAAGGAAAAAAAGGTAATGAATGAAACAGCGATACCGGAAGGGACTTACGAGGTGATCGTAAACGTGTCAGCAAGGTTCAAGCGGAAGCTACCATTATTGTTAGATGTTCCTCATTTCTCGGGTATCCGGATTCACCGGGGCAACACGGATAAGGATACGTCCGGGTGTATTTTGGTAGGGGAAAATAAGCAGCCGGGGCGAGTGATTAATTCGACACTTTACGAGTTGCGATTAACAGAGATGGTAGAGAAAGCAATGTTGACTGGGGAAAAGATAACAATTCGAGTGCGATGAGAAAATATATTATATCGGTGGTTGCCTGCCTGTTTATTGGTTTTATTGTAGGTAGACGGACGGTTCCTATTAAAGAAAAAGAGATAACTAGGTACATTGATGGTAAAACAATCCGGGACACGATAACTAATATTGTTGCGGATACTGTCTACCGGAATAGTGCGATTCGGTATAAACTCGTGTACAAAACAGACACGATTTACAAAGATGTACCCATGATCGATCGGAAGGAAAGTATCGAGGAAACGATTCGGGATTGGAATCGAACTAGAGAATATAATAAACTACTTTTCGATAATGAATCCGGCAAATTGTCTATAGACTTTGTTATGCAATACAACGAATTACAGAAACTGTCTTACTCATTTACCCCGGTCCACAGAGAAAAAATGATCGTGAAGAAAAGAGTGTTCGAGCCTTTTGTTTCCGTGTCTTGTATCCAGTTGAGTTTTTTTAGTATGGGTGGCGGTTTTTTTTATCAAAACGTCGGTTTTAGAATAGAATATGCTGTTAATGGCTTGAATTTTGGAATAATGTATAAGTTTTGAGTATTATTGGGGGCAAGATTGTATTTCTATTGTAAAACTTCAGAAATTTTACTGGTTTGTATTCAATTAGGAGTGAATTAGAAAGAGGCTAAATGCCTCTTTCTTGGTTGTAGGTTGTAAGCTAAAATACATCTTCGTGTGTTTCAATTAATGCATTTGCTTCTTGGATGTCATGAGGAGTGTAGATATCTGTTATGAGAATATTAGAATGACGTGCTTGGTCTCGCACGCTTAATTTATCAATATTTCTATTGCGTAATAAACTTGTTATTCCGGAATCTTTCAAACTGTAAAATTTGTATGAGTCTGGAAAATGAAGTTTTTTCCTGATTTCCCGGATCCAGTAGTCTCTAAATTTTTTTTCATTCACATATTCGAATCCGGGCATAAAATCAGTTGAAAATAGATAGGAGTCACTTGGGTTATTAAAAATATTTAGATCAACCATTAGAAGTAAAACCTTCTTAGGAAGGGTTACGACTCCAGCCTCCCTGTTTTTGGCAATGTCTGCCGAAACAAAAATGGTTCGATTTTTTATAGAAATGTGTTCTAATTTTATTTTTGCCATTTCTTTAGGTCGAATAAAGCAATAATACAATATATAACAAGCTAATAAATAATATTTATTTTGTGTTTTAAGGTAATCACTTAGGCGGATTAGATCATTTTTCTCGATTATAGTACGCTTTTTCTTGTGTGCTTTTTTACCTAGTACCGGGATTCCTTCTGTCGGTTTGACATTAACATACTGTTGTTGTAGCAAGAAGGTCGAGAATTGTCGTAACCATGATAAATAATTATCACGAGTTTGGGCTGTATTCTCTCTGTCGATATAAATATGATCTAAAAAAGCAACAACATAAGCAGAATTCAACTGATAAATATATGTGATAGGTATATCTCGTTGCTCGTTATATTGGCGTAAATTTCGTAAAAATGAAGAGTAGGCAACAAATGTCTCTTCTCTGAACACATCATCTTTATATAATTTGGTGATGTATCGTTTGTAGTGTTCGCATACCTCTTCAAATTTGTTATAAGATTTGCCGTACTCGGCTTCAATCCAAGGATTCCAGCCTTGGGATAATTGTTCGTTTAGTCTCTTAAGAAGATCTTGAGCGTATTTTCGTTTTGCGCATACCCCTCCATGCACGTGATTAATTTTTATCCGTTTCCGATGAAGTTTCCCTAGTGCAGGATCAAAAGCCATGAACCCGATATACCATTCTTTTCCCGTGTAAAGTTGTGGGGGTGTGTAGGAAACGATCTCGTCAATTCGTGTTTTTTCGTGATTTGTCATTTTTTTTTTGCTTACTCACATCTGTTGTGACTATGCAAAGATATATATGTACCGATACTTGTCCCGTTTTTGTCCCGGTGTAAAAATGGGGAAGCGGTCTAATAAATTGTTTTTCAATTTACTAAACCGCTTTCTGTCGGGATGACAGGATTTGAACCTGCGACAACACGCCCCCCAGACGTAGCTAAATATTGACTTAATCAAGAGATTATCAATGAATTATATCTCTGTGTCAAAGATCGGTTTAAGTGTGAGTTTAAACAATGTATTCCTGAGGTTGGTTAATACTTCATTTGTTTACTCTCTTTATATTTTATGAATTGATACCATGAATAGGCATTCTGCGTGGTATCATCGTTCAAAGATAGCTAATAAATAGCATATTGTAAAGATTTGTGCTTCTTTATTTTACTTTCACTTGTAAAGATTTATAGTTTTTCGTTTTTAATATATCTCCATTTGTAATACAGATTACTAGTGATGGATTGAGTGTACAAAATACATTATAAGCTCTTCTTAATTGAAATTTGAAATAAAAAAGGGTTTACCTCTGGTGAAGCAAACCCTCTATAATAACATAATTGAATTGTTATCCTTTTGCAGCATCTAATCTATTAGCTAATTCTATAATATCATCTTTTCTTGCTAATACGTTTTGTATAGCATTTCTATATAAACAAATCACACAAGAAACAATAATTATAAATAGTAATCTTTTTATACACTAACTATAATACTTTGCACTAAATTCTTCGATAACTTCTTTCATTTGTTGTGGTAACATATCCAGAACTGTATTAACAATCTCATCTGGAATTTCCCTATAATAAGCCTCTGCAATACCACCTGCCATACAAGCTATAGTGTCACTATCTCCACCTATCGAAATTGCCAATCTAATTGCATTCTCGTAATCCGTACTATCTAAAAACGATATGATAGCTTCTGGAACAGAACCTTGACAAGTGGCATTAGCACCGATATGGTAGCTTGGTCTAATCTCTTCAATTGTTCTACCAAGATCATAACCAAAAGTAGAGCTAACATATTCTTTTATCTCTTTTTTCTTCTTACCCGTTCTAGCAAGAAATACGCAAGCTGCAATCGCTTGAGCCCCCTTAATCCCTTCTGGATGATTATGTGTTACCTCTGCACTTCTTTGTGCCTCTGCTAACGTTTCTTCCAAAGAATCATACATCCAGCCAATAGGACTGACACGCATCGCAGAACCATTACCAAAACTGTTATAAGGTTGTGGTTCATCTGAAAACATCCATTTAATAAATAAAGACCCGTATCCCCTTCCTCTATAATGTTTCCCGTATGTCTGATAATACAACGTGTAATTCTTCGTTTTACCTAATTGACAATCCATTGTTGCGACAGTCAACACCGTATCATCCGTGAATCTGGTAAAAAGTTTTTTGAACAAGGGAAAATCCATGCTCAAAACATTACATCTTTCATAAACAGAACCAATTATATCTCCACAAATGGCTCCTAATATCATTTTCCTGTTATTGTATAATGTTAATCGCCTTCTGCACATGTTTATTGTATTTATTAATGCAATATGTTACTTTAAACTTCATAATCCATAAGTGGTGAATTTTTCTCTGAATTGGTATATAATACTAATAGAAGTGGGATTACTCACCTTGGATTACATTATCTAACCAAATAGTTTCTACTACTTCAAATGGCTCTCTCTTGTAAGCCTCAATCAAAGTTCTTTCATTCTCTGTATATACAGCATATGAATAGTTTTCATTATGTCCTACTTTCCAAGGTTCCCCTTCTTCTGGAGCCTTACCAAATACAGGTCGATACCCCATGTAACCATATTTCTCATATAGCTTTTCTAATTCTTCTTTTAATCTCTCCTCCATGTTTCAATACATCCACTTTATAACATCATACTCATCATCTTTCAATCCATATTGTTTAGCGTGTTCATAAGCTTCTTCCTTTGTTGCAAATGAATAACGTTCAACTTCTGGCGTGGATAATTCTTTGTATATGCACTCTCCGTCTTCAAACTCCACTTTTTCTGTAAAGCTACTTCTATCTTTTAAGTGGACTTCATACGGTTTACTCCAAGTTTTATTCATAGTTTATCTCCATGATCATCTTCTACCTCGTCAACAATTTCATCCCATACTTCAACTAGATTACCTTCCTTATCCCATACTTCAATTCTAGACTTATCATTTTCATCTGTAAATACAGAGTATGAAAAGTTTCCATTACTTCCCATTCTCCAAAGTACATCTTCATCAACAGGCATGAAGCTATGAATAGGTGGCATGAATCCATACTTACAATGCATATCACTTAATTTGTCTTTTACTTTACTCATAATTTACCTCCCTTTCTCCACTCTTCTAATAAGAAATAATCATATCCACTTGAACCAAGAATTGTTCTATCCACATAATCAACACCTTCTTTCAACTCATTAGCTGAAACATACTCATTTAACTTATCAACAGTTTTAAATTTTACGATCTCCCTATTAGGAAGTAATTCTATACGTGGACTATATAATTCATCCAATCTTTTAAAATACTCATCAGTATACTTTATATCATCAAACATATTATAGCATTTTATATATTACTTTTAAACATACAATTCCAATAAAAGAAAGTACTATCCAAATTCCAATAGAAAGAAGTAGTTCTTTATATATTTTAGTTTTTAAATAGTATAGAGTAAATCCTAACCAAATAATTGTTTGTATTAACAACTCGCCAATAAGTATATGCAGTGTTGTTTTGTATACTGCAAACGTCATTAATTTTGAATGAAGTATACCGTTATGTCCAACTAGTGTAGTTAATACAACAATACATGATACAATTACTTCAATTATTGTAAATCTCTTTAGCACTTTCCTATTCGTATTATATACTTTCATAGTTTATCTCCGTTCTCTTCAATACTCTCGTTATCTAACCAAATAGTTTCTATTTATATCAATGTAATATTGTCTTCTCCCCACACTTCTTTATTTTCAGCTTTCTCTTCTTCTGTTAGTTCCTTATTGATTATTATAAAATTAGGATTATCCTCTAGCTTCAATTTAGGTAATGGAGGAAATTTTGCTCTTTCTTCTTCTGTTAGAGTTTTTTCATTTCTTGGTATCTTGGACATATTATTTTTTGTTTAAATTATTAATTCCCACTCCTACACCACCAACTGCTGGTAATATTTTTAATACGCTCTATTTTCATATTATTTCGTTCTATATTTCTTAATTATATATCTTACTATAACGAAAGTGGTACAAGCTACTAATACCCAGAAATAGATTAGTAAAGATGTAGGTCTGATAGGTCCTATTGTAGTAGTTTCAGTTCTATCCCATACTATTAGAAAAAGCCATGCAACTATCATTATTCCTTTGTACTTCATATTGCCCCATTTAATTTTTATAATAAGTGTTACAATCGTGCTTATTATTAATATTGCCCAACCAATTCTTATTAATACAGGTAAAGGTAAGGGGGGATTTGAATCGATTTTAAATAGATAACTTAATAATATCATTATACCCCATGCTGCTATTATTATCTTCTTGTAATTCATTTTAGAATCTCTTTTATTTAATGATCTTCCATTCTTTAGTGGATAATTATTCATCAATCCCAACAGAAGTGAGGTAGCTTGCCTTCATTCTTTAAATACAGATTAATCAAACTCTAAATCATCATTAGGTCTTGTGGTTAGCTTAGCTTTATCTTGTATGTCACCAAAGGATTCTATAAACACTCCATTCTTGTACACTTCTGCATAACCGTTATAATCATACATTATATATCCTCCAGAATTGAAACGGAATACTAGACAGAGATTATCATGTTCTTCACTTGCTATGTATTCTCCCTCACCGTACTTGCTTGTGACTAATTCATATATCATAACTTACCTCCGTTTTCTTTAAAGATGATTAGTATAACCACTCTATAACATCATACTCATCTTCCTTTAAACCATGCTCTTTAGCGTAGTTATGTGCATCTTCTTTAGTTTTGAATGTTTCATTTTCAATAGGGTATTCAATTGTATCCATTGTATCCCTACGTATACGTCCTCTAAGCTCATATTCCCTTACGACAACTGTCCCTCTATCTACATTAAGCAAGTAAATAGTATAAGGTTTGTGGTTACTCCAATCATATCCGTCACGTATCATGTTCATTCATTTTTATTATTCAACATTATTCCTCCAATTACTACTGGAACTATTCATCATCTTTAAAATCAGCATAAGGAGGATTCATTTTGCATTTAGGTATATCGCACCTAATACACACCTCTTCATGCGTGTTTGGATGTTCATTCAAAAACAAGTAATATATTTCATTGTTCTCTACCAATTTCCCATTCAAGTCATAGTAAGTGCTGCTTGTACTAGTAGGTTTATTATCTATGTAACCGATTAATTCGTATTTGTCATTGTATACATTCAAGGTTTCTTTGCTGACATTAACTGATTTT
>ERZ791883.2554-NODE-2554-length-11774-cov-13.985835_pt1 | contig 11774 bp, 8 predicted proteins | sample MGYA00510160_ERZ791883 | MGnify/ENA primary metagenome ERZ791883 (study PRJEB30046, sample SAMN00792072) | human gut metagenome | study: EMG produced TPA metagenomics assembly of the A metagenome-wide association study of gut microbiota in type 2... | reverse complement strand
GAAGGAGTGATCAGCTTGTAGCCCTTACCGTGAATGTTGATGATTTCGATTCCCGGATCATCCTTCAACAGCTTGCGAAGTTTCGTGATATATACGTCCATGCTACGGGCATTGAAGTAGTTATCGTCTACCCAGATTGTCTTCAGTGCATAATTACGTTCCAATATTTCATTTGCATGTGCGCAAAGGAGACTCAGAAGTTCGCATTCCTTAGTTGTCAGCTTCGTAACCTTGTCGCCGATAGCCAGTGTCTGTTTCTGGGTATCGAACAAGAAGTTTCCTAACTTGTAGAAAGGAATATCTTTCATTTTCTTGCCTTTCACGCGGCGAAGGATCGCTTCGATACGGAGCAAGAGCTCTTCCATACTGAAAGGTTTCGTCAGATAATCATCCGCACCGATTTTGAAACCTTCCAGGATATCTTCCTTCATAGTCTTGGCCGTAAGGAAGATAACAGGGATATCAGGGTTGATAGAACGGATTTCCTGAGCCAGCGTGAAGCCGTCTTTTTTCGGCATCATCACGTCAAGTACGCAAAGGTCATATTTGCCTTTGGTGAAACCTTTGTAACCGGCTTCCCCATCGGAGAAGAGGTCAGTCACATAACCTTTTGCCTGCAAGTATTCTCTTAATAGCATACCCAGGTTTTCGTCGTCTTCGCAAAAGAAGATTTTTAGTTTTTCTTCCATAACTAACTTTTTATAAGAGGTAAAGTAATAATAAATTTTGTTCCTACATTTCCGGAACCACTTTCGGCACGTATCGTACCTTTATGGTCCTCTACTATTTTACGAACGTAAGCAAGTCCGAGCCCGAACCCTTTCACGTCATGTACGTTTCCTGTCGGCACGCGGAAAAAGCGGTCGAATACTTTCTTGAGGTATTCTTTCTTGATCCCGATGCCGTTGTCCTCGATCGATATCAACAACTTGCCGTTCTCGTTCCAGGTGCGGCACATCAGCGTCAGCGGCACTTCGAGGCGGCGATACTTCACGGCGTTGTCCAGCAGGTTGAACAGTACGTTCGTGATGTGCATCTCATCCACGTAGATATCCGAATCTTCTGCCTGCAGGTCGATGTCGATCGTGCCGTCATACTTCTCGACTTTCAGGGCGAATGTATTGGCAACGCTTGCCAGCAAATCGTTCGCATCCACCTCCTTCAGTTTGAGGGCTGCTTTCTGGCGTTCGAACAGCGACATTTGCAGCACCTTTTCCACCAGGAAGCCCAATCGTTTCGTCTCGTCGTTGATCACCCCGGAGATATGCTTGAACACATCGGGGCTCTTCGTGATGTCCGAGTCCTTCAGCATCTGTGCGGCAAGCGAGATGGTCGAAACCGGTGTCTTCAGTTCGTGCGTCATATTGTTGATAAAGTCATTCTTCATTTCCGAAAGTCGCTTCTGACGGAACACGATATAAATGGTAAAGATAAACGTTACCAAAAGTATCAGCGAGAAGATGATTGACGGTACGATAAATGTTACAGAACTTGAAATATAATCACCCTTCGTCGGGAAATACACTTTCAAGTAATTCTGCTTCGAAGGAGGATCGTTGGGGAATAGAACCTGTTGAATCACGTCTGATACAGGAGGGATATCCCCGTTCTGATAGACGATCTTTCCGTCTTTGTTAATAACAGCAAAGACGAACGGCAGGTTCAATCCGTTGTTAACAAATTCTGATTTTAAGTAATTATTCAGCTTTTTAAAATCTATCCTTTCTTCGATCGGCTTCAGGTTTGCCGTATGCAAGATATTCAAGATCACTTCGTTAAACAACCCGCTTTGGTACTGATAACGACGTTTCAGCGTTTGCTGCAAATCCTTTGACGTACTAACGATACTGTTAGGTACTTTATTGCTGCCCAGCGAAGAAAGCGGTTCAAACTTGCGTGTCCGGATATCGCTATGAAACTCGATATGTTCTACAGTTCCATCGGCATTAGTGAACTGCATCTTGTATTTTTTCTCAGTGATGATTCCACCGCCAAGACTGCTCTGTTCGTTCTGGTATAGGTAATTGTTGGCCTCGTCACGGCTGAGATCTTCTTCCAGATACCGGGCCGTTTCATCAAGCTCCAGATTTTTCGAGACTTGGTGCATCGATCGTTTGACTGTTTCATTGAACTGCTCGCTACTTTTCTTGAGTATGATACTTACATATTTTACTTGCAAAAAAAGCAAACCGGCAAAAGCAAAAGCCATCACCACCGCAAGCAACCAAATCGTAGACTTCCTCATATCAATAAATCTCTCGTTTTAATATCACAAATAACGCGCCTTTTAATTTAATATTTACACAAAAAAGGTAAAAACAGAATGCCTAAAATGTTAAAAATACATTACCAAAGGATTGCAATTCTCTTTCTATCTATTTTTAAACTAACGCCTTACATCCCTTTCACAGACGTATCATCATATCTTGCACGTTCCGTACTAATTAGTAAGAACAGCTGTACAACATGAATTGTTGTAGCCGACACTTAAAAACTTTTCCCGAAAGCATTGACTTTTAATTATTAACTCTATCTTTGCCTCCCGTAAGAGTTACGTGAAATGATACAAGAAGGTATTACACAGATAGACATCAAACAGGTATTACGGCAAAAGGCGCCTTCGGCTGCCCGTAAGATTCCCGGTTTTATGGTTGACTATCTGATCCGTACTGTTCATCAGGATGAGCTGAACGAGATCCTCCGCCGGTATCACGATAAAGAGGGGGTAGCGTTCATGCAGGAGTTGATCGGATATTTTGACTTGAATCTGGAACTGGTAAACGAAGAGAATATTCCTGCCGAAGGACGGTACATATTCGCTTCCAACCATCCGCTGGGCGGACTGGACGGGATTTGCCTGTCGGCCATTATCGGCGGACGTTTCGACGGGAAGATCCGCTACCTGGTGAACGACCTGCTGCTCTACCTGTCTAACCTGAGGTCGATCTTCGTCCCTATCAACAAACATGGGGCGCAGGGGAAAAAGAACGCCGAACTAATCGAAAAGGCATACGCTTCGGACAACCAGATCATCACATTTCCCGCCGGTTTATGCTCACGCAAACAAAACGGGAAGATACAGGACACCGAATGGAAGAAGTCGTTTATCCAAAAGGCCGTGGAATACCGGCGGGACATCGTACCGGTGTTTTTCGAAGGACGTAACTCCAATTTTTTCTACCGTCTCGCCAACATGCGGAAAGCATTGGGCATAAAGATGAATTACGAAATGATCTACCTGCCCGACGAGATGTTCAAAAGCAAGCACAAGACATACAGCATCCATTTCGGGAAGCCGATTCCTTGGCAAACTTTCGACAGTAGCCGTAAACCGGCTGAGTGGGCTGAGTGGGTGAAGGAAATCGTCTATAATCTAAAGAAATAATTGATTTTATTATATGCAAGACATCATCAAACCGATTGACCGTGCTCTCCTGAAAGCTGAACTGACCGGGGACAAGAAGCTGAGGAGGACCAACAAATCCAACAATGAGATATACATTATCACAGCCCACGACTCTCCCAACGTGATGCAGGAGATCGGGCGACTCAGGGAAATCGCTTTCCGATATTACGGAGGCGGGACCGGCTTTCCGGTCGATATCGACGAATACGATACGATGGACGACGCTTACCGCCAGCTTATCGTATGGAGCCCTGAAGACGAACAGATTTTAGGCGGCTACCGCTTCCTCTGCGGTTCGGATGTAAAATTCGACAAAGCCGGCAAACCTGTTTTAGCAACTTCCCACCTTTTCAATTTCTCCGATAAGTTCAATAAAGAATATTTACCGTACACGGTCGAGCTGGGCCGTTCGTTCGTAACGCTGGAATACCAGTCGACCCGTAGTGGCAGCGCGAAAGGATTGTTCGTATTGGACAATCTTTGGGATGGCCTGGGAGCTCTTTCCGTGGTGGACCCCAGTTTGCAGTATTACTTCGGGAAGGTAACGATGTATAACACCTATAATTCCGAAGCCCGCAACATGATCCTGTATTTTCTGAACATGCACTTCCCCGACCCAGAGAAACTGATCACTCCGATCTGTCCCTTGGAAACAGGTACGGATCCAGAAAAAATGCAGGAGCTTTTCAAGTATGACAACTTCAAGGACAATTACAAGGTCTTGAACCAAGAAGTCCGCAAGTTCGGCATCAATGTGCCGCCGTTGGTCAATGCTTATATGAGCCTCTCCCCTAAGATGCGTGTATTCGGCACCGCTATCAACCATGAGTTCGGGGAGGTGGAAGAGACCGGCATCCTGATCGCCATCAATGAAATTCTCGAAGACAAAAAGAAACGTCATATCGAAACCTATCTGAACGAGGAAGGCAAATCGGCCGACTTGATACGCAATAGTTAAGAACGGGATATAAAGACATACGAAGAGCCATGTACGCCAGATGATGCATCATCCGCATACATGGCTCTTTTATGTTTAGCCTTAAATCACTCTTCGTTCTTCTGTTTCTCCCACTCTCCGGCAATCTCCTCAAGAGCCTCGTACCAGTCCTTTCCGAAACGGCGGACCAGCGGTTCCTTCAGAAACTTATAGACCGGGAGTTTTTCTTTCTTACCCAGTATCTCTGCGGCTTTGCAGATACTCCAGCGATTGTAATTAACCGCTTCGAACGTATCGTACTTTTCCACACGTATCGGGTAAAGGTGGCAGGAAACCGGTTTATAGAAAGAGAGCTTACCTTCGCGATAAGCCTTCTCCACCGCACACTTGCAAGTTCCGTCCGCATCATAACAGGTAAAAACACAGTCTTTCCCGTTTACGATAGAAGTCACTAAGTCTCCCTCTTCATCAATATAGGCAACGCCTTGTTTCTTGATGATCTCCTGAGCTTTTGGTGCCAGATCGTCCCAGATAACCGGAAGGGCTTTTTCTAGTTCGCCCACCTCTTCCTCCAGCAGGGGTGCACCGGAATCACCTTCCACACAGCAAATACCTTTGCAATGCGACAGATCGCATAAGAACTGGCGTTCGAGAACGTCGAGGCTGACTAGGGTATTGTCTATTTGAATCACTTCTTAAATTGAAAATTAAAAATTAAAAATTAGAAAATAAATGCTTATCTCCCTAATGATGATTTTACAGACTTGACTATGCTAACCAAAAGAGCAATCAATTCCTTACAATCAATCGAGATAGATTTATAAATCTGTTCACTTAAATAATCCGTATCTCTCAATAAAGAGAGCCAATAAAATGTTTCATTAGCTTCTTTCAAAGCAACATTCATTTTATTAAGAAAATCAGCACTGCTTTGTGCATGATGTGCTTCTGCAACCAATGCTCCTATAGCAGTACCGCTCCGCAACATCTGTTTTGATAAGACATACTCCTTTTGATCATTTGTTAAAAACTTGTATGCGTTCACTATACGAATAGCAAACGCATACGATTTAGTCTGGATCACATTATTCACCAGTCTTATTTTTTAATTTTTAATTCTTAATTTTTAATTCTTTATCAAGTCCTGCCCTGTCATATCAGCCGGCTGTGCCATGCCCAAAATATGCAGGATAGACGGAGCGACATCGGCCAGGACACCGTTTTCCACTTTTGCATTTTTGTTTTCTGTCACGTATACAAAAGGAACCGGGTTCAGGGAGTGAGCCGTGTTGGGAGTACCGTCTTCGTTGAGCGCGTGATCGGCATTACCGTGGTCGGCGATGATGATTACTTCATAGCCGTTGGCTTTGGCAGCCTCGACCGTGTCTTTCACGCAGTTGTCGATAGCCGTTACGGCCTTTTCGATGGCACTATAGATACCGGTATGGCCAACCATATCACCATTAGCATAGTTCACGACGATGAAGTCGAACTTCTGCGTATTGATAGCCTCAACCAACTTGTCTTTCACTTCGTAAGCGCTCATTTCCGGCTTCAGGTCGTAAGTGGCGACTTTCGGGCTCGGAACCAAGATACGTTCTTCATTTTTGTACGGAGTTTCGCGACCACCGTTAAAGAAGAAAGTCACATGAGCGTACTTCTCCGTCTCGGCGATATGAAGCTGTGTTTTCCCGTTTTCAGCCAGGTATTCTCCCAATGTGTTCTGGACGTTTTCCTTGTCGAACAGGATATGGACCCCTTTGAAAGAAGCATCGTACGGAGTCATGCAGTAATACTGCAAACCAGGGATCGTGTGCATACCCTGTTCCGGCATATCCTGCTGGGTCAGCACGACAGTCAATTCTTTTGCACGGTCGTTGCGGTAGTTGAAAAAGATCACGACATCACCTTCTTTGATCGTACCATCTACTGTAGCGTTGTTGATCGGTTTGATAAACTCGTCGGTCACTCCTTCATCATACGATTCCTGCATGGCCTGAACCATGTCGGTAGCCTGTTTGCCCTTGCCTTCAACCAGCAGGTCGTAGGCTTCTTTCACGCGTTCCCAACGTTTGTCGCGGTCCATTGCATAGAAACGACCGACGATGGATGCGATCTTTCCGGCAGACTGTGCACAGTGGGCCGTCAGTTGTTCGATAAATCCTTTACCGCTCTTCGGGTCCGTGTCGCGACCGTCCATGAAGCAGTGGATGAAAGTATTGTCGATTCCATATTCCTTGGAGATATCGCAAAGTTTGAACAGGTGGTCGAAAGAACTGTGTACGCCACCGTTGGAGGTCAACCCCATGAAATGGATATTTTTGCCATGTTCTTTGGCATAAGAGAAGGCAGAAACGATTTCAGGGTTCTTCATGATGCTATTGTCGGCACAAGCACGGTTAATCTTCACCAAATCCTGGTAAACGATACGTCCGGCCCCGATATTGAGGTGTCCGACTTCAGAGTTACCCATTTGTCCGTCAGGCAACCCTACGTTTTCACCGCTTGCCTGTAACTGTGAATGAGGATAAGTGGCCAGCAGGCTGTCCCAATAAGGAGTGGGAGTGTTAAAGATTACATCGTCTTTACCTTGATCGCCGATACCCCAGCCGTCAAGAATCATTAAAAGGGCTTTCTTGCTCATGATTGCTTAATTATTTATTGTTTATACTCATTTTCGTTATTCGGGCGCAAAGATAAGCAATTCCGGGCATATATTGTTTGCTTGGAAAACATTACTTTTGTGAACGATATGGAAAAGACGATACAAGATAAAGAGTTAGGAGCCATCCACCTCCGCACCAGTCCCCGTGCTACCCGTTACACACTGAAAATATCCAAAGGGACGATTACGGCTACCATGCCTCCGGGTGGAAACGAAGCGCGTATGCTCGCTTTTATCCGGGAAAACAAGGAAAAACTTCTTGCTGCCCTTGCCAAACATCCCGCCCGCCCGCTCCTGACAGATGAGACGAAGATGCAAACCGCAACGTTCCGCCTCCATGTCTTCCGTACCGACCGGGCTAACTTCTATATGAAATTAGACGATGGCGTCCTGCACATCGCCTGTCCCTCGCAGACCGACTTCGCCGACGAACGTGTACAAAAACTCCTGAAAGACTTCATTGAGCAAGCCCTCCGGCATGAGGCCCGCCGCCTCTTACCTTCACGGTTGCTCGACCTGACCTCCCGGCACGGCTTCACCTGCACGGATGTAAAAATCTTCAACAGCAAAAGCCATTGGGGTAGTTGCACACCACGTCGCAGCATCAATCTCTCTCTTTCCCTGATGCTCCTGCCCTGGCACCTGATCGACTACGTCCTCCTCCACGAACTTTGCCACACCATAGAGATGAACCACAGTGACCGTTTTTGGGCATTGATGGACAAGGTCACAGAGGGGAAAGCGTTAAAACTGAGGAAGGAGTTGAAGAAGTATCATATGCTGTAAGCCGGATTGCGGAATATCTGATTATTCAGTCCTTGGGGTAATCGTTCCATGATCTCGATGCTGCTTAAGGCATATAACCACTTCTTATAAAGCGTGTCACAAAATCGTTTTCCAGTTCCTCTGTCACTGTATCACTGATTTCTTTGTACCAATTGATATTCAACTTGTCTTATTTGTGATATATGCCCGTTTTCTCTATCACTACGGCATCACTACCCTATCACTGGCAATTTGGATAAAAATAGGCATTCCGCTTATATACAACTGTATATTAATACATTACAAATAACACAAACAATAAACACCCTATTCCCATCCCTGCAAACCACTCGATTATTTTATGTAAAAACGGGTATAAAATAGGTAAAACCGGGTGGTTTTTATTGTCCGGCACGGTACTTTAGTTGCCGGACACCCCCATGTTACCCCCTTTTACACCCGGATGTACCGGCTCTCTACACCCGGATGTAAAGGAGGGCAACATGGGGGTGTTTACGGAATTATCTGCTTGTTTCTGCTAAATAAAGAGAGGGCTTTTGTGAAATGAAGAACCGTATTTCGCCAATTTAATACCTATTCAACAATATGATAAAACGTCATATTGGAAAATTTTGATGCGGTTGCCCTGTTACTTCGACGGTAAATATATCGTCATAAAGGACGGAAGATCAAGTATCTTTCCTATTTCTTTCCAGCAAAAACGAATCCCCTGCAATCATTGACTACAGGGGATTGTTTTTTGTCTGCTTCGGTCTTCACAGAAGGAGAGCAGATGAACTTTTTTTAATTTCATTACTTTAGTATTAATATTCACCGCTTGTTCGCCCTCGCGGGGTAGTTGGTCGATCCGGACGGAGAGCTGTAAAAGCTGATGTTCCGGGAATACCACACGATGAATCTTAGAATTATTTGATTTTAATATTTCTAAAGTGCCGCGCACTGATGTACGCGACACATTTACAATCTATTCATCAATTATTTTACGATAGCTTTAACCGCTTCTTCGCCTTCAACAGCTACTACAACCACACCCTGAGGAGCAGCGATAGTTGCGTTGTCGGAAGTGATAACTGTGTTAGCCACTACCTGGCCCAAAATGTTGCTGACAACAACTTTCTTACCGGTAGCGCCTACGATCTGAACACCACCTTCAGTAGCGATCACTTTCACTTCAGATACTTCAACACCTTCGTTTGCAGTAGGAGCTTCAGCAGCGTCCAAAGTAAATACCTGAGGAGCAACAGTGTTAGAGAAGATAACCGTACCGTTAACTACAGCCAAACTCTTGTTTGTATTAAGAGCTACGATTTCATAACCTTCACCGTCAACAACTTTGAAGCCAACAAGAGAAGTATTCTTAGCATCTCTTACTTTATATTTATTCTGTTTGCCATCTTTATCAAGATCGCCAGTATAAGCAATCGTATCAGCAACAACAGTTACACCACGGAAGATTGCGCTGTCGCCTGTAGCATTGTTTGCAACGAAGTCACCCTTAGCAGCCAAAACGTTACCAACGATTGTGTCGTTCTTAACTTCTGCACCTTTGTAGATGTAGTAACCATATTCTGTATTGTCATCGCCACGATTCACATAAGCAGAGTCAACATACAGAGAGAAGTCAGAATCATCAGCAGCAGCTTTCAGTTCGTCACCTACGCGCAACATCTTAGCGATACCAGCAGAAGCTGTCAACATTTCACTACCGTTTACTACATTGTAATGACCTGCATCAACCTTAGCATAGACAGGAGCTTCAGCACCTTCGATGTTGAAGTAAGTTTCAACACTTGCAGTCGGATTATCATAAGTTACAGTAAGATTAGAGATATTCATTGTAACCATCTTAGCAGCATTTTCATTAGCAGCTACCACCTTATAAGAGCCACCGACAGGATTTTCTGCGAAGAAGAAACGTTTTTGATTTTCATTAACAGCTCCGTTAGTAGAAGATGTCAATTTTACAACAGCGCCTTCATAAGCAAATCGACCTTCAGCATTATAAGCTTTTTCCATTGCATAAGCAACACGAACCAATGTATCACCTAAAGCTTGAGCACCATAATAAATAGTATCACCAACAGTAGCCAAATCAACACCTTCCATCAGACGCAATTCAACAGCTTTGTCAGCACCTTTAGCACCAGCAATTACAGAATCCTGAACCAAAGTCAAATAGATATCATCAGCAGCTTTAGAAGCCAGATTGAACTTAACAGCACCGTAACCCATTTCTTCTTTTGTATAGTACTTGTAACCGATGTGCTTGTTAGCCATATCTACATCGAGTTTTGTGAATACCAAAGTATCGCCACCAACAGTAGTGTAAATGCTCTTAGCTGCATCTACTGCGTACAAAGGTTGATTTGTAAACGGTTGTGCCGGAGCAACAACAGCTAAACTTTCACCATTAGAGCCTGTGGTAACGCCTGAAGAAACAGTTGCAGAGACAATATCACGAGCCTGAGCAGAATAAGTACCATCTTCGTTTTCCTTTACATAGAACTGAGTAGAAGGAACATATACAGAAGCAGCTTCGGCATAAGTACCACTTGTACCAGTCAAATACTTATCATTATTAGTTGCATTACCGCCTGTACCTTTAAACTGCAAAGAATAAACACCTGTTCCACCAGCCAGTTTAACCGGAGTACCTTTAGAGATTGTGATAAGCGGAGCATTGATCTGGATAGAGTCTACTACCAACTTTGCACTACCATCGAAACTCTTGTAACCTACAAGATAAGTAACTCCTGAACCAGCACCATGATCTGCAACTTCAAATTCGCCAGCTGTATTGAAACGAACAATAGAATCAGTTGTCATAACGATAGAATCGTTACCCAAGTCCATTTTCAAAGTAAATGTCTGCAAACCTTCATTCAAAGCACCTTTATATGCAGAAGATGTAACAGTAATAGTTGTATCCAACTGGAAAGAAGCAGCTTTTACAGAAGCGGCAGTACCCACCATTACAGTATCGATTGTAATATACTGCGGCTTCTTTGTACCCTTCGTGCTGTTTTCCTGACCAACTACCTGGAAGCGGAATTTGTTACCGACAGGAACCGGAATCAATTCATTAGCAGTGAAAAGACCACCGTCACGACCGGCAAAGTCAAATTTGAATGAAGGAAGAACCGGAGCAAGGTCTGCTTTTGTTACATCATAATTTGCTTCAGCTGCTTCTACTGTGAAAACAGCAGCCGTACCTGTTGTACCAGCTTTGTCAGTTTTGCCATCAACCATCAACAAGCCGGTAGTTTGAGACATCTCAACCAACTTGCCATCAGTAGTTGTACCGATAATACTATAACCACCCGTACCATGTTTAATTTTAAATTCGCTAATACCAGCAGCAATAGCCGTACCGAATTTATCTGCGCCATTCAATTTAGCAGAGAAAGAAAGCTGTTTCTGAGTAGCTTTGTTCGTCAATGTGTAGATAGAGTCATTACCCGGCATATTGACACGAACCAAATTGGCTTTCCACAAAGCAGAGTCCATATCCGCCTTAGTAGTACCTTTACTACCAAGTGCCACAGAGTCTGCCAAAGAAGCCTTATCCCAAGTCAGGTAATTAGAACTGATCTTCAAATGCACATACTTGTCACCGATCTGTGCATAAGAGACAGTAGCAATTGCTGCGAACGCAGCAACGAGAGTAGAAAATCTCTTGTTCATAATCTAAATTTTAATATTAATAATACAGTTAATTGAAATATCAGTTCTTACTTCTTACTATCATTATGTACACGTATATATAATGTACACGTGTTAACATTTGTACTTTGATAGCAAAAACGATCCTTTTTTTTAGTCATTTTTTTTGCCTATCTTCGAAGTTCGTATTGGAAAGATGGTTTTTTGTACTCCAATTGCTATCTAATTGATAAGAAAGGATATAGGGGTACGAATTTTTTTACAGAAAAGAGTTGTGGTTTAAAAAGGAATGCGTATTTTTGTCTCGGAAAAATGAC
>ERZ791883.2551-NODE-2551-length-11787-cov-3.065973_pt1 | contig 11787 bp, 9 predicted proteins | sample MGYA00510160_ERZ791883 | MGnify/ENA primary metagenome ERZ791883 (study PRJEB30046, sample SAMN00792072) | human gut metagenome | study: EMG produced TPA metagenomics assembly of the A metagenome-wide association study of gut microbiota in type 2... | reverse complement strand
GCTTCACCCGTTATGCCACATATCGGGAGTATGGCCGCCGATAATAACAGTTTGTTTCTCATAATTAATAATGTGCCAATGTGTCAATATGCCAATGTGCCAATGAGACAATGCATCAATGCGTCGATGTACCAATATATCAATATGCCAATGGCCAATTAGCTGCGCTATTATTCTGAATGGTAATCAGCGCATTAACACATTATTCAATTCCCTCCATTATTTAATTAGCACATTCTTTAATTGGCACATTAGCACATTGGCACATTGATCAATTATTTATCCTTTAGCCTCTTGGTACAGGAATCTCTTGATCGATTTCTTCGGAGTTTTTTCGAACTCTTCCGGATATATTTTCATTTTTGAAATCTGACTGTAAGCCGGCAGCATCGCGTTCAGCGCCACCCGGTTTTCTTCCATCACACGCTCCATGTCTTCGTTCTTCAATCCATGTGCAAAGGCTTCGTCAAAGTCCGGATAAACCAGTCCGACGAGTTTGTCGTTCTGCTGCACGATGATACTTTCCGATACATAAGGCAGGTTATTCAACTTATCTTCAATTTCTTCCGGATAGATGTTCTGACCACTCGGCCCTAATAGCATGTTCTTGCTGCGTCCTTTGATCGTGATATTTCCTTCGGCATCTTTCAAGGCAAGGTCACCTGTGTGCAGCCAGCCGTCTTTGTCGACAACCTGTTCCGTAGCCTCTTCATTCTTATAATATCCCAACATTACGTTCGGCCCTTTGCAGACAATCTCTCCCGGTATATTTTCCGGGTCTGATGAGAGAACCTGTACGTCCATGCGTGGTGCGGCTTTACCGCATGATCCCGGCTTGAAACGTTTCCAATCTTCGTAGCAGATGATCGGGCCGCATTCCGTCATACCATATCCCACGGTGTAGGGGAAATCGATCATTTTGAGGAATTGCTCCACTTCCTGATTGAAAGCGGCGCCACCTACGATTATCTCTTCGAAATTTCCACCGAAAGCCTGTATCATTTGCTCGCGTACGGTTGCTTTGATCTTGTCATTGATGATAGGTACTTTCAACAACAGTTTCATGGTCGGGGTTTCCAGTTTCGGCAGGATATTTTTCTTGATGATTTTTTCAATGATAAGCGGTACGGCTACCACTAAGTTGGGTTTTACCTCGGCAAAAGCCTGGAAAATTATTTTGGGGCTCGGCATGCGGGTAAGGAAGTAAATCTGGCAACCCACGGCGAACTCGTATAAGAATTCGAACGCCAGTCCGTACATATGTGCCATAGGCAACATAGAAACGATTCTGTCACCCGGTTTCAGGGATAATACTTCAAAACCGAATTTTGTATTCGACCACAGACTGCGGTAGGGGAGCATTACCCCTTTCGAATAACTTGTAGTCCCCGATGTATAGTTGATGACTGCCAACTCTTCGGGCTGGTCTTTCCGGTATTCCACGTGTTCTTTCCGGAAATTTTTCGGATATTTTTTTCCGAACAGTTCATTGAGATGCTCACGGGCATGTGTCAGTTTTTGGCTGCGCGACACTAATAAGGTGAAATCGTTCATCATCAGAATACCCTCTAACAGTGGCATGGCCGATTCGTTCAGATTCTCCCATACCATGTCGCCGACAAAGAGTAATCTGGCTTCGGAGTGATTGACGATGTTGTGTACATTATCGGCTTTGAACTCATGTAAGATGGGGACAATTACTGCGCCGTAAGTCAAAGTAGCAAGAAAGGTGACTCCCCAATGGGAACTGTTTCGCCCGCAGACGGCTATTTTATCTCCTTTACGAATGCCGCTTTCTTCGAAGATGATATGCAACTTTTCGATTTTGCGGGCTACGTCTTTATACTGTAGGGTGGCTCCTTTGTAGTCTGTCAAGGCATCCAGATCCCAATTATTCTTGATACTGTTTTCAATGTAAGCTATAAAACTTTGTTCCATTGTCTATTGCACATTTGAGATTAAATTGTGCAAATATAGCTATTATATTGAGAATAGAAAACTTATTTAGTTGAAAGGTGAAAATTGAAAGTCTTGATTTAGTTGAAAGTCTTGATTTAGTTGAAAGTTGAAAGTTGAGAGTTGAAAGTTGGGCTGCGCTATTTGTTGTAACGTTGTATGCAGCCTATCAACTTTTAAATTAAGACTTTCATTTTTCAACTAAACAGGCCTTTTAATTTTCACCTTTCACCTTTCACCTTTCAACTAAATTAAGACTTTCAATTTTCAACTAAACAAGTACCATTCATACATCCTCCGCACCCCTTCCTCTATTTCTATTTTATGGTGCCACCCTAATTGGTGCAGTTTGGAAGGGTCGGTAAGTTTACGCATGGTTCCGTCGGGTTTAGTACTGTCAAAGGTGAGTTTCCCTTTGTAGCTTACGGTTTCTACGATCAGTTCGGCAAGGTTACGGATACTTATTTCTTTGCCGGTACCGATGTTGATGTGGCAGTTACGGATATCTTTGCTTCCTTCTTGATAGGTATCTTTGAAGTCTATATGTTCCATCACGAATACGCTGGCATCTGCCATTTCTTCGCTCCAAAGAAATTCGCGTAGCGGTGTTCCGGTTCCCCACAATAATACTTCCGTATTGCTGATACCGTACTTTTTCAGAATCGTTAGTATTTCTTCTTTGGAGTTTTCTCCGCTGATACCCTCTACGGGGCGCAGATTCATGTCTTTCCGGACAGCCTCCCAGTTATCTTCTTTCAGGCAGTGAGCCAGATGTATTTTGCGAATCATGGCGGGCAATACGTGGCTGCGTTCCAGATCGAAGTTATCGTTCGGGCCGTATAAGTTGGTGGGCATTACGGCAATATAGTTCGTTCCGTATTGCAGGTTGAAGCTTTCACACATTTTCAGTCCTGCGATCTTGGCGATGGCATACGGTTCATTGGTATATTCCAATGGCGAAGTCAGCAACACATCCTCTTTCATCGGTTGTTCCGCATCGCGCGGATAGATGCAGGTGCTTCCTAAGAAAAGCAGTTTTTTCACTTGGTGACGGAAACTTTCGCCGATCACGTTCTGCTGTATTTGCAAGTTTTTGTAGATAAAATCGGCACGATAGATGCTATTGGCCATGATACCGCCTACGAAAGCAGCAGCCAGAAATACATATTCCGGTTGTTCTTCATCAAAGAAGCGGCGAACGGCTGCTCCGTCCAACAGATCGAGCTCTTTGTGAGTACGGCCTACAAGGTTGGTGTATCCTTTCTCTTGCAGGTTTTTCCAGATAGCAGAACCCACGAGGCCGCGATGTCCTGCTATATATATCTTTGCATTTTTATCCATCGGTTTTATTCCTGTTTAGTTGCAATCATTTTTTGTACTTTCTTCATATCGTGGCGCCGAGGCGTAAAGGCCTACCGTGAACCCGTTTATCGTGGCGCACCATGATTTTCACCAATTCCGGGAATGGAGTTTTGCAAGGATCCCATCCCAATACGGTTTTTGCTTTGGTGGGGTTTCCCAACAACTGTTCTACTTCTGCCGGACGGAAATATTTCGGATCAACCTCTACCAATACCTTTCCGGTAGCTGTGTCGATTCCTTTTTCGTCCAGTCCTTTGCCTTCCCAGCGCAGGTTGATGCCGGCTTCGGCGAAAGCAAGCGTACAGAATTCACGTACGGTATGCATCTCTCCGGTAGCGATAACGAAATCTTCCGGAACGTCGTGTTGCAGGATGAGCCACATGCACTCCACATAGTCCTTGGCATATCCCCAGTCGCGGCGGGCATCCAGGTTTCCTAAATAAAGTTTGTCTTGCTCGCCTTGCACGATGCGTGCGGCGGCAAATGTGATTTTACGGGTTACGAATGTTTCACCACGGCGTTCGCTTTCATGATTGAAGAGGATACCGTTTACGGCAAACATACCGTAGCTTTCACGATAGTTCTTGGTAATCCAGAAACCGTACTGTTTGGCCACTGCATAAGGGCTGCGCGGATAGAAAGGAGTCGTTTCGCTCTGGGGTACTTCCTGTACCTTGCCATATAGCTCGGATGTAGAAGCCTGATAGATACGCGTTTTCTTTTCCAAACCTAAAATACGCACCGCTTCGAGCATACGCAGTGTACCGATGGCATCCGCTTCTGCCGTATATTCAGGAACGTCGAAAGAAACTTTTACGTGACTTTGGGCAGCGAGGTTGTATATTTCATCGGGCTGCACCATCTGAATCACGCGTATCAGTGAACTTGAATCCGTCATATCGGCATAATGCAGATTGATCGTACGTTTCTGTTTCATGTCGCGCACCCATTCGTCAAAATAGAGATGTTCGATACGTCCGGTATTGAATGAAGAAGAACGGCGGAGGATTCCGTGTACTTCATAACCTTTTTGCAATAAAAATTCCGCGAGGAATGAACCGTCCTGTCCGGTGATTCCCGAAATAAGAGCTTTCTTCATGATAGATAATTGTTTATTGATTTGTGATATTATTCCGATGCAATATTCGGGCTTTTCTTTCGGATAGAAAATTAATTTTAAGATTAATCTTTTAGATTTGATAGAAAAAATATATATTTGCTGAATATTATTCAGATATAAATGAATATTCTATTATATAATTCGTAATATTTATTTTTATTTGAATAATTGTTTGTTAATATAGATATTTTCTGATATGAATGATTCTTTTAATGAATTAACTCTTTCCAATTATTGGGACGGACGGTTTCCGGATACAGGATTTGCCCGTAAGAGCTATACCAACCGTATCTTTGGCTACATAGGCAACAAACTGATAAAGGTGTTGTTCGGACAGCGTGGTGCAGGCAAGTCTTATTTGTTGCGTCAGATTATGGTACATTTGCTGGATGAAGGAGTATCGGCGCGAAACGTGTTGTATATCAGCCGGTCGTTTACCGATTCCGGGTTCATTTCCGGACGTGAAGGGCTTGAAGAACTTCTTTCCGTCTATCGTGAGCGGCTTCATCCCGTGGGGAAGATCTATATATTCATTGAAGAAATACAGAATATCGATGGTTGGGAGGAGTTTGTCCGTGCACATTCACAAGATTACGTCAATAGTTGCGAACTGTTTATCAGTGGTTCGAACAGAAGAATGATTCCTTGCGATACCGAAGGAATCCCGGACCGGCACTATGTCAGTTTTGAGGTCTTTCCTTTCAGTTATGCCGAATATATCGAAAAGGAGTCGGAAGAAGTTTCGGATAAGAGTTATGCTTCATATATGGAACAGGGAGGTTTGCCCCGTCTTTCAGCTTTTCCGTCGGAAGAGTCAAAGTGGAATTATGTTTCCTCTCTCAAAGATACCGCGTTGTTTCGTGATGTCGTAAAGCGCTACCGCATTAAAGATCCCCGTCTTTTTGAAGATACGCTTATTTATCTGGTGGAGCATTTGTCCGGGTTGGTATCGGTCACCAATCTCGTTTCTCATTTCACTGCGCAGAAACGGAAGACGAGTTACGATACCATTGCCAATTATATCAGTTATCTGGAAGATGTTTTTCTTATCCACCGCGTGGAGCGTTGCCAGGTTCGCACGAAAGAGGTGGTATTAGGCACTTGTCGTTACTATATCAACGATTGGGCTTTTATGCATTATCTTTATCCTTTCTTTGTCCGCGAACGGGAGGTGAAGTTCAGGAATCATGTCTGTCTTGAATTGAAGCACGCCGGATATCGGGTTAATGTAGGTGTACACCGCAATAAGGTGATTGATTTTATGGCTCGCAAGGACGATCGCATTATCTATATTCAGTGTGTTTCTACTTTGGAGAATGAGGTAGCTATGCAGGCTTCGTATGCTTCGCTGGAGTCGATACAGGATAATTATGAAAAGTGGGTGGTATCTCTTGACAAAACGATGCTGCCGTCAAAAGAAGGTATACGCCATATACAAGCCTGGAAGTTGGCGGAAATGCTGTAGGGGATATATGAGAAGATAGGCTTTTCCCCCGTTAGTAAATTTAACAATGTTAATGAAGATTTCGTGATGTATGTCTTTGCTGTGTAAGATATACATATCTTGAGTATAAAAGAATGCATTCTTTGATCATAAAAGATAGTATTTAACAAGATGTTAATATTAATTTCTTGTCAAGAGAAAAATAGCTTTTCTTGCTTCTGTTTTTTTTATATGATACGTTGATATACAGTGGTTTATTTGCTTTTTGATAACTGATGGTAAAATGATGTGTTTTGCCGGGATGGCAAGGATCCTTGACTGATCCTTGCTGATTTGGCAACTTAAATGGGCGTGCCGGAATAGCCGATTATCGGTTGTGTCCCGTTTGTTCTTCTTCCGGCACGCCTTTTTCCGGTATTTTTGTGCTTCTGACCATCAGGAACTTCTAAGCACTTTTATGATATATTTTCCCGGTGCTTCAATTTTGTTCCAGTGTGTTTTTGCCAATAGTTTCCATATGGCTGTTCCTTTCCTGCCGTAATCGGACAGTCTCAGTATGGCTGTAATTTCTGCGATCTCCTTCACTTTGTGCAATTTGAGGTTCTCTAACAGTCCATAGTAGTTGTGCGTATGTTCATCGAGGGTATAGTCCGGGGGCGAGGGCAGAAGTGCATAATTATCCTCATATCCATCCTTCTCCCCCGTGGGGGGATTAGAGGGGGGAAGTTCTTTACTTTTCTCTGCTTTACTTTGCTTTACTTTACTTTGTTGAAAAATGTCTGCATTTTCTGCATTCAACTCCGTTTCTGTCTGCACACTGTCTGCATTTTCCGTGTTCAGCTTCATTTCTGTTTGCATATTGTCTGCATCGTCCAGTTTTTTGCATTCATTTTTGCTGTTGTTTTTGTTGTTGCTTTTGCTGTCTGTACACTCTATCAGTAGGTACGGGAGCTTGGCTAAATCCCTCTTTCTCCGGCTTGTAGCTTCCATCCACACCTTCTGGATTTCCGTTGAAGTCAGAATTTCATATTTTTCGTAACTCTCCTTGTCGAAAAATTCTTTTTCCACAAGCATATTTACGATATCTCCCATAGTTTCCTTGTCGTATTCCGGTCCTAATTTTCTTGCAAAAATCATGCACTGTTCTTTTCCCCAAGGGATATAATATCCGTCCGTATAAATCTTGCACAATAACATGATCACCGCATACGGCCCTTTTATCCCGAATATTGCTGTGAGCAGTTCTATTTTGTCGCAATGGAAAAATCCCGTCAGTAACGGGAAGTAATTGATTCCGATATATTCTATTGCCATAACATCTTATCCCATTACCCTCCATTCCAGAAAATTCTCCATTTGAAATGTTCTCCATCCCTGTTCATCTATATCCCAATAGACTACTGCGGCTTCCACGTTTGCGGGATTATATTTTTTGTGAAATTCCGCTTCATAATACCTTAGCGTAGCTTTCACGAATTTGAACTTCCCGTTTTGTTTGTAGAATGCGATGACGGCATGTCCGTATTGCATGTAGTCCAATAGGGCTTCCAGATGTTGTGCCATCCATTTGGCGGTATTTTCGGAATAGTTCTTTTCCTGCATAATACGTTTTTCCCATTTCCGTTTCATGGCTTCGCTCTCTGATACCGTCCTTGTTAAATTTTTCATGATATAATTTTTAATGATGAATACCTTGCTGCGTCTATGCAGCTTTAGGCGGTGGCAAAGATACGTCTGTCCGTCTCTGAAACGGATTAAGAAAATGCCTGTCTTTTTTCATTCGTTTTTTTCTTTATTCCTTTGCCTTTTTTTTAACTTTCCTGTCTTCGTTTATGATGGTGGAGATGTAGTTTGTAATGGAGCTGATATTTAGTGGCTTGTACTTCCCATCCACAATGTATCCCAGTATTTCCGTCTTTGCTATAAATCGTGCAAGTGAGACTTGTGATGTCTTGATATTTCTACCCATGCTTCCTTGATAATAAATGGAAATTAAATATCTGATGACGTCTTCATGGTTGGAAATAATACCTTTTATCTCTTCTTTGTTATCTTTCTGTTTGTGTTTGTTAATGCTTTGGTTATTAGTATTTAATGGTTTTGTTGACTTGCTTTCATAAGTATTTTCATCACATTCTTTTGTCTTTCTTTTTTGTTCATGATCTCTGTTCTTGTTTTGTTAATGGTTAAAATATTTAAAAACGTCAAAAGTAATAAAGTAATTTGAATAAAGATAAATGAATGGCGAAGAATATAATGAAAAGATGGTGTTTGGAGTAGTATTCAATTGAAGTACAATGTGATATGATGAAATAAAAAAGTGTTTCAATAGACGTTCGTTTAATTGAACGCAAAGATAGATGGTATTTTTATAATGGCAAAATGTTTATTATAAAAAATGATATTTTGTTTGTTTTGTGATGTTTAACAGATTGATTAATAGACGTATATTAAGAAAATAGAACTGAGATTTTGCATGTATACTTTTATGAAATACTTCCTTATATATGATGTGTAAAAAAGGTGTTCAATTAAACGAACGTCTATTGAAACACTTTTTCAGTTTTATCATTGTTTCGTTCAATAAAAAATATTTCGGAATTAGTTACGGTTTGATTGAGAAAAATGTCTCGTTCAAACCGCGAAGCGCACCCAAAATTCTGGTTTTAATCTTTTACTAAACTATAATAAGTGTCTGATATACAAAAGAAATGGTTTGCTGCTCGTGTTAGAGATAAACAAGAATTTTTAGTTCGTAGTTGGATTGAAAAATTGAGGACAGAAAATGTGCTTGATGTGGAATACTATCTTCCCACTCGAATTGTAGTCAGGCAGCTGAAATATCGCCGAAAAAAGGTAGAAATACCTCTTATTAAAAATTTAATCTTTATACAGTGTACCAAGCAGACAGCTATTGATTTGGCTAATCAGTATAGTATCCCGCTTTTTTATATGAAAGATCTCTTTACCGGCAACATGCTTGTTGTTCCGGACAAGCAGATGGATGACTTCCGTTTTGTGTTGGATCTTTCTCCCGACGGCGTCAGTTTTGATAATAGCGCTCTTGTTGTCGGCAGTAAAGTAAAAGTCGTGAAAGGTGAATTTGCAGGTATCGAAGGTAAGGTCGGTATTGAAGCCAATAAAACTTATGTCATTATTCATATTCAGGGTGTTTTGACCGCCAATATCAAAATACCCAAAAGTTATTTGAAACCAATCGAATAAAAATATCAAATTATTATAATGGAATCATTCACAACGAAAGCTTTGGAGCTTCAGCGTTTGGCCCACCAATTACTGTTTTTTGAGGAAGACGCATCTCTCTATTCTGATGATTTTTGCAGACAAAATCGTACGGTTCTCACCCTTAGTGATACCTTGTATTCTCTTTGGAATACAGCGGGCTCTCTTATGCCGGAAGAGGATGCGGAAGTTTGTCTGGCTCTATTAATGGGGTATAATGCTACTATATACGGTGATAGCAATAAGCAGGAACATATTCAGCAGGTTCTTGATTGTTGTTGGAAGGTTCTGCCGCACCTGCCTGTTTCTTTACAGAAGCTTCGCCTGCTGACTTATTGTTATGGGGAAGTGTATGACGACGCTTTGTCTCGTGAAGCCCATGATATTCTGAAAAGTTGGGGTGGGAGAGAGTTGACAGCTGAAGAACAGGAAATAGCCGGTCTACTGGATAGTATGGAGGCAAATCCCTATCCGTGGGAAGAGGTAGAGGAATAACTGGGATAAGGTGATTAATTAAAACAAAGGAAAATAAAAAAGTAATTTAACGAATATGCAATTAAAATATTATTTATTGTTAGGATTGACCGCTTTGTTGGTATCTTGTTCTGCTCCGAAAGAGGTACTTTATCTACAGGATATTACTTCTTTGAAAGAGGAGGTTATTGATAAGAACTATGAGGTAATTATCCATAAGGACGATTTATTGGCCATTTTAGTGAATAGTAAAGATCCGGAATTGGCGTTACCGTTCAATATGCCGTTAGTTACTTATCAGATAGGTGCTCAGACAACAGCTCAGCAGCGTTTGTTAGGTTATCTTGTCGATCAGAATGGGGACATTGATTTTCCTATTTTAGGGAAACTTCATGTAGAAGGTTTGACTCGCATGCAAGTGACAGAATTGATAAAACAGAAATTAATGGAAGAGGATTTGATTAAGGATCCTATTGTTACTGTCCAATTTCTGAACTTTAAAGTTTCTGTAATGGGTGAAGTGGCTCGTCCGGGTACATTTGACATTTCCGGTGATAGAATAACGCTGTTGGAAGCTTTGAGTATGGCTGGTGATTTGACCATTTATGGTCGTCGCGACCGTGTAGCCGTTATTCGGGAAAAAGATGGTAAACGTCGTATCTTGTATCACGACCTTCGTTCTTCTGACATTTTTCAGTCTCCTTGTTACTATTTACAGCAGAATGATATTGTATACGTGGAGCCTAATAAAGCCAAGACAGGCCAGAGTCGTATTAACTCCAATAATTCTGTAGGTGTTTGGTTGTCTGCTGTTTCAGTATTGGCTTCCATTACTTCTTTAATGGTAACTATGTTTAAATAAATCAGATAACAAAAGATAATGAGCGCTGAATATAAAAATAATGATATCCGTAAACAGGAGTCAGAAATTAATATCACTGATATTTTTCATCTTATATTAGTTAATTGGTATTGGTTTGTGTTGTCTGTTTTGGTCTGTGGTGGGGTAGCTTTCTTTTATTTGAAATCTTCTTCCAAAGTATACAGCCGTAAGGCGTCCGTTTTGATTCGCGATGACTCTAAGGGTGGTGGAATGAGTGAGTCTGCTGCTTTTTCCGATTTGTCTCTTTTTGGGGGTAAACGTAATGTGGACAATGAAGTACTTGTTTTTCAATCCCGTCATCTGATGGAAGAAGTTGCCCACCGTTTACATTTGGATATGAGTTATAAGGTGAAGAATGGCCTGCGTAATGATGAGCTTTACACCCATGCTCCGGTAACAGTTTCTTTTCCGGAGGCGGAGGAACGTCAGGTTATAAGAGTAGTGGTTACCCCTGTTGATTCCATAATGGTACGTCTTTCCGGTTTTTCTTTAGCTGTAGGCGGTGGAGAAGTTCATTCGGAAGAGGTTTTGGATGTACGTCTGAATGATACGGTTTCTACACCGATTGGTCCGATGGTGATTACACCCACATTGTATTATACAGATGTATTTTATGGTAGGTCTGTAAATGTGGTCAAATTCAACATGGAGAGCGTTGTCGAAAGTTACCGTAATAAGTTGAAAGTCTCCCTTGCCAGTAAAACGGCCACTATTATTAATTTGGTTTTGGATGACGTGTCTATTGCCCGTGCAGAAGATATTCTCAATATGCTTATTGCTGTTTATAATGAAGACGTTATTAATGACAAGAACCAGATAGCCGTGAATACTTCTAAGTTTATCAATGAACGTCTGATTATTATTGAACGTGAATTGGGTAGTGTGGATGCTAATATTGAAAATTTTAAGCGCGAGAATCAACTGACTGACATTACTTCCGAGACGGGTATGTATCTTGCCAATACGAGTCGTTATCAACAGGAGGGACTCAGTTTGGAAAATCAGTTGAGTATTGTCAGATATATTAAGGAATATCTGACGGATCCTCAAAAGAATTCGGATTTAATTCCTGCTAATACCGGTATATCAGATAACAGTGTCGAATCTCAGATTAAGGAATACAATGATATCCTTTTGAAACGTGACAAATTGGTGGTAGGTAGCAGCAGTAAGAATCCGATTGTGATGGATTTGAATAATTCTTTGAGTGCTATGAAGCAGACGATTATTCGTTCGGTGGATAATTTGATTGTAGGTCTGAATATCCAGTTGAAGAATATCCGTGAACAGGAAGAACAGACATCG
>ERZ791883.2547-NODE-2547-length-11800-cov-3.450490_pt1 | contig 11800 bp, 9 predicted proteins | sample MGYA00510160_ERZ791883 | MGnify/ENA primary metagenome ERZ791883 (study PRJEB30046, sample SAMN00792072) | human gut metagenome | study: EMG produced TPA metagenomics assembly of the A metagenome-wide association study of gut microbiota in type 2... | reverse complement strand
GACCCGGCGCACGGCATCGTGCCCGCGGTGAGCGGCGAGGATCTGGTGGCTTCCGTCCCGGGGCTGCGCGAGGCGTGCCCCATTGAGGTCACGGAATTTTCCAATATTCCAAGCCCGCACATGACGCCGAAACGGATGTTCGAACTCGGCAACAAGGTGGAGGAACTGCTCCGCCATGAGGACATTCTGGGCGTCGTGATCACGCACGGCACGGATACGCTGGAGGAAACCGCGTATCTGCTGGATCTCGTGCACAACAGCGAGAAGCCGGTCTGTCTGACCGGAGCCATGCGATCGGCGGCGGAGATCAGCCCGGACGGACCGGTGAACCTGTTGTGCGCCGTGCGCACGGCGGCGAGTTCCGAAGCCCGGGGCAAGGGCGTGCTTGTAGTCATGAACGAGGAAATCCACGCCGCACGCGAGGTCGTGAAATCCCACTCCGCGAATACGGAAACTTTCGTTTCGCCGTTCTGGGGGCCGCTCGGCTATGTGGACCCCGACCGCGTGGTCTTCCGCCGCAATACGCTCGGCAGGCAATCCATCCGTCCGCCGGAGCTGGTGGAGGACGTACACTTGATCAAGTTGGCGAGCGGCTCGGATTCGCTGCTGATCGATTTTCTGGTGGAGCGGAACGTCAGAGGGCTCGTGCTTGAGGCTTTCGGCCGGGGCAACGTGCCGCCCGCCGCATTGCCGGGCATCCGCCGTGCCGTGGAGAAAGGGATTCCGGTGGTCATCACCACCCGGACCATAGCCGGGCGCGTGCTCGACGTGTACGGCTACGAGGGCGGGGCTAAAACCGTGCTGGAGGCCGGAGGGATTCTCGGCGGCGAGACCAGCGGGCCCAAGGCCCGGCTCAAGCTTATGCTGGCCCTTGGCGTGGCGTCGGGCCGTGACGAGCTGGCGGTCTTTTTCGATACGCCGTGATCGATTTCATGAAAAAGACAAACAGGTAAGCTAAAGATGGCGCGGGCGATTCCGCGTCATCTTTTTTTGCGGCACGGATCGGGAAGAAAACAGGGCGCAACGGTCCGGAATCGCTGACCCGTGGGCCTCCGGGGTGGAAAAAGCCCCGCATTTTTCCGGGACCCCCCGGGATTGTGGGCTTTTTCATTGTTGCGTCTCTTGCTACACTACCCCGTCCCGACGAAAAATGGGACCCTGGAGAACCCCGTAACTTGCCGTGCCGTATATCGGCAGGATGCCGAGGAGCCTTTTTATGAGCTACCCGAGAGCCCTGACGAGGGCCGTTCTGTGTATGTTGTTGTCTTTGATGCTGTTGGCCTGTGAGGAAGGGGGCAAGGGTGCCCCGGGATCCTCCGGTCCGCGCGAAGTCGTGATAATCAAACTGGAGCCCCGGCGGGAAGTCTACACGACGGCCCTTGCCGGGCGCATCGCGTCGTTTCAGGTGGCGGAAGTCAGGCCGCAGGTCGGCGGCATCCTTCAGCAGCGTCTGTTTACCGAGGGCGCCGACGTGAAGGCGGGGCAGGCCCTGTATCAGATCGATCCCGCCACGTATGAGGCCGCCTTGGACAGCGCGCAGGCCGCGCTCATGAAGGCCGAAGCCAACGTCACCCCGGCGCGGCTGAAGGCGGAGCGTTTCCGTGAGCTGCTGGCGATCAAGGCGGTGAGCAAGCAGGAGTATGACGACGCGCAGGCCGCGTTCAAGCAGGCCGAGGCGGACGTGGCGGTGAACCGCGCCGCCGTGAAGACCGCCCGCATCAACCTGGAATACACCAAAGTCCGTTCCCCCATTTCAGGGCGCATCGGCAAGTCGGCGTTCACGCCCGGCGCGCTGGTGACCGCCAATCAGGCGCAGGCGCTGACCTCCGTGCGCCAGCTTGATCCGGTGTATGTGGATATCACCCAGTCCAGTCAGGATTTGCTGCGGCTGCGCGCTCAATTCACCAATGGGGAATTGCGTTCCGCCGCCGAGGAAGCGCCTGTCCGCCTGAAACTCGAAAACGGCGCCATGTATCCGCATGAGGGCCGCTTGCAGTTCACGGACGTCAGCGTGGACGAAAGCACCGGCATGGTGTCCCTGCGCGCCCTGTTCCCCAATCCCGAACATATTTTGTTGCCCGGCATGTACGTGCGCGCGGTCATCGCCGAGGGCGTGGACGAAAACGCCTTGCTGGTCCCGCAGCGGGCGCTGCGGCGCGATCCGAAGGGGCAGGCTTCCGTGCTCCTTGTGGACGGCGGCGGCAAGGTGGACGTCCGGCTTGTCGACGTGGGCCGTACCGTGGGCGATTCGTGGCAGGTGCTTTCCGGCTTGAAGCCCGGAGACCGCGTCATTGTTGAAGGCGGGCAGAACGTCCGTCCCGGCATGAGCGTGAAGATCAGGGGCGAAGGATAGCGGGGAAGTCGGAGGGGGCCGGGAAAGGGCTGGTTGTCCTATCCGTGGGCCTCTGGGGTTCTGGAGGGCCGGCTGGGACTTGACTCCCGTTCCGCGTATCTCCCCGCCGCCAACGGTTTTTGAACAATCAATAACAGTCTGGTGATACGGGGAACCTCCCGTCGGCAGGCGTTTCCCGGTGGTTTCCCTTAACGGCCTTTTTTCGGCCAGCAGAGGATGAAAGCTTCCCTTGAGGAAAAGAGAAGGCCACCAGAAGGCTTTTGAGAGCGCCTATCCTCTTTTTTGAAAAAGTCCCGTATGTAACCATATAACTTCATAGAGAACTTATGGCACGTTTTTTTATAGACCGCCCGGTGTTCGCGTGGGTTATCGCCATCCTGATCATGATGGCTGGGGGGATTTCGATATTCCGCCTGCCCGTGGAGCAGTATCCGCGCATCGCGCCTCCGGTGGTCACCATCACGGCTAAATATTCCGGGGCCTCGGCTCAGACGCTTGAGGACACGGTCGCGCAGGTCATCGAACAAAAACTGAACGGCATCGACGGCCTGCTGTATATCAACTCCACCAGCGACGCCGCCGGGCAGGTCTCCATCCGGCTCACCTTCGATCCCGATACCAATCCCGACGTGGCGCAGATGCAGGTGCAGAACAAGCTCCAGCTCGCCACTTCGTCCCTGCCGGAAGAAGTGACGCGGCAGGGCATCACCGTAACCAAGGTGGCGGACAGCTTCCTTCAGATGTACGCGTTCGTGTCGTCCGACGATTCCATGAGCGCGGCGGACCTGTGCGATTTTGTGGGCTCCACCATCCTTGACCCCCTGAGCCGTGTGGACGGCGTGGGCGAAGTGTCCCTGTTCGGCGCGCCCTATGCCATGCGAATCTGGCTCAACCCCTCGAAGCTCCTCTCATACAGCCTGACGCCGTCCGACGTGATCAATGCGGTGAAGGCCCAGAACAAACAGGTTTCGCTCGGGGAAGTCGGCGGCAAGCCCATCCGGGACGGGCAGCAGATGAACGTCACCATCAAGGCGCAGAAACAGCTCACGTCCGTTCCGGAATTCGAGCGCATCCTGCTGCGCGTCAATCCCGATGGCTCCGCCGTACGCCTCCGGGACGTGGCCCGTGTGGAACTGGGGCAGGAAAGCTACACATCGTCGGCCCGCTACAACGGCAAGCCCGCGGCGGGCGTGGGCATCAAGCTGGCTTCGGACGCCAACGCTCTGAACACGTCAAATGCGGTGGCGGCCTTCATTGAGGACATGCGCCCCTATTTCCCGCACGGCGTGGAAGTGGTGTCGCCCTACGATACCGTTCCGTTCATCAAGATTTCCATCATCGAGGTGGTCAAGACCCTGCTTGAGGCCATCGTGCTGGTGTTCGCGGTCATCTACCTGTTCCTCCAGAACTTCCGGGCCACAATTATCCCATCGTTGGCGGTTCCCGTGGTTCTGCTCGGCACGTTCGGCGTCATGGCGGCGTTCGGGTTCAGCATCAATACGCTGACGATGTTCGGCATGGTGCTGGCAATCGGCCTGCTTGTGGACGATGCCATCGTCGTGGTCGAAAACGTGGCCCGCGTCATGGAAGAGGACGGGCTGCCTCCGCGCGAGGCCACCATCAAGACGATGGGCCAGATCACCGGCGCGCTCATCGGCGTGGCGGCGGTGCTGTCCGCCGTGTTCGTGCCGATGGCCTTTTTCGGCGGCACCGTCGGCGCCATCTACCGCCAGTTCTCGCTGACCATCGTGTCGGCCATGATCCTTTCCGTCGTCGTGGCGGTGGTGCTGACGCCCGTATTGTGCTCCACCTTTCTGAAGCCCGGCCACATGGCCTCGCAGCATGGCTTCTTCGGCTGGTTCAACCGGAGTTTCGACCGGGCGACCACGGCCTACAGGGGGGCCGTCGGCAGGATCATCAAGGTCGTCGGCAGGATGATGGTCATATATTTGGCCATGCTCGTGTGCGCGGGCTGGATCTTGTGGCGTATGCCCACGTCGTTTCTGCCCAACGAGGATCAGGGCATCCTGACCGTGGAAATCCAGCTCGGCCCGGGATCGACGGAAACGGAAACCCTGAAGATCGTGGAACAGGTGGAGCGCCATTTCCTTGAGAATGAAAAGGAAAACGTGCATGGCATGATGCTGACCCTTGGGCGCGCATCGGGCGGCAAGGGGCAAAGCACCGCGCGCGGGAACATCCGCCTCCGCGACTGGAGCGAGCGCAAAGATCCTGAGCGGCGCGCGCAGGCCATCATCGACCGGGCGAATCAGGCTTTTTCCTCAATCATCAATGCCCGTGTATTCGTCTCCGCGCCCCCGGCGATCCGCTCGCTCGGCAACGCCACCGGCTTTGACTTCGAGTTGCAGGATCAGGCGGGGCTTGGGCATGAAGCCCTCATCGCGGCGCGGGATCAGCTGATGGAGCTGGCGCGGCGCAGCCCCCTGCTGCGGAACGTCCGAACTTTCGGGCAGGACGACAGCCCGCAGCTGGAAGTTGACATCGATCAGGAAAAGGCCGGGGCGTTCGGCTTGCCCCTCGACGCCATCAACACGGATCTTTCGGCGGCGTGGGGCGGGAAGTACGTCAATGACTTCGTGGACCGCAGCCGCGTCAAAAAGGTGTATGTGCAGGCCGATGCGCCGTTCCGCATGAAGCCCGAAGATTTCAACAGATGGTACTTCCGCAACGACAAGGGCGAGATGGTGCCGTTCACGTCCATCGGCGAGGCCCGCTGGACGTACGGCCCCATGCAGCTTGAGCGCTACAACGGCGTGTCCGCCGTGCGGATACAGGGCCGCGCCGCCGCCGGGATGAGTTCGGGTACGGCCATGCTGGAGATGGAACGGCTGATGGGGGAACTTCCCGAAGGCATCGGATACCAGTGGACCGGGATGTCCTTTCAGGAGCGCCTTTCCGGTTCGCAGGCGCCGTTCCTCTATGCCTTGTCCATCTTGGTGGTGTTCCTCTGCCTCGCCGCGCTGTACGAGAGCTGGAGCATTCCGCTGTCGGTCATTTTGGTCGTGCCCCTCGGCGTGCTGGGCGCCTTGGTCGCGACCAGCGCGCGCGGGCTGTCCAACGATGTGTATTTCCAGATCGGCCTGTTGGCGACCATCGGGCTCGCGGCGAAGAACGCCATTCTGATCGTGGAGTTCGCGCGGGAGTTGTTCCAGCAGGGCGCGAGCCTCGCGGACGCCGCGATGGAAGCGGCCCGGTTGCGCTTGCGGCCCATCCTCATGACTTCTTTGGCCTTCCTCATCGGCGTATTGCCGCTGGCGATAAGTACCGGGGCGGGTTCGGGAAGCCAGAATGCCATCGGGACCGGCGTCATGGGCGGCACGTTCGCGGCAACGGTTCTTGGGATTTTCTTTGTCCCGGTCTTTTTCGTCTTGGTCTTCCGCCTGTTCAACCGGAAGGCCCGGGAAGGCCGGGGAACCGCCGTTGCGAAGGAAAAGCGTTAGAAAATCCGTCCGGCTTGACTTTGGCGCAACAGGAGGTAGTGTAAAGACAATCCTGTATTGTCCAACTCGTTACGCTGGAGGCGTCTCATGGAACTGAAGAAGATCCTTTGCGCAGTCGACCTGAAGGACAGCGTCAACCCTGCCGTGGAATATGCGAAGATGCTCTCGGAACTTTCGGGGGCTTCGATCTCGGCTATTTATGTCGTCTCGTCGCGTTCGGCTTATGAGAACCTGCAAGTCCCCGTGGAGGACATCGCCAAGGGGATGCGAAGCATCTGGTCCCGTGCCCGGGGGGATATGGATGCTTTCGTGGAGAAGCAGTTCCGTCAACGGGCTCATCTATGAAGGGCGCCCGGCCGAGAAGATTGTGGAGATCGCCAAGGAACTCGGCGTCGACATGATCGTCATGGGAACCCACGCCCGCGAAGGGTTGGATCGGCTGTTCTTCGGCTCCGTGGCCAATGAGGTGGTGAAGTCCGCCAAGTGCCCCGTGATGACCATCCGGCCCTCCAAGAAGCCCGAGTAGGCACTTCAAAAGGCATTGTCATCAAGAGAGGATCTGGGAAGGTCCTCTCTTTTTCTTTCCGGCGGGTACGAGGGCATGGAACGGGGCAGCGAAGGCGGCGGGAGCGCCTGCATGGGCATGAAGCCGTTTCCGTGAGCGGATTGGGTGCTATGGCTTTGCGCATGGTGCGCATGTGTCTTGGAGACGATGTTTCCGAGCCCAGATTGGCTCATGGATTCTTATACAATTCAAAGTGAAACAAATATAGGACGAAAATCATCGATTCTCTGTTGTTACTTTTCTTTGTATTGTGTTACTCATGGTTTTACGGCGTGAGGCGTGCCCTTTTGGCTGCCGTCGGCCCGACACAAGGAGATTCGGTTATGTGGAAAACGTTTCTGATGAGTTGCATCATGATGCTGTCCGTTTCCGGCGTTGCGCTTGCGCACTTCGGCATGGTCATCCCTTCTGCGGGCACGGTGACGGACAAGAAGGACGCCGACGTCACGCTGGACCTGTCCTTTACCCATCCTATGGAAATGCAGGGTATGCCGCTGGCCAAGCCGAAAGCGGTGCAGGTCATTGCCAATGGCAAGACTGAAGACCTGAACCCCAGCCTCAAAGCCAAAAAAATCGTGGATCACGACGGCTGGACCGCGCAGTATGCGATCAAGCGGCCCGGCGTCTATCAGTTCGTCATGGAGCCGCAGCCGTACTGGGAGCCCGCCGAGGATTGCTACATCGTCCATTACACCAAGGCGTATGTGGCGGCGTTCGGCGAAGAGGAAGGCTGGGATGAGCCCGCCGGGCTCAAGACGGAAATCGTTCCCCTGACCCGTCCCTTCGGCAATTATGCTGGCAATGTGTTTCAGGGGCAGGTGCTGCTGAACGGCAAGCCCGTGCCCGGCGCCGATGTGGAAGTCGAGCTGTACAACAAGGATAAGAAGTACGAAGCGCCCAACGAGTATATGGTGACGCAGGTCGTGAAGGCCGACGCCAACGGCGTCTTCACCTATGCCGTGCCTTTTGCGGGCTGGTGGGGCTTCGCCGCGCTGAATACCGCCGATGAGAAGCTTGATCACGACGGCACGCCCAAGAATGTCGAGCTTGGAGCCGTGCTGTGGGCCGAGTTCGTCGACCCGGTGAAGAAGTAAAAAAAGACAAGCGGGAGGGTGCCGCAGTGGGGGTGGCGAACGCCTGCCGACATGCTCTCCGATTCACCCTGCCTGCAGGGATTGCGCAGGAGGGGAGGAACAGGCGTTCCGCTGCTTCGAGAACTCGGGAAAGCCTGGAACAGGGATTCGTAAAGACGAGCGTTTTTGAAGAGGGAAGGCCGGGCTCCGCGCTGGCAGGTTTGGGGAAGGGAGGGTGAAACTTTTTCCGGAAAGTTTTCGTCTCCTTTCCCCAAATTCCTTCCTCGGTAAAACAAATCGAAGGTGAACCATGCATATTTCGGAAGGGGTGCTTTCCCCGGCGGTCCTTGGGGCAGGAGCCGTGCTGGCGGCGGCCGGTATTGTCATTGGGCTGCGGAAACTGGACTACGACAGGCTGATGACGGTGGCGATTCTGGCCGCGGCCTTTTTTGTGGGCTCACTCATCCATGTGCCCATAGGCCCGAGCAGCGTGCACCTCATCCTGAACGGGCTCCTCGGGATGCTGCTCGGCTGGGCGGCGTTCCCGTCCATTTTTGTGGCGCTCATGCTTCAGGCGATCCTGTTCCAGTACGGCGGCATCACCGTACTTGGCGTGAATACCTTCAATATGGCTTTTCCGGCGGTCGTCTGCTACTACGCGTTCCGCCCCATGCTGTTGAAATCCGCACGTCAGCGGATTGTCGGCGCATTCTGCTGCGGGGCTCTCTCCGTCGCCGGGGCCGGGCTGCTGACGGCGCTGTCGCTGAGTTTCAGCGCTGAAGGCTTTCTCCGTACCGCACAGATCTTGTTTCTGGCGCACATTCCCGTCATGATCGTGGAAGGCGTGATCACCGCGCTGGCGGTTTCGTTCATTGCCAAGGTCCGCCCGGAAATCCTGCAATTTTCCAAGGAATAGCGATATGCGTATGTTTCGCCTTTGGTGCATGGCGTTGTGCCTCGTATTCGCCGGAGCCTCGTTCGCTTCGGCGCACCGCGTGAATATCTTCGCCTTTGTGGATGGGGATGCTGTACAGGTCGAGTGTGGGTTCAACAGAAGCCAGAAGGTCAAGCAGGGGACCGTGGAGGTCTTTGACGCAACGACCGGCGCGCTGCTGTTGCAGGGAACCACCGATGATAACGGGGTGTTCCGGTTCCCGGTGACGGCGGAGCTCCGCGAGGCCGGGCACGATCTCAACATCCGGATCATCGCCGGGGAAGGGCACCAGAACGACTGGACCGTGGCCGCCGACGAGCTGGCTTCTTCGGGAACCCCGAAGGCCGTCGCTGTTGCCGCTGCGGAAGTCCCGGCTACCCCGGCCTCCCTTGTCGCCGGACAGGCCGCGCCTTCTGCCGCCGCTCCGGTTGCGGCGGTTTCCGGCGGCGCGACGCCCGCCGAGATCGAGCGCATCGTCGACGCCGCACTGGACGCCAAACTGTCCCCCATCAAACGTATGCTTGCGGAACAGACGGAAGCCGGTCCGAACCTCCGGGACATCATCGGGGGCATCGGCTGGATTTTCGGGCTGATCGGCGTTGCGGCGTATTTCAGGCGCCGGCCCTGATGTTTGACGAACCCTTTGCCCACGGGCGCTCTTTGGTGCACGCCGTCGACCCCAGGTTCCGTCTGGTGGCGGCGTTCGTGTGCGCCGTGTGCCTGGCCGTGGTGCGGACTCCCGAGGCGGCATGGTTCGGGTTCGGCATGGCCGCGCTGCTCCTTGCCCTCAGCAGGCCGCCGATGCGGCCCGTGCTCCGGCGGCTGGCCGTGGTCAATGTGTTCATTGCGTTCCTTTGGCTGACGGTCCCCTTGACCTCGGGCGGAGACGTTATCGCCGCGTGGGGGCCGCTGGAGGTCAGCCGCGCGGGGGTGCTGCTGACCCTGCTCGTGACCATCAAGTCCAATGCCATCGTCATGACGTTCCTCGCGCTGGTGGCGACGATGGATTCCCCGACCATCGGCTATGCGCTGGAGCGGCTGCGCTTCCCGTCCAAGCTGGTTTTCCTGTTCCTGTTCACGTACCGTTATCTGCATGTGATCGCCGATGAATGGCACAAGCTGCACGGCGCGGCGCGGCTGCGCGGGTTCGCGCCCAAGACCAACATGCATACGTACCGTACCTTCGGCAACATGCTCGGCATGGTCTTTGTGCACAGCTTCGACCGTTCCGTGCGGGTCTACGAAGCCATGATCCTGCGCGGTTTTTCCGGGCGTTTTCAGTCCGTGACCGCTTTCCGGGCCACATCCCGCGATGCCGTGTTCGCCGTGGCGGCGTTCGCGTGCATGGTTTGCCTCGTGGCCTTTGATCTGTATCTGGAGTTTCCCCGTGGCTGAGCCCATTTTCGCGCTGGAGCATATTTCGTTCACATATCCCGGAGGACGGCAGGTCTTCCGGGATATGGATTTTGCCCTGTACCCTGACCGGAAGATCGGCTTGTACGGTCCGAACGGAAGCGGCAAGACGACGTTTTTCCGGTTGATCATGGGGCTGGCGGCACCGCAGGAAGGCCGTATCCTCTTTCACGGGCGTCCGCTGGAAACGGAAAAGGACTTTCGGGAATTGCGCTGCAAGGTGGGCTTGGTCCTCCAGCACGCCGAGGATCAGCTTTTCTGTCCCACGGTGTTGGAAGACGTGGCCTTTGGGCCGCTGAATCTTGGCTGCACTCAGGACGAAGCCCGGGATCGTGCGGCGTCCACGCTGGAGCGGCTCGGGCTGGCCGGGTTCGAAAACCGGCTGACGCACCGCCTGTCCGGGGGCGAGAAGAAACTGGTCTCTCTGGCTACGGTCCTTGTGATGGAGCCGGAAGCCTTGCTGCTCGACGAGCCCACCAACGGGCTGGACCCGGAAGCCCGGCAGCGGATCATCGGCGTCTTGAAAACCCTTCCCACGGCCCGTATCATCATTTCCCACGACTGGGACTTCCTGGCGGAGACCTCTTCCGAATACCTGACGGTTGAGGGGCAGCATTTCACGGACGCCGCGCCGTCGCACGTTCATGCCCATATGCATGTGCACCCTCTCGGCAACAAACCGCACGAGCACTGAGAAGCCCTTCGCACAACGGTGCCGTACGTCAGGGCCGCGGCATGAAAACGGGGGAAATATGTGGAACTGGTTCTCGCCGAAAGGCATCGTCTTTGGGGAGGGAAAAGCCGCTTCAACGGGTTTGTTCGCCAGGCAGTGGGGGAGGGGCCGGGCGCTCGTGATCACGGGGCCGTTCCTGCGGCGTTCAGGCGTTGTGGAACCTGTGCTCCAGTCCTTGCGCGAGGCGGGGCTACTCGGCGCGGTTTTTTCGGATATCCCGTCCGAACCCACCGACCGCCATGTCGGGGAGGCGCTTGACCTGTTCCGAAGGGAACGGTGCGCGAGCATCGTAGCCTGCAGCGGGGGAGGGCCCATCGACGTGGCCAAGGCCGTGAGCCTGCTTGACGCCAACGGCGGAACCATTCGGGATTACACGGGCGTGGGCAGGGTGCCGCATCCCGGCGTTCCGATCATCGCCATTCCGACGACGGCGGGTTCGGGGAGCGAGGTTTCGGGAACGACGATCATCACCGAGGAAGCCGCCCACGAGAAACTGCTCGTCATTTCCATGTATCTTGTCCCGGAAATCGCCATCCTCGACCCCCTGCTGACATACGGTATGCCTCCGGCGCTGACGGCGGCCACGGGCGTTGATGCCTTGACCCATGCCATCGAATCCTGCGTATCCCGCAAGGCTACTAAACTGACCATCGACTTTTCCTTGCGGGCCGTGGGGAGGCTCGCCCGGTTCCTGCCCGTGGCGTTCGCCAGCCCGGACGATGCCGAAGCCCGGCGCGAGTGCCTGCTTGGTTCGCTGGAGGCGGGCATTGCCTTTACCAACAGTTCCGTGGCGCTGGTGCACGGCATGGCCCGCCCGCTTGGGGCGAAGTTCGGCATCCCGCACGGCGTGAGCAACGCCGTTTTGCTGGAGGCGATCATGAGGTTTTCGCTTCCCGGCGCACCGGAACGCTATGCCCGGCTGGCGGAAGCGATGGGGGCGGTTCCGGCGGGAACGCCTTTGGAAACGGCGCGGGCCGGGCTCGGCATTGTGAGCCGGCTGGTGCGCGAGCTGCATATCCCCCGGCTGCGTGACTTGCTTTCCCGCGATGCGCTGGATGCCCAGCTCGACGCGATGGTGCGGGAAGCCGTTGCCAGCGGAAGCCCCGCCAACAATCCGCGTCCGGCATCGCCCGAAGAGATCGCGTCACTGTACGGGGAGGCTTTTTAGAAAGGCGTTTCCGGGAGCTGTCACAGCCCCGGCAAGGGAAGGGTTCCCTCATACTTTTGAAAGTATCGTATGGCATTGTACTATCGCATCGACCGTACAC
>ERZ791883.2533-NODE-2533-length-11878-cov-2.696777_pt1 | contig 11878 bp, 7 predicted proteins | sample MGYA00510160_ERZ791883 | MGnify/ENA primary metagenome ERZ791883 (study PRJEB30046, sample SAMN00792072) | human gut metagenome | study: EMG produced TPA metagenomics assembly of the A metagenome-wide association study of gut microbiota in type 2... | reverse complement strand
GGATAAAGCGTTCACTCTGCATCCGGTTAAAATGACACGCATTGCAGCGTGCTTTAATGGGTTTCTCACGATCGTACCGCTCTGCTCCTCGCTAAGTTGTTCTGTGAGTTATAGTTATAGAGAAATCACGGGTACGAATGTTGAACAGATGGCGACGCCATCTGTTCAACGACCAACCACACGGCCCTCATTACGACCCCTGAACACAAACGGTAATGGCAAATGTCATTAAATATTAGTAAGATAGCCTCTTTACATAAAATCCCTTAATATTATGCGCCAGGTATTATCGTCTCTTTTGGTGATTGCTGGACTTGTGAGTGGTCAGGCAATCGCCGCGCCTGAATCTCCCCCGCATGCTGATATCCGCGACAGCGGTTTTGTCTATTGCGTCAGCGGGCAAGTCAACACCTTTAACCCATCCAAAGCGAGCAGTGGGTTAATTGTCGATACCCTTGCCGCCCAGTTTTATGATCGACTGCTGGATGTCGATCCCTATACCTATCGCCTGATGCCGGAACTTGCCGAAAGCTGGGAAGTACTCGACAACGGCGCGACCTATCGCTTCCACCTGCGTCGCGATGTTCCGTTTCAAAAAACCGACTGGTTTACTCCCACTCGTAAAATGAATGCCGACGATGTGGTGTTTACCTTCCAGCGAATTTTTGACCGCAACAACCCGTGGCATAACGTCAACGGCAGCAACTTCCCCTACTTCGACAGCCTGCAATTTGCCGATAACGTGAAAAGCGTCCGCAAACTGGATAATCATACCGTTGAGTTCCGACTCGCCCAGCCGGATGCTTCTTTTTTGTGGCACCTCGCAACCCATTATGCTTCGGTCATGTCGGCAGAATATGCCCGGAAGTTAGAGAAAGAAGATCGCCAGGAGCAACTCGACCGTCAACCGGTCGGCACCGGTCCGTATCAGTTGTCGGAATACCGCGCCGGGCAATTTATTCGCCTACAACGTCATGATGACTTCTGGCGCGGTAAACCGTTAATGCCGCAGGTAGTGGTGGATTTAGGCTCCGGCGGCACCGGACGTCTGTCGAAACTCCTGACCGGGGAATGCGACGTTCTGGCCTGGCCTGCTGCCAGCCAGCTATCCATTTTGCGTGACGACCCGCGCTTGCGTTTAACGCTGCGTCCTGGGATGAACGTCGCCTATCTGGCATTTAACACCGCCAAACCGCCGCTAAATAATCCCGCTGTCCGCCATGCGCTGGCACTGGCGATTAATAACCAGCGCCTGATGCAATCCATCTATTATGGTACGGCTGAAACGGCGGCCTCTATTTTACCGCGCGCCTCGTGGGCCTATGACAACGAGGCTAAAATTACTGAATACAATCCGGCGAAATCGCGCGAACAGTTGAAGTCGTTGGGGCTGGAAAATTTAACGCTGAAACTGTGGGTGCCCACACGTTCGCAGGCGTGGAACCCCAGTCCACTGAAAACTGCCGAACTGATTCAGGCGGATATGGCGCAGGTTGGCGTAAAAGTGGTGATTGTGCCGGTAGAAGGTCGCTTTCAGGAGGCGCGGTTGATGGATATGAGCCATGATCTGACGTTATCCGGTTGGGCGACGGACAGTAACGACCCGGACAGTTTCTTCCGTCCGTTACTGAGCTGCGCGGCAATTCATTCGCAGACCAACCTCGCCCACTGGTGCGATCCGAAATTCGACAGCGTATTGCGTAAGGCGCTCTCTTCGCAGCAGCTGGCGGCGCGTATTGAAGCCTATGACGAAGCGCAAAGTATTCTGGCGCAGGAATTGCCCATTTTGCCGCTGGCGTCGTCATTGCGTTTGCAGGCCTATCGGTACGATATCAAAGGTCTGGTACTTAGCCCGTTTGGTAACGCCTCCTTTGCTGGGGTGTATCGCGAGAAACAGGATGAGGTGAAAAAGCCATGATTATCTTCACCTTACGCCGCATTTTGTTATTGATTGTTACCTTGTTCCTGCTGACCTTCGTTGGCTTCAGTTTGAGCTATTTCACTCCACACGCGCCGTTACAAGGCGCGTCACTGTGGAATGCCTGGGTGTTCTGGTTTAATGGCCTGATCCACTGGGATTTTGGTGTTTCCAGCATTAACGGTCAACCAATTGCCGAACAGTTAAAAGAGGTCTTCCCGGCGACGATGGAACTGTGCATCCTCGCCTTCGGTTTTGCGCTGATTGTTGGCATCCCCGTGGGGATGATTGCCGGGATTACGCGCCATAAGTGGCAGGATAACTTGATCAACGCCATCGCCTTGCTGGGCTTTTCAATCCCGGTGTTCTGGCTGGCGCTTCTGTTGACGCTGTTTTGTTCACTCACGCTAGGTTGGTTGCCCGTTTCAGGGCGTTTCGATCTGCTCTACGAAGTGAAACCGATTACCGGTTTTGCGTTGATTGATGCCTGGCTTTCGGACTCACCATGGCGGGATGAAATGATCATGAGCGCAATCCGCCATATGATATTGCCCGTGATCACCCTGTCGGTTGCGCCAACAACTGAAGTGATCCGCCTGATGCGTATCAGCACTATCGAAGTGTATGACCAGAACTATGTAAAAGCGGCGGCGACCCGCGGTTTGTCGCGCTTTACTATTTTGCGTCGCCACGTTCTGCATAACGCGTTACCGCCGGTTATTCCTCGCCTGGGCTTACAGTTTTCCACCATGCTGACGCTGGCGATGATCACCGAAATGGTTTTTAGCTGGCCGGGTTTAGGGCGCTGGTTAATTAACGCCATCCGCCAGCAGGATTACGCAGCCATTTCCGCCGGAGTGATGGTGTGTGGCTCACTGGTCATTATTGTTAACGTGATTTCTGATATTTTGGGTGCCATGGCTAACCCTCTGAAACATAAGGAATGGTATGCCTTACGATAGCGTATACAGCGAAAAGCGCCCGCCGGGCACGCTGCGTACCGCCTGGCGCAAATTTTATAGTGACGCCTCTGCGATGGTCGGCCTGTACGGCTGCGCGGGGCTGGCTGTACTGTGTATTTTTGGCGGCTGGTTTGCGCCTTACGGCATCGACCAGCAATTTCTCGGTTACCAATTATTGCCGCCGTCATGGTCGCGCTATGGCGAAGTTTCTTTCTTCCTGGGGACTGACGACCTCGGACGCGATGTTTTAAGTCGTTTACTGAGCGGAGCTGCGCCAACCGTGGGTGGCGCATTTGTGGTGACGCTTGCCGCGACGATCTGTGGCCTGGTACTGGGCACCTTCGCCGGGGCGACGCACGGCCTCCGCTCAGCGGTGCTTAACCATATTCTGGATACCTTACTGGCGATCCCTTCGCTGCTGCTGGCAATTATCGTTGTAGCGTTTGCCGGACCGAGTTTGTCTCACGCCATGTTTGCCGTCTGGCTGGCGCTGCTGCCGCGTATGGTACGTTCGATTTACAGCATGGTGCATGACGAACTGGAAAAAGAGTACGTTATCGCCGCCCGTCTGGATGGCGCATCAACGCTGAATATTCTCTGGTTTGCTGTGATGCCTAACATCACCGCCGGGCTGGTCACGGAGATCACCCGCGCACTGTCGATGGCAATTCTCGATATCGCCGCGCTGGGCTTTCTCGATCTCGGCGCACAACTCCCCTCGCCTGAATGGGGAGCGATGCTCGGTGATGCGCTGGAACTGATTTATGTCGCCCCGTGGACTGTCATGCTGCCAGGTGCGGCAATTATGATTAGCGTGTTGTTGGTTAACCTCCTTGGCGATGGCGTTCGTCGTGCGATTATTGCGGGGGTGGAATAATGCCATTACTCGATATTCGTAACCTGACCATTGAATTTAAAACCGGTGATGAGTGGGTTAAAGCCGTCGACCGGGTAAGTATGACCTTAACCGAAGGTGAAATCCGCGGTCTTGTTGGTGAATCCGGTTCCGGCAAGAGTTTGATTGCGAAAGCGATTTGTGGGGTGAATAAAGATAACTGGCGTGTTACTGCTGACCGTATGCGTTTTGATGATATCGATTTGCTGCGTCTCTCCGCACGCGAACGGCGCAAACTGGTTGGCCATAACGTGTCGATGATTTTCCAGGAACCGCAGTCGTGTCTTGACCCTTCAGAACGTGTGGGTCACCAGTTGATGCAAAACATCCCAGCCTGGACCTATAAAGGCCGTTGGTGGCAGCGTTTTGGCTGGCGCAAACGCCGTGCCATTGAACTGCTGCACCGCGTGGGGATTAAAGATCACAAAGATGCGATGCGCAGTTTTCCCTATGAGTTGACCGAAGGTGAATGTCAGAAAGTGATGATAGCCATTGCACTGGCGAATCAACCGCGTCTGCTGATTGCTGACGAACCGACCAACTCAATGGAGCCAACAACCCAGGCGCAAATCTTTCGCCTGCTGACGCGTCTCAACCAAAACAGCAATACCACTATTTTGCTTATCAGCCATGACTTACAAATGCTTAGCCAATGGGCGGATAAAATTAACGTGCTTTACTGCGGTCAAACAGTGGAAACCGCGCCGAGTAAGGAGTTGGTGACGATGCCACATCATCCTTATACCCAGGCGCTGATCCGCGCGATACCAGACTTCGGCAGCGCGATGCCGCATAAAAGTCGCCTCAATACGCTGCCCGGCGCTATCCCACTGCTGGAACAGTTACCGATTGGTTGTCGTCTGGGGCCACGTTGCCCGTATGCACAACGAGAATGCATTGTGACGCCACGTTTGACGGGGGCGAAAAATCATCTCTATGCCTGTCATTTCCCGCTGAACATGGAGAAAGAGTGAGATGATCGAAACGCTGCTTGAAGTGCGTAATTTAAGTAAAACGTTCCGCTACCGGACCGGCTGGTTTCGTCGTCAGACCGTAGAAGCGGTAAAACCCTTGAGCTTTACGCTACGTGAAGGCCAGACACTGGCGATTATTGGCGAGAATGGTTCGGGTAAATCCACGCTGGCAAAAATGCTGGCGGGAATGATAGAGCCTACCAGCGGCGAGTTATTGATTGACGATCATCCACTGCATTTTGGCGATTATTCCTTCCGCAGTCAGCGTATTCGCATGATTTTTCAGGATCCTTCGACCTCGTTGAATCCCCGTCAACGTATCTCGCAAATTCTGGATTTTCCACTGCGCCTGAACACCGACCTGGAACCGGAACAGCGTCGCAAACAGATTATTGAAACGATGCGTATGGTTGGGCTGCTACCGGATCACGTCAGTTACTATCCGCATATGTTGGCACCCGGACAAAAACAGCGTCTGGGTCTGGCGCGCGCGCTGATATTGCGCCCAAAAGTCATTATTGCCGATGAAGCCCTCGCTTCACTGGATATGTCGATGCGTTCGCAGTTGATTAATCTGATGCTGGAGTTACAGGAAAAACAGGGCATTTCGTATATTTATGTTACCCAGCATATCGGAATGATGAAGCACATTAGCGACCAGGTGCTGGTGATGCATCAGGGCGAGGTTGTCGAGCGAGGCAGCACCGCGGATGTGCTGGCATCGCCGCTGCATGAACTCACCAAACGGCTGATTGCCGGGCACTTTGGCGAAGCATTGACGGCGGATGCGTGGCGTAAAGATCGCTAATTTTCTGAATCCTGCTTCCAGATTATCCACCTCATTCTGACAAGAGATTAAATCTTGTCAGAATGAGGTGATGGATAAAATAAAATCAAATGCGCGTGATTTAAGACGCAATCTCACTTTGCAGGAACGAAAGCTCTGGCGATATCTTCGCAGCCGACGTTTTGGTGATTTCAAATTTCGCCGTCAACATCCGGTGGGGAGCTACATTCTCGATTTTGCTTGCTGCTCGGCGCGCGTAGTCGTTGAGCTGGATGGTGGGCAGCATGAGTTGGCAGTTGCCTATGATACCAGGCGCACTAGCTGGCTTGAGTCGCAGGGCTGGACCGTGCTGCGTTTCTGGCATAACGAGATTGATTGTAATGAGGAGGCGGTGCTGGAGATTATTCTGCAGGAACTGAACCGCCGATCACCCTCACCCTGAAAGGGCGAGGGGGCCGACCGAGCCGAATAGCTGTTGTGGTGAAAACATGGAGACAGTGCTGGAGAATATTCGGCAAGGTCTGAACCATCCCAGCCATCGCCATAAAAGGGTTAGGGGCTGTATGAGCCTGTTTGTTGCTGGGGTAACAATATTTGCACAATATGGTCCCCTCGCCCCTCTGGGGAGAGGGTTAGGGTAAGGGGAAAAGCGCCCACCCTGCCGCAGCCTGCTCCGGTCGGACCTGGCAACTATAGCTACTCACAGCCAGGTTGATTATAATAACCGTTTATCTGTTCGTACTGTTTACTAAAACGACGAATCGCCTGATTTTCAGGCACAACAAGCATCAACAATAAGGATTAAAGCTATGGGTTTTCTTTCCGGTAAGCGCATTCTGGTAACCGGTGTTGCCAGCAAACTATCCATCGCCTACGGTATCGCTCAGGCGATGCACCGCGAAGGAGCTGAACTGGCATTCACCTACCAGAACGACAAACTGAAAGGCCGCGTAGAAGAATTTGCCGCTCAATTGGGTTCTGACATCGTTCTGCAGTGCGATGTTGCAGAAGATGCCAGCATCGACACCATGTTCGCTGAACTGGGGAAAGTTTGGCCGAAATTTGACGGTTTCGTACACTCTATTGGTTTTGCACCTGGCGATCAGCTGGATGGTGACTATGTTAACGCCGTTACCCGTGAAGGCTTCAAAATTGCCCACGACATCAGCTCCTACAGCTTCGTTGCAATGGCAAAAGCTTGCCGCTCCATGCTGAATCCGGGTTCTGCCCTGCTGACCCTTTCCTACCTTGGCGCTGAGCGCGCTATCCCGAACTACAACGTTATGGGTCTGGCAAAAGCGTCTCTGGAAGCGAACGTGCGCTATATGGCGAACGCGATGGGTCCGGAAGGTGTGCGTGTTAACGCCATCTCTGCTGGTCCGATCCGTACTCTGGCGGCCTCCGGTATCAAAGACTTCCGCAAAATGCTGGCTCATTGCGAAGCCGTTACCCCGATTCGCCGTACCGTTACTATTGAAGATGTGGGTAACTCCGCGGCATTCCTGTGCTCCGATCTCTCTGCCGGTATCTCCGGTGAAGTGGTCCACGTTGACGGCGGTTTCAGCATCGCTGCAATGAACGAACTCGAATTGAAATAATCATTCTGTTGGTAAATATTGGGCGGCGTTCTGCCGCCCGTTATCTCTGTTATACCTTTCTGATATTTGTTATCGCCGATCCGTCTTTCTCCCCTTCCCGCCTTGCGTCAGGATAACGATTTCCTTTACGACCAAGGAGCGCCCATGGAACAACGCCACATCACCGGCAAAAGCCACTGGTATCATGAAACGCAATCCAGTACTGCGGAGTATGACGTTCTGCCTCTGGTCCCGGAAGCCGCAAAGGTCAGCGATCCCTTTCTGCTCGACGTGATCCTTGATGAAGAAACGCTGGCTCCCTTCCTTTCATGGCTGGTCCCTGCGCGCGTTCTTGCAGTGGAATTGTTCCCTGACCAGCTTACCGTGACCCGTTCACAGACCTTCACCGCTTATGAACGCTTGTCTACGGCCCTGACGGTTGCTCAGGTTTGCGGCGTCCAGCGGTTATGTAACTACTATTCGGCGCGACTTACGCCGCTCCCCGGGCCTGATTCCTCCAGGGAAAGCAATCATAGGTTGGCACAAATCACGCAATATGCCCGCCAACTGGCTAGCTCGCCTTCTATTATCGACAACCGATCGCGCCAGCATCTGAATGACGTCGGTCTTACTGCCGGGGACTGTGTGATCATTAACCAAATCATTGGTTTTATTGGCTTTCAGGCGCGGACCATTGCGACATTTCAGGCTTATCTCGGGCACCCGGTACGCTGGTTACCCGGTCTGGAAATACAAAACTACGCCGACGCGTCACTGTTTGCTGATGAATCAATACGCTGGCGAAGCAGCTATGAGGTGGAAAAACTACCTGAAGAGTACACAAAAAGTTCAACAGCAGAACTTTGCCAACTGGCCGAAACACTCTCTCTCCACCCTATTTCACTTTCCCTTCTCGAAAGGTTGTTAAACAGTACACGGGTTAATACACAGCCGGATAATAAGCTTGCGGCGTTGTTATGCGCGCGGATAAATGGCAGTCCTGCTTGTTTTGCCGCCTGTATGGATTCATCAAATGAATATAAAAAAATCAGCCCCCTTCTGCGCAAGGGCGAAAATGAAATTAACCAATGGGCTGACCGTCATTCTGTTGAGCACGCTACCGTTCAGGCGATACAATGGCTGACCCGAGCACCCGATCGCTTTAGCGCCGCCCAGTTCAGCCCTTTACTCGAACACGAAAAATCATCAACGCAGATTATTAATCTGCTGGTATGGAGCGGGCTGTGTGGCTGGATAAATCGCTTAAAAATCGCGTTGGGTGAGACATATTAACCTTGCCGCGTCAGACAGATTCGCGTAAAACTGTCAGCCGCTCTAATGGCCACCAAAATAGACAATTATGTTTCAGGACAACCCGCTGCTAGCGCAGCTTAAACAGCAACTGCATTCCCAGACGCCACGCGCTGAAGGGGTGGTAAAAGCCACAGAAAAAGGCTTTGGCTTCCTGGAAGTCGACGCGCAAAAAAGTTATTTCATTCCGCCGCCGCAGATGAAAAAAGTCATGCATGGCGACCGAATTATCGCGGTGATCCACAGTGAAAAAGAACGTGAATCCGCAGAGCCAGAAGAACTGGTTGAACCGTTCCTGACTCGTTTCGTGGGTAAAGTTCAGGGCAAAAATGACCGTCTGGCCATCGTTCCTGATCATCCACTCTTAAAAGACGCCATTCCTTGCCGCGCAGCCCGTGGCCTGAACCACGAGTTTAAAGAAGGCGACTGGGCGGTTGCCGAAATGCGCCGTCATCCGCTGAAAGGCGATCGTTCTTTCTATGCTGAACTGACACAATACATCACTTTTGGTGACGACCACTTTGTACCGTGGTGGGTTACCCTTGCGCGCCATAATCTGGAAAAAGAAGCACCAGACGGCGTCGCTACCGAAATGCTCGATGAAGGTCTGGTTCGTGAAGATCTGACCGCGCTGGATTTTGTCACCATCGACAGTGCCAGCACAGAAGATATGGATGACGCCCTTTTCGCTAAGGCGTTGCCGGATGACAAACTTCAGCTGATTGTGGCGATTGCCGATCCAACCGCGTGGATTGCTGAAGGCAGCAAGCTGGACAAAGCCGCGAAAATTCGCGCATTCACCAACTATCTGCCTGGCTTCAACATCCCTATGCTGCCTCGCGAGCTTTCTGACGATCTCTGCTCACTGCGCGCCAATGAAGTCCGCCCGGTACTGGCATGCCGCATGACGCTCTCCGCTGATGGCACCATTGAAGATAATATCGAATTCTTTGCCGCCACCATCGAATCCAAAGCAAAGCTGGTGTATGACCAGGTTTCTGACTGGCTGGAAAATACCGGTGACTGGCAGCCTGAAAGTGAAGCAATTGCCGAACAAGTCCGTTTGCTAGCGCAAATTTGCCAACGCCGCGGCGAGTGGCGTCATAACCACGCACTGGTGTTTAAAGATCGCCCGGATTACCGCTTTATTCTCGGTGAAAAAGGTGAAGTGCTGGATATCGTCGCCGAGCCTCGTCGCATTGCCAACCGTATCGTCGAAGAAGCGATGATTGCCGCTAACATTTGTGCGGCCCGCGTACTGCGCGATAAGCTCGGTTTTGGCATCTATAACGTGCATATGGGCTTTGATCCGGCGAATGCCGACGCGCTGGCAGCGTTGCTGAAAACGCACGGTCTGCATGTCGATGCCGAAGAAGTGCTCACGCTGGACGGTTTCTGCAAACTGCGTCGTGAACTGGACGCGCAACCAACTGGTTTCCTCGACAGCCGCATTCGTCGCTTCCAGTCATTTGCTGAAATTAGCACTGAACCCGGTCCTCACTTTGGCCTCGGTCTGGAAGCATACGCCACCTGGACTTCGCCGATCCGTAAATATGGCGACATGATCAACCACCGTCTGCTGAAAGCGGTTATCAAAGGCGAAACTGCGACGCGCCCACAGGATGAAATCACTGTCCAAATGGCCGAGCGTCGCCGTCTCAACCGGATGGCAGAACGTGATGTTGGCGACTGGTTATACGCACGCTTCCTGAAAGACAAAGCCGGGACCGACACCCGTTTCGCGGCGGAAATTGTCGATATCAGCCGTGGCGGCATGCGTGTGCGTTTGGTTGATAACGGCGCTATCGCCTTTATTCCGGCACCTTTCTTACACGCTATGCGCGATGAACTGGTTTGCAGCCAGGAAAACGGCACTGTACAAATTAAAGGTGAAACGGTTTACAAAGTAACTGACGTTATTGACGTCACCATTGCCGAAGTCCGCATGGAAACCCGCAGCATTATTGCGCGCCCGGTCGCGTAATCTCCTTTCACGGCCCATTCCTCATGGATGGGCCGTTTATTTCCCCGCTCTACCTTCGTTATATCCAGGCAGATTTTTTAACTGACTTTCGTTTGAAAACTGGCGTTTTTCCAAAACTGGATTACAAATAAATATATAAAAAAAACAATGCGTTTAGCCGCCGTTAATTTCATGTAAGTCATGTTGTTCCTTTTATTTAACCGCGGACTCCGCAGTTAACCGGAGGATATGCATCATGAAAACCGTTAGGGAGTCCACAACGTTGTACAACTTTCTCGGATCGCACAATCCATACTGGCGGTTGACGGAAAGCAGCGATGTTTTGCGCTTTTCTACCACCGAAACCACAGAACCTGATCGTACTTTGCAGTTATCTGCCGAACAGGCTGCTCGCATCAGGGAAATGACGGTCATCACCTCCAGCCTGATGATGAGTCTGACCGTCGATGAGAGCGATCTTTCTGTGCATCTGGTAGGACGAAAAATCAATAAACGGGAATGGGCTGGCAACGCGTCTGCATGGCATGACACACCGGCAGTTGCTCGTGATTTATCACACGGGCTTTCCTTTGCTGAGCAGGTAGTTTCTGAAGCACATTCCGCAATAGTGATTCTCGACAGCCGGGGGAATATCCAACGCTTCAATCGGTTATGTGAAGATTACACTGGGTTGAAAGAACACGACGTCATTGGCCAAAGCGTGTTTAAACTGTTTATGAGCCGTCGTGAAGCTGCGGCATCCAGGCGCAATAACCGTGTATTTTTTCGAAGCGGCAATGCATATGAAGTCGAACTGTGGATACCAACACGTAAAGGCCAGCGGCTGTTTCTGTTTCGCAATAAATTTGTCCACAGCGGCAGTGGCAAAAACGAGATTTTTTTAATCTGTTCCGGCACCGACATTACCGAAGAGCGCCGCGCTCAGGAGCGACTGCGTATTCTGGCAAATACCGACAGTATCACCGGACTGCCGAATCGTAACGCAATGCAGGATTTAATCGATCACGCTATTAATCATGCAGATAACAATAAAGTTGGGGTTGTGTATCTTGATTTGGATAATTTCAAAAAGGTCAACGACGCCTATGGGCATTTGTTTGGTGACCAGTTATTACGCGACGTGTCATTGGCTATTTTAAGCTGTCTCGAACATGACCAGGTGTTGGCGCGTCCAGGTGGGGATGAGTTTCTGGTACTGGCATCCAACACCTCACAAAGCGCGCTGGAAGCAATGGCATCACGAATTTTGACCCGCTTACGGCTCCCCTTTCGCATTGGTTTAATTGAAGTTTATACCAGCTGTTCAGTAGGTATTGCACTCTCTCCCGAACATGGTTCAGACAGCACGGCTATTATTCGTCACGCCGACACAGCAATGTACACAGCGAAGGAAGGCGGACGAGGACAATTTTGCGTTTTTACCCCAGAAATGAATCAACGGGTATTTGAATATCTCTGGCTGGATACCCA
>ERZ791883.2513-NODE-2513-length-11979-cov-2.986749_pt1 | contig 11979 bp, 5 predicted proteins | sample MGYA00510160_ERZ791883 | MGnify/ENA primary metagenome ERZ791883 (study PRJEB30046, sample SAMN00792072) | human gut metagenome | study: EMG produced TPA metagenomics assembly of the A metagenome-wide association study of gut microbiota in type 2... | reverse complement strand
ATGATCCGCGCGAATGGTCTCCGCTGCATGAATCACTCAATGCTATTTGTTTCGGGAATGGATCTTTATACCCCTTGTTACATATCAACTGTATTCCATTCATTCCCTTTTCCTTCAAGAAATCCAACCACTCTTTTTTATTTAAATCCATTGAAATAGAAACCCACGTGATCGGTTTCCCGGCAAAACGGTGTTCCATATCTTTGATATAAGGAACCTCTCCGACACAAGGATTACATCCCGTAGACCAAATGTCTATAAACACATATTTCCCTTTAAAATCAGATAAAGCAACCCGTTTCCCATTCTCGTTTTTAAAAGAAAATCCGCTCAAATCCGTACCAGGTAAAACAGTCTTAAACTCTTGCAAAGACTTTTGTGCTTGTTCCGGCATCCGAGACAACAAGGCTACATTATCAGGACTTTTTACCATCGAACGTGCATTCTCGATCCGATCTTCAATTCCCAATAAATGACCTCGTAAAATCTCCATCCGTAATTGATCCATAATATAAGTTTCCCGCAACTTCTCACTCTTAAGCCCGGCAGCCATATCAGTAATATAACTACCTCGTCCTTGAATCTTTATCATGCCCGCAGCCAAACGTGCGTACAATAACTCCTGCACACCATCTGTCCAAGACGGATAATTCACTAACTCCGGCAATAATTCTAGTTTTAACACGGCATTCGAATACCCGTTTTTCACAATCGGACGAGGAAAACCTTTACCGATCACCTTTGACGTAGCCACCCTTCCATACATCTTATCCAGTAACACTCCTTGGAAATAGGCAGTCAACATACGTTTCATTTCCGGTCGTAATGCACTGGCATCAATCTCGTTCTTGATACTCGCGTAAATATCATAAGATAACTTACCTCGTTTTTGATCAAAAATATCATCTCCATACCCCGGCCAACGATCTGCATATTTTGCATTAAGTTCTGTCAACAAATTATTCAACTCATATTCTCCTCCGGTATAAACAGGTTTAATTCCCTCAAGCTCCATCCGATCCCCCGGCTTGGCCCAAACATTCCCAAAAAAAACTTTATAACAAGAGAAATTTATAAATTCGGGTTTCTCCAAAAGAAAGCTCAATTCAAAGCGCCCATCTTTTACTTCTGCCTGCCCTAATGTGTGAGTCATCATTCCGATCTTATGACTGACAGAAACTTGCGTTCCATCCGCAACTCCTTCCATCTTACCACTGATCGTTGTTTTCTTCTGATCATACTGTTCCAGTAACTCTTCCAACTGCATTTTTAATACTGGATCCGACGGACGCCGAGCTTTAGTCATCACCATATTTCCATCGGGATCGATCAAAATGAAACGAGGAATACTTTTCACTTTATACTTCTCGAAGAATGCGTGATTAAATGCATCCGGGGCAATCCCACAAATACCCTTCATCCCGAACTCTTTAACCATATCTTTCCATTTCTGAGTATCGGCTGGTTTATCTGCGGACAAAGAAACAAACACGATTCCTCTTCCTTCAAACTCTTCTTCCAAACGCATCAAGTGGGGAATCTGATATTTACAAGGTCCACACCAAGTAGCCCACACATCAATGAGAACATATTTCCCCTTAAACATATACAATCCCCACTCTCTATCATTCACATCTTTAAACGAAATATTTACCGCTTTCTTCCCTTCCTGATTTACGTCTGACGCCATCAAATCCTGATACTGCTTTTTGTATCCTGCCAATTGTTCTTTTCCCGCTTGAGTTATCACCATATTTTCTACCGATGCGATGACTTTATCCAATTGATACAACCATTGATTACGAATGATATTATCTAATTCCTGCAAGATATAGTATTCACGAACCTCGGCATTCATAATCCGTTCCGCTCTTCGTTGTAAAAAATTATAGTTATCATACGTAATTAACCCACAAGCATCCGCCATGTCATAGTAAATCCTCAAAACATCATCAATCCCCGGATATTTCAAATATGCAACATGATTGAACTTCATTTCTTGAAGAAAAACAAACGCCTCTGTAGGAATTTCTACTTTATCACTTGCCAACTGGTAATTTTGCAATTGCATTTCCAACCAACTATAATAAATTCGTCTTTCTTGCTCTTCCACGAATAGATTATCTTTCAAATTCGCTTTTGCCAAATCATCCATCGCCTCTAACCCAATATTATCTAACCATTCGATGTACTCCTTCGTGTAAAACGTCTTCGGATCTGGAATTCTCTTATCCCGATCCGGCAATTGATAGAACATCATTTCAACCCGATACGTCAAAGCGTTCGACTTCCCGAAAAACATCTTTTGTGTCCACTGATACAAATAACGATTTATCGCTTTTGAATCTCCTGCAAACTTCCAGTCTTTTTTCCGGACATCCACCGTGACCGTTTCATCCGGCAACACCCTTATCCAAGAAGTCCGATCCCCCGAAATCAAATAAAACAAATCACCACACTCCTTTTCCGGTAGTAAAATCACCGTTTCTTTCATCCCTTTCTCCGGGGCAAAACAAGCTCGCCCTCTTCCCCGAATACTGTTATAAACACAAACATTTTGATCCGCACCTTTGACAACCACTTTTCCCGGTCCTGCCCATAATTCAGAAAAACATAATAGGCTACACACGATAGATAATAAACTATACTTCATAATCTATTCCATTTTAATGAATATACAATTCGGGGGATTTGTTCTCCCTTCACAAATCCCCCGAATCTTATTTATTTTTTCAACTCTTTTTCTAACATTTCTTTCAGCTCCGGTGATGAAGGTCGAGGAGCGTCGACCGACACGACTCGCCCTTGTTTATCAAATACCATAAACCGGGGAATTCCCTTTATCTTGTAATCTTGGGCAATCTTACTCCATCCGGATGCATGTACCTGAATTCCTCCCAGCTCTTCCTTCTTAATGAAATCCAACCATTTCTGTTTATCCTTCGCTTCATCCACGGAAACGCCCAAGAATACCACGTCCGTCCCGTGCATCTCCTGTTCCAACTTCTTCAAATGAGGGATTTCTCCTCGACAAGGACCACACCAAGTAGCCCACACGTCCACCAACACGACTTTCCCCTTGAAATCGGATAACGACACCTCTTTCCCGTTCACGTCCGGATAGGTAAAATCGGCAGCAATCGAACCGGGAGCCGTGTCATACAACGCCGTCCCGATAGCCTCAGCCCGAGCCTTTAGAGAAGGCGTTACCAAGTATTTTCCATAACGATCCATCAAACTTAGATATTGGTCATAAGACTTCAACCCGGCAAATACATTCCGTAACAAATACTCCCCTTTCAAACGATCCGTCTTCAAATACCCTAAACAAGTGCTTTGATAATCTACCGGATCATACTTTTTACCAGACATCTTATATCCAAAACTTGCATAGATACCGATCATTCGTGCTCCTTGAGGAAACAACAACACATCATCCGTCGTGAACTTATCATCAGATATAATCGTGTTGTAAAATTCCGGCCAATCCTGACGTTCCGGATGAGCTGTTCTGGGAGTCTGCAAAAAGACTGCTGCATAATAGTCCACGTCATAATCAATTTTCTTTTTCAATAAAGCATCAAACTCCGCGTTACCGCTCTTTATCTTCTTTTTAATCGAATCAAGTTTAGAAACAAATACAGTAAATTCAGGGAAAAAGTCCTTATAATTACTGATTGTCAGCATAAAATAAACTGATTTCAAACGAACATCAGCCGCAAAGTCTTCCCATTTATACAAGGCCACGTTCTCTTTAGTATTCTTTCCCGCCAACTCGGCCCTGTTTTCCAAAATATTGATATTGATTTTATCGCCACCTTTTACGTAAACTACAAAATCCATCTGTTTATCATTGCCTACTGTGTAAAACCCCGGCTTTTCCGGGCAAAACAAAAATCCATAAGAACCATCTTCTGCCACCATAGTCGAAGCATAAGAATGTGTCGTCCCATCTTCTACACGATAAAGATGAACTTCTTTCAAACGATCATTTTTCACGAAACCCTTTATTTCCGTGTACTTTTGTGCATATAGCACCACACCCATACAGGTTAAAAACAATAACAAACTAAATTTTTTCATACTCCCGATAATTATTTAAAATATACTAGTGATTTAGGCGGACAATGGCAAATGCCATCATCCACCTTATTTTCAAGCCAATTGAAAATTCTTTACAAAACGATGTTAGTTACGAAGCATAACATATCCGGCTGTTCCTTTACCGGAATAAACAAATGCGGGTTCCGTTTCGATCTCCGGTGTTTGCCCGATTACATTAAAACGATACAATTTCCAACCCGTCGCACTATTTGTCAATACAACCAAATGATTGAATACCTCATCCGCTGGAGCTCCATATCTACTAGTCGCATTTACAATGTAAACTATTTCTTCTCCCGGAAAACGTTTCAACTCACTTTCACGATTATCTATTTTGACATTCTTATACACCTTCAACACATCACCATCCGCTTCCTTTTTAGAATAATAAATACAACTGGCATATAAAGAAGTTCCCATAACCTTTGTCTCTGGCATTTCACAATGTGCAGGAACAGTATCAATATCAACAATCGGATAACTAGCCATGGAATAAGACATATCAAACACGTAATGCTCATCTTTATTTTTATTCTTCATTACAGCAAATGCAGTAGAGGGATTTCCCTCTTTCCGAACTAACATCCGAATCATATCTACATCCATATTCGTTGGAGAAATTCCACCCTCGGAATCTTCAGGGAACAAATTCATGGAACTACCACTGGACGATGTATTATAGAACGTACTTGTTTTAGTATCAAAAAGCATCACACCATAAGTACCCATCACCATATCAGGGTGCACTTCATACAATCCCGGTTTCGCATATCCCAACATTCCGCTATTCGGTGACATACCATAAATTGAATAAACCTTTCCTGCATTAATCGCATAAAAATCAGTGCTATACATTCCACAATTTTCCGGCTCACACACTTCTGGGACTTCATAAAAATAATCTTCATAATTATAAAACAGAGCCATGTTGTCTGCATTAAAGATCTTTATATCCTGATCGCTAAAAACATGAAAAGCTCTTTTATTATTCAACCGAGTCGTTGTTCCATCCGGATTCTGAATCACGGGAGTATAACGGGAAGACTGATATGCCATTTTTACCGGTTTCCCTTTTAACCGTTCTTGTCCAGAAGCGGTGATCAAATTTTCAATCTTCTTCCCATCCATAGAGATATAATCAATATCCGTTTCTCCGTTCTCCTCCTTCATCACGTACCACCCGGTACTTACATCCGATTGAACGGTCATCAACACTTGTTTTCGAACATAGATATCCAACTTGGGATCCCGTAGCTCATAAACCAAATTATAGGTTCCGGATTCATACGTCACTTCAAATGATAAATCTCTCTTCAAGGAAAGTGTATCCCGTTGCGGAGTAAATCCTGCCGTAACCGAAGGAGCTGCATACCACAAATGTATATAACGGGACTCATCATCCATATTCTCTAATACGGGAGTAATATTCAAAGTTGAACGGATTATTACCGTAGTATCTTCAAACCCGGAAATAGTTACAGGAAGTAATTCTTCATTAGAAATATAACTATAATTCCCCCGGTCATCAATACAGGATTGTACTCCCTGAAGAGATGTTATTAAACCTATTCCTATTAATATGTTCTTCAGTTTCATAATCAATTTCATTTTAATCATTCAAAAGTTACCAATGTACCGTCTGCCTCACTTAATGGATCATCCGGATGATTCGTATTATACTCCAATAATTTTTGTTTCACCTTAGAACTCAGATAATTAGTATAATCTGTATTCAAACGATCACCGTCAAAGTCCGAGAATCCGGTATTATCAATAATAAATTTCATTTTCACGGAACCCCAAGTTGGTCCGAAATAATATTTCCAATAGGTATCCCAATTGGTAGGTTTTACCGCCATAGACGTGGTCTTTACAACAAAATTCGTCCAGTCGTCAATTCCTGATCTAAAATACTCATTCTCCCCAATCTTCAACTCAATCCGAACCTCTTCCAATTCCAAAGAAGGATCACGCAAAACGCAACCACGATTATTATAACTATGCCTATGCCGCCTTTAGGAATCTTTAAATGCTCTAACATTTCCGGATCATCAAAAGCCACAAAATGCTTTCCTGCAATTGCCGATCCCGGTTGTCCAGCATTCGTTTGTTCCAAGATAAAAGGACGATCCGAATCTGTCGGGTACCCCATCGTCAGTATCTCAATAAACACGGTATCCCGCATCTGATCATCCGGTTGGATGAAAAAAGTATGGGCAATGCTATCTCGCTGACCATAAGTTGTATTTTCAAAATACAGGGCCGGATCATTTTCATACTCTAATGCTGAATTTTCTTTACAACTGATTGTACCCACAACCAATAAAAATATCAATATATTCGCAATTACTATTTTCATAATCTCTCTTTTTACTTAATCAAACACACTTTGGCTCTTAGGTATCGGAAGCAGATAAGCTCCTTCCGGAATAGTTTTATTCTTGGGCCAAGTAAATCTGGTAAAATTATGTTTCTTATAGAAAGCCCACATCTGTCCTTCTCCGAAGAATTCTTTCCGATACTCTTTCTCCATCCGGTTCAAAACATCTTGTTCCGTTACAAGTGAATTATCAATAGAAATATCCAGATTCCGAGCGATGCGATATGTTTTAAAATACCCACTAGCCTCAGACAATGGAGAATCTTCCACCAAAATCAAATACATCTCAGCCAAACGAAGTACAGGCACAATATTCAGAGACTCATAAGTATCACTTCCCGTGTATTTTCTAAAATGGTTCACTTTATTGGAATTCTGATAAGTCCTCTCTTCCCAATAACGATTTGCTTTATTTCTTATATCATCCGGATGTATTGTACTTTCATACGCTGTATTAATATAAGCTACAGTCTGTCTCAAACTTGCATCATCATCCTTAAATAAAGGTTGTAAGATCGTTTGATGTTGTGGATTATGTACCCCGAAAAGATGTTCACATTTCATTACCAAGTTTGTACCGGCTGTGGATAAACTATATGTTGACTCCGTGGCAAGTTCAAATTTAGATGTTCCATCTTCATTTTTAGCTTCAATTACCTCTTTCGCAAACTTTATCGCATTCTCTTTATCACCAATCCAATGATAGTAACGAGCTTTAGCCCCCTTCACTGCATAGTAATTAAAACGAACTTGCCGATAAAATTGCCACTCGTCTTGAGGCTTACCTTCCCAATCGTACGCAGGTTGATTCAATTGCTTATTTGAACCCACTAAAATCGGATCTTTCTCCAAAAGTTTTTCTGCAGCATCCAAATCCCGAATGATCTTCTCACACACTTCTTTGTAAGTGATCGTATGCAGTTTACCGGGATCTTTCGTCATCTCTTCCTGATAAGGAATTGCAGGAGCACTAGATACACCATCCCCTGGAATAGGCCCAAATAGACGTAACAATTCTAAATGAAGGAATCCCCGCAATCCTAGAGCTTCCCCTTTGATCAATGCCTCATTCCCATTTGTAAAAGTTACTCCGGTTGTTTCTAGATTTCCCAACACATTATTCAAATGCACGATACATTGATAATACTTTTTCCAAAGTTTTTCAATAGCCTCTTCCGACTTTTCATGTGTATAGTCAAATGCACAAATATTATAAATCAAGGAGGTTTTATCCGTTGAAATTGTCCAATGTTGTGCTAACATCTCAGGTAAATACATGGACGCATCCCGGCCATAAAGTTCTTTGGCTGCCAATTGGATATACGCTCCCGTCAAAGCACTCTTAAACCCTTCTTCATTAGCATACATATCATCCTCTTTCATCTCGTTCCGAGGCCGTACATCCAACCAATCACTACATCCAGATCCTATTGCCAATAACAATAACAGGATACAGGCATATTTCTTTTTAATCATATTTCTCATAATCATACTCTTTTAAAATCTAACAGATAAAGACACTGAAAACTTGCGAGAGAAAGGATAAGATAAACCTCTCTCCTGTTTTATGGATGAAATTCTAAACACATCTTCCATGTAACCCGTTATGGTTAAATAAGAAATGCCTACTTGATCCAGCCACTTAGCCTCCCAGTCATATCCTAAAGAAATGGAACGACACTCCAACGTATTCTCGTCCATCACGAAACGACTTGTAGCATTTGTTGCCGTAAAATCCCGTACCCCCTTAAAGAAAGCATTATCTCCCGGATTTTTCCAACGATCATATAATACACGTTTATCTGCATTATCATAAGGCTTGATATTCTCTACTTTACTAACTAACGTGTAATTGTACATTTGTCCACCGTAACGATAACCAAATATGGCATTCAACGTTATTCCTTTATACCGGAACATCGTATTTAAATTACCCCATATTTTCGGCTCATTAATACCACAAGGTACTTTATCTTTCGCATCCCAAGTATATGTCTCTGTCCCATCTTTCTTTATATATATTTCTTTACCGTTACTAGGATCTATTCCCTTAGATTTTACGGCGAAAATCGTATTCATAGATTGTCCTTCCTCGTACATGAAACTCGGATTCCCCCCATCTTCTGAACTCATCTGTTCATTCAAAAATTCCAACGAATTTGAAATCTTTTTAATTTCATTCTTATTATGAGCCAAAGTTCCCCCTATCAACCAGGACAAATCCCGTTTTGTATCCCGAAGTACGTAAACATTCACTCCTAATTCGACACCAGTATTGGCAACCTGTCCCACGTTAGCCTTATAACTTCCAAAACCACTGGATGACGGTAACGTAATATCCGACAACAAATCATCTGTTACTTTGTTATAATAATCTGCATTGACACGAATCCGCCCATTAAAGAATTCCAATTCAGCCCCCACGTTCAGTTGTTTGGTTTTCTGCCATCCTAAATCGCTATTTCCCATGGCCATCAAATAGACTCCATACCAACCTTGATAACTCGAACCTCCATAATCTTTAAAGGTTGTCATTGCTTGATAGGAATTAAAGGCCTGAGAACCGGATGTTCCGTAAGAAAGTTTCAAACGAGCAACATTCAACAAATTATTATCCATCATAAATGCCTCATGATGCAAGTTCCAACCAATTCCGATAGACCAAAATGGAGCATAACGATTATCACTACCAAATTTAGATGATCCTTCAATCTTGAATGAAGCATCTATAAAATAACGACGATCATAAGTATAATTCACGTTAGCAATTCCTCCCATCCGTCGAGAAAAACCTTCTGAACTTTGTGGGTGACCATCTTTTTCATACATACTGGCCATACCGAGAAAATCCATATTAACATTAGAAATCCCTTCTGCCAAAATAGTGAAAAACTCGTTCTTTTCTTGAGCAAAATTATATCCTAATCCCACATACAACTGGTGTTTCTCCATAAAATTCTTGGAATAATTCAACGTGAAATCTGCCTCATAATTAAAAGCTTCACCTGTGCCATACGAATAAGTTCCTTTCCGTCCATAATCATCTTCCGAGTAATTGTCAAAATCAGTATGTTTAGCCGATTTATACACATCTGCACGATCCGTCTTTGAAGTAATCCCCAAACGCCCGCGGACAAACAACTCCGGTAAGATATGCCATTCTATCGCAAAATTATTTTGGATTTGCGTGTACCGACTCTCATCTTTACTGGGTAACTTCGCATTATAAAGTGGATTATATACAAAATTCCTCCTTTGAAGGCTATTATAGTAGTAATCCTCTAGCACTTTTATCAAATTCCCTTCTTCATCATAAGGAGTCCAATAAGAATTAATTTTCGCAAAATCATTAAATGTTCCGTAAGGAGAATTATACGAACGGTTAGAAGAAACTTGTAAATCATTTTGGAAGGTCAAGTTTTTATATTTGTATGAAAGAAAGACATTCCCGTTAAATGTTCTCCGATTAGATCCTTTCATGGCTCCGGCAATATCATTATACGACAAACCAACCGAATAACGATAAACGTCATCTCCACCTTCAAAACGTAAACTATGTTTATGCCCCACGCCTGTTCTCACGGGATATTTCAACCAATACGTATTCACTCCTCGCTCGGCATCCATCTTACGTTGATTATACAAATCCCATAGCTCTTGTGTTTGATTGGCATTTGTATTCTCATACAATCCGGCAGCCCACTCGTACTGCAATTTCTCTCTGGAATCCAGTAAGTCATAAGATGTAAGATCAGGAGCCTCAATATTTAAACTACCTTTGTAAGTCACCCGAATACGTCCCGCTTCCGGCTTTTTCGTCACGATAACTACAACACCATTCGCTCCACGAGTTCCATACATCGCTGTAGCACTGGCATCCTTCAAAAGAGTAATACTCTCCACTTGATTCTCATCCAAGTCCATCATTCGTTCCAAAGTAATCTCAAAACCGTCCATGATAAACAAGGGTTGATTTGTAGATTGCGTACTTCTGGAATCTTCCTGCAAATCTCTTACGCCAACATCCAGACTGGAAGAACCACGTACCGTGATATCGGGTAATTTATTCGGGTCCGAACCAATATCAATATTATCCGCAATATTAAAGCTCGGATCGATATTCCGGATAGAAGACACCAGATTCCGGTTTCCAACCCGTTGAAGATCTTTCGCCGTAATCGTGGTTACCGCCCCCGTGTAACTCTCTTTTGCTTTCGTGAAAATACCGGTAACAACCACCTCATCCATTTCCGTCACATCTTCTTTCAGGACAATCGTGATCGGTTTGTCATTTTTCACCTGAAATTCTTGAGTCTTGTAACCCACAAAGGAGAAAATTAAAATCACCGTATCCTGTTTTGGAAAATCAAACTTAAATTTTCCATCAATATCCGTCACGAATCCCAATTGTGTATTTTTTATCCGAATCGTTACTCCGGGCAAAGCCTCACCTTTCACGTCCTTAACTACTCCGGAAACAGACATCTTTTGAGGAGCTTTCTGTTTTGTCGTGTCAACCGCCACACCCCGTTGGATCACGATCGTGTGATTATTCATCAACCGATAACTCAAATTTGTTCCTTGCAAGCATTTATCCAACACAACCTTAATATCCGTGTCCCGGAAATTCAGATTTAAACCTCCGATTTCGGCAATATGCCGATCCTCATAAAGAAACGTGTATTCCGTGTTTGCTTCCAACAGACGGATCACACTCTCAAAAGAAGCGTCTTTCACAGACAACGTCACTTTTACTTCTTGGCTGTACACCGCAGCCGTCAGCTGCATTGCGGACACGCACATAAACAGGACGATAAACCTCATAATCAACCATGTTTTTAATAACCTTCTTTTCGGGAGAAGATGTACAATTCGCTTTTTTTTCATACATTTGTATTTTAAGTAAAACAATGCCAGTCACACTGGTACTAAAGGTGGAATAGTGCAAGTATTCCATCTTTTTCTTTTTATCTTTTGGTTACATAGATCTCATTATTCTTTATTTTAAACTTCACGCTCCCGGTAGCCTCCAGCATTTCTGCCAGCTTACTAAAATCATCATATCGCTCCACGTTACCGGAAAAACTAACCTGTTTACACCACTCGTCTTCAAAGATTACTTTCAAATCATACCACCTTTCGACAATCTCCATTATATGTTCCAAACTTTGTTTTCGAAACACGAAATTACCATCTTTCCAAGCCGTGTAGAGAGCAACATCCACTTGTTCTTTTCTCAACTCCCCTTGCGGATCAACAATTCCTTGTTCATTGGGTAATAATTCCATGCATTTACGATCAGAAGTTGTCAACAACACCTTTCCTGTTACCAGCGTCGTAAATTGACATTTCTCATCCTTATAAGAACGAACATTAAATTCGGTCCCCAACACCCGAACTTCATTCCCATTCATAACCACGATAAAAGGCTTTGTCGTATCTCGCTGTACTTCGAAATAAGCCTCTCCTGACAGATACACCCGTCTCTCCTTTCC
>ERZ791883.2504-NODE-2504-length-12038-cov-6.955103_pt1 | contig 12038 bp, 15 predicted proteins | sample MGYA00510160_ERZ791883 | MGnify/ENA primary metagenome ERZ791883 (study PRJEB30046, sample SAMN00792072) | human gut metagenome | study: EMG produced TPA metagenomics assembly of the A metagenome-wide association study of gut microbiota in type 2... | reverse complement strand
CGGCACGCCCCTACGGCGCTGCAATCGAATGTTTGATCCAGCCGTCTTAAAAACGAATATTTCGACGATCCCGTTTCTTTGATTTTTCGTTGTACCTTCAATCCCAACGTGGTAGGGGCTCCCCGCAGGGGAGCCCATCCCGGCCGCCCAGGGGGCCGAGAGTAAGAAGTCAGGAACAGTCCTCACGGGCCTGGAGACGTCTTTCTTACTGTTCAAAGGCAGATGCACAGCATCTGGGATTCTGGCATCCGAAACGATGAACGATGAACCAAAAGGCCGCCAGATTTTCCGGCGGCCTTCCTGTTTTACAGCAATCCATGGAGTTTTCCCAGTTTCTGGATTTGATCCAGGGAGTAGTGGGTGATCCGGGAAATAGTTTCCATGGGAATCTTTTCCTTGAGCATGGCAAGGATATTGGATTCCTTTTCTTCTTGACGGCCTTCCTGTTTCCCTTCCAGGCGGCCTTGATGCAGCCCCTTCTGCATCCCTTTTTCTATCCCTTCTTCCAGGATGGATTGTCCGTATGTACACATGGTGTCCGCCTCCTTTTTCATCTCTACAGTCATGGGAATGTGGTATTCTTTTTCCAGGATTTCCCGTTTGTCTTCAGGATTCATATCCGGTGTCAGCAGTACGCTCAGAAGTTCAAGGATACCTTTTCGGGAATATTCCTGATCTCCCAATCCAAGGACTGCCACCGTTTCCATATCATAATCCATTTTATCATATTTTCCTGCACCCACCAAAGATTTTGGCTCCAGAGAAAATATGGTCATGGTGTTCTGCCAGGCTTTGGGAACTTTGATACAGACCCAGATGGAATAGACCTTTTCCAGTTTCCCGTAGTCATCGCCGAAGAATACGGTCCCTTTTTGTCGGGAAATCAGCCGGCTGGAATAGTAGACGGCCCGTTTCAGCAGGGGATATCCTGGTTTCCAGCGGTTCTGGTTCTCTACATTGACGATGATCTGGCAGGTTTCATTGGTATTGGGCAAGCGGGAGGTGAAAAGGATGTCGTACAGGACAACTCCTTCTGTCACACTTTTGTCTGCTGCGTTGTCTCCTACAATCTTACCGGTTTCCTGGTTCTTCACGTCCTGGTCTACGGCAACGGCACGGACTTGGGGGCTGTTCTCCAGGCAGTCCATGATTTCTTCAATGGAGCAGTCCTGATAATCCTTCACCGTATCCCGGAGTAGCCAGGCCAGGATGGGCTTGTTGGCCAACAGCCGGCAGCAGGCAGTGTCGAACCGTTCGATCATGGAATAGTTGGTGAGTTCCTGGGCAATGATGGTTTCTTTCTGCAACTCGTCACCTTCTTTTGCTGTATTTTGTAAGGGTCATGAATTGAGCATAACATACATGTTTCTGTATAGGCAATACCCTGCAGGATGAGAGGGCGTTTTTGGGCAGTGAATGGAATTGGGGAATAAAAAATGGTAAAGTCTGGTTAAATTTGCCGGTATCGTCTGGACTCGAAAGACTGGTGAAGAAGAGAGAGGGTGAAAAGCGGCTCTGCCGCTTTTCCGTCTCACGCCAAAGGAGACCATCTGCCGGGGGCAGATGCTTCTGAACGTGGGAAAACCGACGGCCGGGATGGGCGGGCCTGCGGCTCGCCCCTACGGCGTTGCAATCGAATGTTTAATCCAGCCGTCTTAAAAACGAATATTTCGACGATCCCGTTTCTTTGATTTTCCGTTGGTCCTTTGACCCCAACGGCGTAGGGGCTACCCGCAGGGGAGCCCGTCCCGGCCTCCCAGGGGGCCCGAAGCTTCTTTCAAACAACCGTATATCCGGCTTCAGCCAGCACTTCCAGAGATCGGTCGAAGTTTTCCTTTTTCACCAGGATGTAATCGGTATTGAACGTGGAAACGGCGAAAATACTGATCTTGTGTTCGGCCAGGATGCCGGACACCTGGGACAGGATCCCAATCAGAGAAAAATCCAGGATGCCCTGGATCCGGAACCCTTTCCAGCCATCATCCCGTTCCAGGGTCCGGAGAGGAGCATCTTTCGTCCGGCAAACCAGGGACAGTTCCTCATCGGTTTTTCCAATAAAATAAAAATCAGCATCCAAACGGATATCAGACAGCTGGCTGACCTTGCATACCGTCAGATTATAAGGGATTTTTTTCAGTTCCATGGCAGGCTCCTTTGCAGTTAAATATGAAATTTCATTGATAATTTAGTATATCGGCAGTGAGAAAAGAAAGCAAGATAGAGGAGAAGAAAAAGATCATACAGATTTACCCCGAAGGGAACCCTCCGGGAGGCCGGGGAAGGGCGGGCCTGCGGCACTCCCCTACAGCGCTGCAATCGAATGTCTGATCCAACAGTCTTAAAAACGGATGTTTCGACGATCCCGTTTCTCTGATTTTCCGTTGGTTCTTTGACCCCAACGGCGTAGGGGCTCCCCGCAGGGAAGCCCGTCCCGGCCACCCAGGGGGATGCTCTGCGCTCTGCACTCTGCACTTATGTTCCATTTCCCCCTGCCCATACTCCCTCCTTTTCTGTTATAATAACAGGGAAAGTTTCACCCTACAAAAAGTTTGGCAGTAGGAAGAACCCGTTTTACTATTTTCATCCATGAATGAAGGGGAGACTTTTATGATTGAACGGCCTACCACGAAGCAGTTATTGGCTGCTTCCCTCATTGAACTTGCTGGGAAGAAATCCGTTGACAAGATTTCGGTCAAAGAAATTGTCACCAACTGCGGCATGACAACGACAACCTTTTATAATCATTTTGCGGATAAATATGTACTACTGGCTTCTATCTATAACAAAGAAATTGAGCCGGCTTTCAGCCAACTCGGCAATAAAATCAGCTGGTGTGATGCGTTGCGTGTATTCTGCACTACCCTTTCGGATAAACAGTCATTTTTCCTAAATGCGTTGAAAAACACAGCAGGGCAGACCTCCTTCCGCTATGCGACTAATGACTACGCCATTGATTTACTGCGTGAGCGCCTGCGTATTTTAGGTAAAGAAGATGCACTTCCTACAGAAATCGATTTTTTGGCTAAGTACTATATGCGTTCTATCTCTGAGATGATTCAGGACTGGTTTATTGGTGGGCAAAAAATTCCTCTCGATAATTTTATCGAACTGCTTGTCCTCGCCATGCCAGAACCATTAAAGAAGCGTCTGCTTTAATGGCAGGTTGGCATTCTGCACAAAATGACAAGTTCGTTTAGAAACACACGATTTTCTAACGAGATTCTGCCTTTCTCCCGTGCTATAATTCAGTTGAAAAAAACAAGAAACCTACTCAGGAGGAGTATCCATATGTCTGTTTTTCCAGAAATCATCCGCCATGTTCCACAACGTGACTATGGTATAGAAGGGCTGACGGTTCGCGTGGACCATACGTCTACAGGCACGGTCTACTTCGTCAGTGCGGAAAAAGAAGTCCATTTCCCAGAGCATGCCCATGCGGAACAGTGGACAATTGTTGTCAGCGGTAAATGCCTGTTGACAATGGATGGCGCAACCAGGACGTATCAGCAGGGCGATACATACGTCATCCCAGGCAATAAGAAACATCAAATCACACTTTGCGCTGGCTATGCGGAAGTCGATTACGTCGACGATCCGTGTGACGGCGAAGCATAATCTATTTTTGCGCGGCCTGCGGTTATGAGTACATTGGCGATATCAACAAAAAATCATAGAGGAGGAGAGATTCCTATGAAAAAGATACTGATACTGGATGGTGGCCCCCGGAAGAACAACAACACTGCAAAACTCCTGGCATCTGCCAGGGAAGGTGCTGTTTCTGCCGGAGCCAGCGTCGAGACTATTGACTTATATAATCTGAACTTTACCGACTGTCGCAGCTGCCTGGCATGTAAGAATAAAAAGATTGCCGTGCCTTGGAAATGCTATTGGAAGGACGGCTTGACGGAAACGCTGGAGAAAGTATATGAGGCAGATGCAATTATCATCGGCTCGCCAATTTACTTCGGGGAACCAACGGGCGAGGTCCGTTCCTTTATGGTCCGCTCGACCTTTCCGGCACTATCCTATGATGATTATAAGAGCACGTTTACGGGAAAGATCGATGTCGGCATTATCCTTACGATGAATGCAGACCAGAACTACTACGATGAACACTACAAACCGCGCATGGAAGAATACTTCTGGCCGTTCCATTTCCTGAACGGGAAAACGGAAATACTGGCTTCCTGCGATACGCTGCAGGTACCGGATTACAGCCGATACCGTATGGCATCGTGGGATGAAACGAAAAAGAAAGCGCATCACGCCGAACAATTCCCGAAAGACCTGCAGGCGGCCTTTGATCTTGGAAAGAGACTGGCCAGCCAGCAGTAACTCTTTTGTTGTGAAAGGATAAACTTTTATGAATACGAAAGATTTTCAGCCAGAGATTTTCAAACTCTTTGATGACCAATGGGGCATCCTGACCGCCGGCGATAAAGACGCCTTCAATTCGATGACGATTAGCTGGGGTATGCTGGGAACACTCTGGTGTATGCCTCACAAGGGGAAGAATGTCTGCGCAGTATTTGTCAATCCGGCGCGTTATACGTATGGTTTCATGGAAAAGAGCGACTACTACACTGTCTCGTTCTTTGACAACAAGAAGTATCAGAAAGCTCTCGGCATCATGGGAAGCAAATCCGGCCGGGATATGGATAAAGCAAAGGCCAGCGGTCTCACCCCAAAATATCTGGAGCATGGCGTGACCTACGAAGAAGCAGAGATTACTTTTGTCGTCCGGAAAATCTACCGCCATGAGCTTCAGCTGGGGCAAATGCCAGCGGATGTCATCGAGGGATTCTATACCAAAGGCCGTGTGCCGCACACGATGTATATCGGAGAAATCATCGAGACCATCCGGTAAATCCCGGCTATCAACCCTATAAGCGCCACATAATCATAATCTCCGTCAGGGTCGGGGAACCAGGGAGGGCAGGGAGTTTCGTTTTTTATCGTACCCCCGATGTCCATATTGTCACCGTCCAACAGATCAAACGAGAGTGCCCGACCCCAACGTGGTAGGGGCTACCCGCAGGGGAGCCCATCCCGGCCGCCCAGAGGGCAAAAAAACAGGCCCGCAGTCGTAGTGATTGCGGGCCTGTTTCTGTCGGTATTTTTGGACAGGACATTTGCTATAATGAATATAAAGCAGGAAGATAAATTCGGCTGTGCGTAAAAAGAACCAGAGGGAGAGAAAAATGAAGGTAAGATATGTTGGACCTTCACAGCAGGTTAAGAGTCTGACGGATCATCAAATCTACTCTATTGAACAGGGAAAAGGTGCTCCATTGAATCCATGGGACGAATTGGAAAATACGATTTTTTATGGGTCTGCCCAAGATGTTGAAAATTAAAAATGTCCCGAGTGCGGTAGCTTCTTAACAGTAAGATTTGAAAAATCGGAATCCTGCCTCACCATAGAATGCCAGCAATGTGGGGATCGATCTCATGGGGATAAGTGTCTCCTGATACCGAAGTATTTACAGGAGAGGACGGTGAATTTAATGACGGCTGATGATGAAAAGAAAACGAAAACGCTTCTAACACCTTTTGGCAAAATCAAAATCCTGATCGATGGAAAACCAATCCCCTATGTTGCACAAAGGGGAAGGAATTTGGAAGGAAAGTGTCCTCATGTTCTGGGAAGATATCAGATTGCCATCCATTTTACCCCTGATGGAGAGAATCATACCCTGGCATGTGTTTTTGAAACTGGTTTATCCTATGAAAGAATGCCGGAAAGTGGTGACTGTCTGGAATGTCAAAGCTTTTATAATGATTGCGGGTTTAAAATGTCCATCGGTCTTGAATGTGAGGGAGGATATGTCGATGGCAAGCGGTTCTCCAATGAATATGACTATGATTCAGATTATCTGGCTAATGGAATGGCTTTCTTGATTGACAGGAATACACAAACAGAGCGCTATGTGTTTGGGATATCCTGGATTGATAACGCAGTCTGGAACGATCATACTGAAGACAAGCGTAAACGGGATGTTGAAACATGGTTTGGGGCAGACCCAACGATAGGATTGTAAATCTTCGTCACTCAGTTACTAGAACCACAATCGCATAAAGAACCTGGGCTTACTGGCTGGTCGGGAAGGGCAGCCAAGAAGGAGTGTGAAAATGGTCGATTTGTTTTTGCAGGAAATTACAGCGGAAAAGGTCATCTATAAATATGTTCCGGTTCTAAGAGAATTACGGTACGATAGAGATAGAGCTATGGATTGGCTGGCAGCCCCGCGTATGAGGAGATAATCCTGACAAAGCCATGAACAGTATTGCCTTGTAATGGATAACCATACTGTGATGAAGGTTTCACCAAGAACTTATTGACACATACTCTTTGACCCATTTTCCATCATAAAGCCTTAAGGTATAATATTGATAAAGAGGTGATCACCGTGAAAAAGCATAGAACGTTAGCCAGTTGGCTGCTGATTATTTTTCAAACCGTCTTTGGTATTATTTTAGGCGCTCCTTGGCTTATTCTTGGCTTACTCATGGTTGATGCTTTCATTATCTTCATGGGTGGCGTAATCAATATTATTTCTCTTGATTCCATTGTAACTTTTGTCAAAATCTCAAACGTCTGTGCGTTTGCAGCAATGGTCTACTATTCATATTATGTAGCAAAAAACGACAACTGATGCCCATTGAATAAAGACTGCCGGGTGGACGGGATCCAGGGGGAACGGGTGGCTCTGGCGGCATTTTGTCGGTGGTAAAAGGGATATTTCCTGAGCGGGCAGACCGGACGGGATTGCTCCGCAACCCTGGGGCAGCCCCTACGCCGTCGATCTCGGAGCTTAGAGCAGACCAGGCGGGGCGCCGGGCCTGCGCCCCCTACGGGCCGGTATTCTTCACATTCGACTCCATTTCCCCCTGCCCATACCCCCTCCTTTTCTGCTATAATAACAGAGAAAATTTCACCCTACAAAAGTGCAGTAGTAAGAACAGTCCGTTTTACTATAGAGAAAAACTTGCTCGTATAAGATTGCAGCAAGAAAGATAGCCGTGGTGGGAGTTCCTGCCAAGGCTTTTTTATTTTGTTTTCTCGCAATGGCAGCCAATATGATCGGAGTACCAAAGACCATCATTGTGGTGAGCCTGGGAATCATGGACCTGGTGATGTTCAACCCGGCAATCACACAGAAGAAAGGGCCTTACGAAACAGAAGAAGGCTGTCTGTCTCTCACAGGGACCCGAAAAGTCACCAGGTATCAGGACATCAAAGAGGAATTCCAGGATATGAAATTCAAAAAGCAGAAAAAGACTTTCAAAGATTTCCCGGCAGAGATTATCCAGCATGAAGTGGATCATTTGGAGGGCGTATTGATTTAACAGTCTTGTCAGCGGTCGACAGATATCCGGCCAAACAGTCACAGAAAGACCTGAAACAGGCGAGAGCCATGGGTTTGAGGGACTGATACAGGACTGAGTACCAGGAAAACGAACGCTAGTAATCTGCAAAAACCAATTTTTCTAATTCCCTTTGAATTTAGAAGGAGAATCTGCTATAATCTCTTTCGGTAACTGAAAAATCCGGTGCTGACGGCTGCCGAGTCGTCAGAAGTAGGGCCGTATCCCCATCGTCAGGTCTTAGCAGATGAGGATGCGGCATTTTTTATTACAGGAGGTCATGATGGAATCATTTTTTTACAAAGATCCCTATGAAGAAAACGGGAAAACCATTCTCGAACTGAACCTGTTCCCTGGCAAATACTGCAATTTTAACTGCATTTTCTGCCCTGTGAGCCGGAAGCTGCCCCATCAGCAGACCCAGGACCCGGTGAATGTGGGGAATCTGGACGCGGCCATTCTGGACCTGCAGCAGAAGATCCGTGCGGTGAAGCCGGACCTGGTTTTCATCAATTCACTGGGCGAGGCACTGCTTCTAATAGGCCTAGAAAAGGTGATCCATACCATCCACAAGGAAAATGTCCCTGTTCGCCTCCTGTCGAATGGCTATCTGTACGGAAACCAGAAGTACGCGGCCCTCGCCGGCACCTGTGAAGAAGTAATCGGTGAACTGAAAATGGGCCGGGAAGAAGCTTTCCAGAAAGCCCAGAGACCTCTTGCAGGCTATACGGTCCGTCAGCATATTGAGAATATGGCAGAATTCCGGAAATCCTACCCGGGCCGCTTCCACCTGGAAATCACTGTAGTCAGAGGGTACAGCGACGATTCCGCATCCCTCAGTGTCTTCCGAGATGCCGTAGCTGCCATCAAGCCGGATGTGCTCCAGGTCGTCACTCCGGAAGCCCCCTTCGACAAAGTACTGGGACTTCCCCAGGACAGACTGGAGGCGATTGCCGGGGAGCTGCAAAAGAGCCTTGGCGCATGAATACAGGGAGCCGTGAAAAATGGGATGCCCATTTTTTCACAGCTTCCATTTTTATGGAAACAAAGGATGGACTCCACGGTAATGGAAGGAGAGCCGCACCGTTCCCAGCACCATGGCACCATGATAATATGTTATACTGTATTTAACTATGTATGTTTGCAATTATTCTTTGACAACACACATAATATTTATTAGAGAATAGGATTTGCAGGAAAAGTTGGAAAGACAATATTCTAAAAACGGTAGAAAAGGAAAAGAACCATGAGCATAGAGGGTCTGGAAAATCTAATTGGAAAAATCGTCAGGATAAAACCAATGGTCATCCGTTCTGAAACCGGGGATATCATCAGGGCCAGATGGCTGCCGGAGGAGAGTGACTTTGGGAAGAAGGAGACCATCTGCCGGGGGCAGATGCTTCTGAACGTGGGAAAACCGACGGCCGGGAAGGGCGGGCCTGCGGCGCGCCCCTACAGCGTCAGGGTCGGGGGACCAGGGAGGGCAGGGAGTTTCGTTTTTTATCGTACCCCCGATGTCCATATTGTCACCGTCCAACAGATCAAACGAGAGTGCCCGACCCCAATGGTGTAGGGGCTCCCCGCAGGGAAGCCCATCCCGGCCGCATTTTTGACCGATTTCGAGATACGTTATCATGGGTCAAACTATTTGGTTCCAGAGCCAGAGGAGATTACAAAACAACTTCGGATGTGGATTTGGCGATTGCCAGTAAAACAGATATACTCACTCCTTTGCAGACGGCATTGGAAGACAGTCAATTGCCTTACACGTTTGGTTTAGAGGATGGAATAGAAAGAAGTCAGACCGGCTCATCCGGGCCTATCAGATGTCAGACGTCAGCTGGTTGGCGATGAGCAGATCGGTCTTTCTACTTAGTCAGAACAAAGCTGACGTCTGACATCTCAAGGCTCGCAGGACCGTTTCTGACGTCTTATTCCCCTCCGGCTTACAATGCATCCAGGTTGGCGATGGTACGGATGCTTTGCCAAAAGTAGTGATAGACTTCTTCGGGAGTATCTTTTTGTCCCCGATGGATCCAGGTGGAAATGGCAACCGGCAGCAGGTAACTCATGATGTCAATGAGGTATTCTCGACTTGCCTCTTCCAGTTGGGAAGGAATGCCGAGCAAAGAGCCCATATCTTTGAAATACCGCCGATGATTCTGGGCCAGGGCATCCAGCCGGTTGCATTTTTCCAGTGCGGCGAACAATTCTGCATGTTCCATAATGGTTTGGAAAAACGAGAAAAGAACGGCTTTCCGGGTTCCTTGTTTGGGCAATTCCCTGACAAAACCGGCAAAAAGTTGGTCCATCTGCCAAAGCAGCACATCTACCGGGGTGTCGAAGAGACGGTAAAAAGTGCTGCGGCTGACCGAGGATGCCCGCTGGATGGCTGCAATGGAAAGCCGGTCGGCCGGTTTGTTCTTGGAAAGAGCCAGGACGCTTTGGGCAATCAGTTCTGCACTTTTCCTGGCCCGGGGATCATTTGCAATATGATACATTTTTACGCCTTTCTGTTCTATATCCCAGGAGTGGGTAGTTGGAGCCTGCTTACTGTGATACAATCGTATCACAAGTCAGCAAACAGAACAAGAAAGGCGGTCTTTTTATGACATTGTATACTGGGAAAAAAGTGGGCGTCAGCAAGGAAGAGAAAACCCTTTCCTATTATCCCCTGTTCCAGCGGAAAATGACGGAGGTTCCGGCTGCGAAACTGGCCCTGATCGAGGAACCTTCTCCGGTCCCTGCCGTTCCTTTTGCAGAGCGGAACCGTTTCCTCCAGGGGATGGACAAGGAATTCTGTCAGGTGGGCTATGGCGTGGCTGCTGACGGGACAGGGTTTGTCTGCAATGCAACCTATATGCCCGGAGTGACCGGCGATATGCTGGACTGGTGGTTCCCCTGGCACAGCGTAGGCTCTGACCTCCGTTACAAAATCTGGGACCCGGAGGATCATTATTTTGCCCGTGCCAACAATGCGGCATACGTTTGCGACCCTTCCGTCCCTGTTTCCCAAAAGACTTGGGATGTGGATCATTACATTATGGAAGATATCGGCTTCGGACCGTCCTTCCTGCATTTGCAGTTCAAGCGGCCCAGAGATTTCGGGTATGATGAATCCCTGATGGGGACTGCAGCCTGTCAGTCCTTGGTCTGCGCCATTGGGGCAGGGGATTGCGGGGCGGCCATGACCCATAAATGGTTCCCGTATAAAGAGGGTGTCCTGTTCTGCTCCCGGTTCTGGATTGGATATGCCCTGCACCAGGGGGAGATTATCAAGGCTCTGCCGGAAGGGGATTCGGTACCGGTGGAAGTGGCTCGGGGCCTTTTTGCCCACAATATCAAGGAATTTACCAACCTGGCCGCTATTTTGCCGGAAGTTTACAGGGAGAATAAGGAGAATTTTTGAACAAGACGTCAGGTCCGGTAGGGCCGGTCTGACATCTTAAATCTGATAGGCCCGCAAGAGCCGGTCCGATATCTCTCTTGACCATTGACAAAAAAGCGTGCTGCGATTTTTTTTCGCAGCACGCTTTTTCTCTATTCCATCTTCACTGCCATGCGCAGCCGTTCGATGCTCTGGGTCAGGTTCTCCAGTTTCTCTTCCATCCGTACCAACAGGTACCAGGAGATGACCATGGGGAAGCCGTACTGAGCAGCCTGGCCGGCCAGCAGGGTCAGGTCGTCCATGGTCAGCGGCCGGGTCCGCCAACAGGTCCTGTACGTCCGTCACCTTGGCTGCCTGGACGGTTTCCACCGGAAGGTTGTTCCGGGAGAGGAAAATCTTGCTTTCCAATACTTTTTCCATCACCGGGAGCACCGCTTCCTTATCCACGTCCGTACGGGGATTGGGGATGCGGATGTTCTTGGTGGCTTTTTTGCTGTCTTTGAAAATCAGGTCCAATTTCCGGGAATCTGCCATCTGTCATGCCTCCTTTACGCTTTTTCCGTGAGCTGATGCCGTTCCACCACGTACAGTCCGTGGGGAGCTTCTTCCATCAGCCCGCCGAATTCTTTGCCCATTTCCGCCAGCTGGCCCGCTGTGGCCTTGGTGTCCAGGTTGTCATAGCTGATGTTCTTGAATTTGGGCTGGTCATTTTGTCCACCCCGTTGCTGATTTCCAGCTGCAGGGTCACTGCAGTCAGGTCTTTCGCTGCTGCCATTGGTTCATTCCTCCTTTGTTTACAAGATGATTCAGGACAGAGAGTGTAAGGAGGCGGCCCATGCGGGCCGGCTGCCAACGCCGGTTCTCACGTAATCACCATCCAATCGATCAAACGAGAGGGACCGCCCCCAACGCCGTAGGGGCTCCCCACAGGGGAGCCCCTCCCGGCCGCCCAGAGGGCAAAAAAAGCAGGCCCGCAGTCGTAGTGATTGCGGGCCTGCTTTCTGTCCACTTTTTTGCACAGCTCATATGATATACTGAGAATAAGAAAGATTTGGATATCACCAGAAAGCAAGGGAAGTGAACAAAATGAAAGTTTGGATATGCACTGGGGAGTTACGGGCTGTTCTATGTTGACTATGCAAAACTTCTGGCAGCCCGGTGGGCAGAATTGACCGGGACGAAGGATGAGTATGAAGATTTTTAAATATCTGAGCTGTTGAGATAACCGCCTATCATGAATTATTTTTGCGAACCGAGTAAGGGAGAAAATGAAATGTGGAAG
>ERZ791883.2494-NODE-2494-length-12092-cov-11.095871_pt1 | contig 12092 bp, 8 predicted proteins | sample MGYA00510160_ERZ791883 | MGnify/ENA primary metagenome ERZ791883 (study PRJEB30046, sample SAMN00792072) | human gut metagenome | study: EMG produced TPA metagenomics assembly of the A metagenome-wide association study of gut microbiota in type 2... | reverse complement strand
GGAACTGCTGCTGGCGGTTCAGGGTCCAGCTGAGCAGCCAGCTGGAATCCTTGACTGTGACGATGCCGCCGGTGACGGTGTGGCCGCTGAAGGGGTCACGCTTGCAGATCTTCTTGATATACTGGGGGATCTTGTCGTCCAGGGTGGTGATGGTGGCGCTTTCCCAGTTGGACAGCTCCGGCTGAGAGCAGAACTTTTCGGGATGGCCGAAGGAGGGATCCTGTGCAGCGATCTTCTTCCACAGATCCCAGCCGTTGCCCGGCCTGATGGTGGGATCAAAGCCTGCGGCCTTGTCCTGAGCGCCGATGGTGCAGCTCTCCACGCAGCCGCCGTTGGTGATGAAGAGCAGATCGTTCTCGGTGAGGTCGATGATCCTGCTCTCACCCTTGTGATCCACGGTCACGCTGCTGGCCTGCTTTTTGCCGCCCTCGATCCGGAACTGGACATCGGTGACTTTGGTCTCGTACTGGAAGTCCACGCCATGGTCCTTCAGGTAGGTAACCATGGGCAGGATGATGGACTCGTACTGGTTGTAGCGTGTAAAGCGCAGGGCGGTGAAATCGGGCAGACCGCCGATGTGGTGGATATAGCGCTTGAGGTAGAGCTTCATCTCCAGCGCGCTGTGCCAGTTCTCAAAGGCGAACATGGTGCGCCAGTACATCCAGAAGTTGGAGGAGAACACCTCATCGTCAAAGATATCGGTGATCTTTTTGTCCTGCAGCTGCTCGTCCGGGGTGAAGAAGAGCTTCATGATCTCCATGGCACCCTGATCGGAGATGGCGAATTTGCCATCGGTGTGGGCATCCTGGCCGCGGTTGACGGTGGCACGGCAGAGGGACTTGTTGGGGTCCTCCTTGTTCAGCCAGTAATACTCGTCCAGCACGCTGGCTCCCTCGGTCTCCAGCGAGGGAATGGAGCGGAGCAGGTCCCACATGACCTCGAAATGGTTGTCCATCTCACGGCCGCCGCGCATGACATAGCCGATATCGTACTTGTAGCCGTCGCAGGCACCGCCGGGCAGCGGGTCCTTCTCAAACACATGGATGTGGTCGCCCTGCATCTGGCCGTCACGGACCAGGTAGCAGGCGGCAGTCAGGGCCGCCAGACCGGAGCCGATGAGGTAAGCAGATTTATTGTCAACGCCCTCAGGCTTTTTGGGGTGTGCAAATGCTTCGTAGTTGCCACTGGAATAATACATACTGGGAACCTCCTGTAAATCGTATTGGGAAGACCGCGTTCATGGTTCTGTGTCGTCTTCCCTTTCGTTGTACCTAGTATACCCCAGTGGTTTTTCCTGAACAACAAACAAATCCTGAACAGTGTATAAAATTTATACAAAACACAACCATTGTCGGAAATATGACGAAACTGTGTATAACCCCCCAGTCACCTGCGGTGACAGCCCCCGCTAATAGGGGGGCCTTTGGCATTGCATGAGGCTCTGCAAGTTCCCCTTTCTGCGCAGACTGCACCATTATGCCAAGGGCTCCCCTACCAGGGGAGCTGGCGCAAAGCGCCTGAGAGGTTTAGTCCAACAAAAAAAGCGCTCACCCTCCAGGGAAGGGGAACGCTTGCGTTTCTTTATCCGTTATTTTGTTTCAGGTGCCACCTCAAAATCGACCTTGCCAAGGTTGATATCGGCGCGGACGATGGTGATCATCATGCTGTCGCCCAGGCTCCAGGTCTTGCCGGAGGCGGGGTCAGAAAGGCGGATGCCCTCGGTGAGGGTGGTGCCGGTGGCGGTCAGGCTGGAAGCAGGCACAAAGCCCTCCACGCCGTTCTCCAGCTCCACGAAGATGCCGCGCTGGGTCACGCCGGAGATGATGCCCTCGTAGCACTCACCCAGATGGCGGCGGGCGTACTCGGCCTTGTAGTAATCCTCGGCCTTGCGCTCGATCTGAACGGCCAGCACTTCCCGCTCGCTGGACTGCTTGGAGGCCTTCTCCGCGAAATCGGTGTAGCGGACGATCATGGTCTCCTTGTCGGTGCCGCTGAGCAGGTCGGTCATCATGCGGTGGATGGCCAGATCCGGGTAGCGGCGGATGGGGCTGGTGAAGTGGGCGTAATCCTTGAGCACCAGACCATAGTGGCCCTTGGGCTTTTCCTCATAGCAGGCCTTGGACATGCAGCGGAGCATTCCGGTGTTGACGATCTGCTCAAACGGGGTGCCGCGCACACCTTCCAGAATGGCGCTCAGCTCCTTGGGGGTGGGCACTTCCTTGGCAAAGTGGTCGTTGATGCCGCAGGCCTGCAGCAGGCTGTGCAGGCGCTCCAGCTTCTCGCCGTTGGGCTCCTCGTGGACACGGTAGACAAAGGGGATCTGCTTGACCCGGGCAAAGTGGGCAGCGCACTGGTTGGCCAGCAGCATGAACTCCTCGATCATGGCCTCGCTCTCGCCGGAGGTGCGCTTTTTCACATCGATGCAGTGGCCGTTCTCATCCAGAATGAGCTTGACTTCCCCGCTCTCGAAATCGATGCAGCCGCGCTCCTTGCGCAGGCGGGCGCGGTGGGCGTACAGCTCCTTCATGGCGGGCAGCTGATCCAGCACCTCGGCATACTTGGCCTGGGTCTCGGCATCGGCAGTGCCGGCCAGCAGGGCGTTGATCTCAGAATACACGCCCTTGACCCTGCTGCAGATGATGGACTTGACGAACTTGTAATCGGTCAGATTGCCGTCCTGATCCAGACGCATCAGGCAGGAGAACGCCAGGCGCAGCTCCTTCTCGTTCAGGGAGCAGATGCCGTTGGAAAGGCTCCTGGGCAGCATGGGCACGACCTGATCCGCATAGTAGACCGAAGTGGCGCGGTTGAAGGCTTCCTCGTTCAGCTCACTGCCGGGCTTGACGTAGTGGGAGACATCGGCAATGTGAACGCCCAGCTCATAGCCGCCCCCGGGGAGCCGGGTCAGGCTGACGGCATCGTCGATATCCTTGGTCTCGGCGCTGTCGATGGTGAAGATGGGCAGAGCGCGCAGATCCATGCGGCCCTTGCAGTCCTCCTCAGACACGGTCATGTCCTCGAACTTCTTGGCCTCGTCCCGCACCTTCTCGGGGAAGCGGGTGTGGATGTCCTTGGCATAGAGCAGGGCCTTGGCGCAGCGCTTGGCTTCCTCGCAGCTGCCAAAGCGCATGGAAACGCCCACGCGGTGGTCCTCCTGCCGGGTCCCGCGCTGCAGGATCTCCACAGCCACCTTGTCGCCGTCCTTCGCGCCGCCCTCGCAGTCGCGCTGGATGGTCATGGAGATGGCCGGGCAGTCATCGGGCACGAACTTCAGGCGGCCCTCGATGCGGCGGACAGTGCCCACCATGTCGTTCTTCTGCTCGAGCACGGCAAGGATCTCGCCCTCATCGCTGCCCTCCACCCGGGGGTGGGCAAACTTTTCCACCAGAACGGAATCGCCGGGCATGGCACCGCGGGTGAAGCGGCCCGGGATGAAGATATCGCCGGATTCATCCTCCAGCATCACAAAGGCAAAGTTCTTACCCAGCTTGACCACCTTGCAGGGCAGGGCCTTTTCGGCACGGCCGGAGCGGGCAGTGAAGAACACGCCGGACTTCTGGCAGACCACAGCGTCGTGCACCAGCTCGTCCAGAGCCTCCATCACCTTGCGGTCAGCGGAACGGTCGCCGCCGAACTTTGCCTTGAGGTCCTTGACCATGCAGGGCTGGTTCTGGATGGCATGTTCAATTTTATCGCGTAATGACATATTTTTCTCCTTAACACTTTTCCGGCATTCTCCAATGGAACCCGGACAACTTCTTTCCCACGAGAGGTTTAGACAGAAAAACAGCCCCGCCTTACACGGGGCTGTACACGGGTGCTCAGGCCAGACGGCTGGCGAACACACAGGCCAGGATAGCCACCACAAAGAACACGATGCCTGCAATGCGGGTCACCTTGGCCAGCATCTGATCCGCAGGGGTCAGGCGTGCATTGTTGGCACCGCCCACACCACCGTTGATGGCACCGGCCAGACCCTGACCGTGGGTGTGCTGCATCAGGGTGAGGAGGATGATGACGGCCGAGACGACCAGCAGGATGGCACCGCCGACGATTTCAATGACAGACATGGATGGAACGCTCCTTTTATCTTTAGTTTCATAGAGACTGCATACAAATACAAGTGTATGATAGCACAAAAGGCCGGGAAATGCAAGAAAAACCGTGGGCTACGGGGCCAGAATTTCCAGCCCTGCCGCCACCCGGGCAAAGATGGCCGCGCTGGAAAAGGCAGGCTCGGCCTGCGTGTCCTGCAGCACCACAATGGTATAGCGGGGCTGCTCTGCCGGGACAAAGCCCGCAAACCAGTAATTTTTCAGCTCTGTGCCGCCGGAAAACTGGCCGGTCTGGGCCGTGCCGGTCTTGCCTGCCGCGGTCTGGCCGGGCAGGGCAGCCTCATGGCCGGTGCCCCCGGCCACCACACCCGCCAGCAGAGCCTGCAGGGTGGCGGCGGTGCGCTTTGTAAGCACCCGCCTGCTCCGGACATGGGAAAGCGCCGTGAGGGGCGCGCCGGTGGTCTCGTCCAGAGTGGTCTCCAGCAGCAGCGGGGTGCGGCAGATCCCCCCGCAGGCAATGGTGTTCATCATGGCGGCGACCTGCAGGGGGGATGCCAGCAGCTCCCCCTGCCCAAAGCAGAAATTGGCGTAGGCCCCGCTGGACGCAAGAGCCTCCCGCTCCGGCAGGACCCCCGCCGCCGTGTGCAGGGCATCGGTAAGCGGGATCGCCTGCCCGAAGCCCAACTTCTCTGCCATGGCGCGGACAGCATCGGCCCCCAGCGCCTGCCCCAGCCGGATGAAGTAGCCGTTGCAGCTCTTTTCCAGCGCGCCGGCCAGATCCACCTCACCATGGGGAATGCCGCCCGCACAGCGGAAGATCCGGCCATCCACCGCGCACCAGCCGGGGCAGGTGTAGACAAAGCCGCTCTCCCCTGCCTCCAGCGCCGCTGCCGCCACCACCGGCTTGAACACCGAGCCCACGGCATAGCACTGGAACGCCCGTTCCAGCAGGGGGCTGTCCGGGGCGTTCAGGCTGGCCGAAATGTTTTCCGGATCATAGCCGGGGCGGCTGACGCAGGCCCGCACCTTGGCGTTGGCGGTGTCCAGCACCAGGATGCAGCCGCTCTGCATCGTCTCGTTGGCCACGGCTTCGGCGGTCTGCTGGATCTCTCGGGAAAGGGTCAGCTGCACCCCCACAGCACCGCTGTCGGCGGGGGTGAGGACGGGCTCGGCCCGCAGCTTTCCCTGGGCGTTGACGGTGCAGAGCAGGGTATCCCCCGCCCCGCTGCCGGTGAGCAGATCATCAAAGGCGGCTTCCAGGCCGGCGGCACCGTGGCCCTCGCCATCGAGATACCCCAGCAGCTGCACTGCCAGCGAGGCGGCAGAGCTTCGCCGTGCCGTCGGCCAGCAGGAAACGCCCAGCGCGGAAACATCCCGGTCCACCTCCAGCAAGAACGGGGACGCGGCGTTCCGCTTCTGGTAGAGCGCCGCCTGCCCGGCGGCATCGGTGTAGGCGAACAGGCGGGCATAGCTGCCCTCCCCGGGCACGCAGAGGGCCATCCAGCGGGTGGTCTGCCCCGTGAGAAGCTGCCCCCTGTGATCATAAAAATTGCCCCGCCGGGCGGGCAGGTGGAGGGTGACCACGCTCTGCGCCGCCGCCCGGGCCCCATAGGCCGTGTCGGAGCAGAGCCAGTACAGGCGGCAGACCACCGCCGCAAAGCAGAACAGCAAGGCCCCATACAGGGCCAGCACCCGTTTGCCGGACATGAAAACGCCCCCCTCTCCCGCTTAGGATGGGCAGGAAAGGGGGCGTTGATGCGTTCAGGAGCAGATTTTTCGGACGAGCTCAGCGGCGCGGGCGGCATCCTCGGCCGTGGCGGTGCCGTTGTAGCGGGCTTTGAGGTAGATCTGGCGCAGCTCGGCCTCGGCGGCAAAGTCCATACCGAAAGCGCGGCCGGTCAGGTCAAGACTGGTATCGCCCCGCAGGATGGTCACGCCGTGGCGCTGGCAGTGGTCCAGATAGATGGCATACTCCCGCCGCACCTTGTCCACCGGGCTGAGGAAGAGCCCGGGCCAGCGGCGGGCACGCTTGTGGGTGCTATGCCGGACAGTGGTGTCCGTGCAGGCAGTGTCCGTGTGCCGGAACTTCTGGCGCAGGAAATGCCGCACCACCAGCACCGCACAGAGGACCGCCAGCAGGATACCGAGCACAGTCAGCATCGACATCCCGTTGATGAGCGGTTCTGCGTCCTCGGCGGCCTTTTGGGCGTTGGCGATGACCTCATCGGTAGAAACGATCTCGGTGCGCTCCAACGGTTTGGGCGGAAAGAGGGTGAAGAGCCAGTGGATGAACTGCAGGATGCCGTGGAACAGCCAAGTTACACCCTGCACCACAATGTTGTTCAAAAACAGCTGCAGCACCGGCACGATCCCGCCAAAGTAAACGGCAGATGCAGCCGCCTTTGCACCGGCAACCACAACACTGCGGCTGAGCAGAAACGGCCCTGCGCACACCGCCGCCAGCACGCCGCCGGAAAGCAGCAGATAGCCCGGCCGGGTGGAGATCTCCGGGTCCTGCCGGGTGGTGCGGTTGAACCCCACCAGAAGCACCGCTGCCGCCGTTGCAAAGGGCAGGGCCGCCGAAAGCACCGCGTTGGCGTTCCACAGCAGCATTGCCACTGCAAAGAAGGGCCATACCCGGCAGAGCCAGCGCAGGCGCTCGGCCTGCCGCACCGGCGAAAGGGCAAAATCGCCGGTGTAGGCCAGCAGCACCGGGTAAACTGCCGCCGGGAAGCAGCAGAGCTTGTCCGCCCCTGTAGGCAGGAAGAGCAGCGCCGCCGCGCTCAGGGCCGCAAGAGTGGTGCGGAGGGGACGGCTGCCCTCAAAGCAGGAGGCCAGACCAAAGCAGAGGGCAGGCCAGACCAGCACCAGCGGCATGGGTGTCCCACCGAAGCTGGCGGCAAAAAAGCCCGCAAAGGCATAGTAAAAGCTCAGATCACCTGCCAGGCGCAGGGTATGTAAGAACATCATGCGCCCGCCTCCCCTGTCTGGGCCGTCTCTACGGCCATTTCCGGAGTGAGCACCAGCAGCGGAATGCCAGGCAGGGGCCGCACGGCAGCACGCACAGCTTCTTCCGGCTCCGTTGTCACCACGATGCAGCCGACCTGCTCCTGCGGGTGGTAATATTCGGCGCAGAACCGCGCGCAGGAAAGGGAGGTCTGCCCGGTGGCGCGGCCCAGAATTTCCAACACCCTGCGGTAGTGTTCGGGGCCGTAGCCCTGCGGGGTTTCCAGCGGCTTTCTCCACTCCTCACCGGAGAGAGCCGCATTGAGCAGCAGGTCAAAGGCAGCGTTTGCCGCAAAGCGGTAGGACACCGCCTTTTCTTCCAGCCTCCGGCAGATTGTGCGGGCCATGGAGTAGCAGAGTTCCGCCGGTTCCGGGTGGTCGTAATCCTTGGTATCCGCATGGACTAGCACCACCGCCCGGGGCTCAGTGGTGTAATCCCACTTTTTGACCATAAGTCCCTGCCCCCGGACGCTCTGCTTCCAGGCGATGGAGCGCATGGGGTCACCGCTGGTGTAGGGGCGGTAACCCGCCGTGAGAATAGGATCCTCGTAGAGATAGCGGTTCACCGAAAGCTCACCCAGAAAACCGCCCAGCATCTCTTCCAGTTCCGGCAGAGCGCACTCCCTGGGCGGAACAATGAGCTCGTGGAAGCCCCGCTCGGTGCGGGACTGTTCCACAAGACCCAGAAAATCGCCGCCGATGACCTGCATCGGTTCCAGCACATAGCGGCCCCGGCGTTCCAGCCTGAGGGCGGTGGAGAAATCCGCCTCCTGCCCCGGGCGCAGCCAGGTGGTGAACCGCACCGTGTGACCCAAACCTGTCTGATCCTGCGTAATGTGGTGCTCCGTGCAGGGAAGAAACTCCTTGTTCAGGTGGAGCTTTGCCGCCAGGAACATCTTCCAACGGGGGCCGCTGTTCCGGACAACAAGGTGGATCACGGCGGGCTCCCCGGCTTCCACAAGATGATCCTCCACTTCCAGCCGCCCCTGCACATCGTCAAGGCTGTGGACTGTACTGTAACGCTCCAGCCCAAGGGCTGTGGCCACCAATAGCAGCGCGAAGATGACGGCGCTCATTCCGCACTCTCCAGCGGCACAGTGATCTCGGCCAACAGTTTGCGCATCCGCAGAGCGGCGGCTTCGGCGTTCATGCTGCTGCCCAGAGAAATGCGGTGAGAAAGCACCGCCGGGGCCAGCCCTTTGATGTCCTCGGGGATGACGTATTCCCTGCCCTGCAAGGAGGCATACGCCTGCGCAGCCTGATAGAGCGCCAGCGCACCGCGGGTAGATACGCCGCTGACAAAGCCGCTCTGTGTGCGGGTAGCTTCCACGATGTCCATAAGGTAGTGCTTGACTTCCTCGGAGACCTTGACCTCCCGGTAAGCCGTGCGGACGTATGCGGTCTCCTCGGGAGTGACGACGGCCTGCAGCTCGTTCAGCACGGTCTGGGCCGAGGGGCGGGAGAGCACCTCCAGCTCCTGCTTCCGGGTCATATAGCCCAGCGACAGCCGCATGAAAAAACGGTCCATCTGGGCATCTGGCAACGGGAAGGTGCCAAAGGATTCCAGCGGATTCTGGGTGGCCAGCACCATAAAGGGCTCAGCCAGGCGGCTGGTCACGCCGTCCACGGTAATCTGCCTTTCCTCCATGGCTTCCAGCAGGGCCGACTGGGTACGGGGCGTGGCGCGGTTGATCTCGTCCGCCAGCACAAAGTTGGTGAAGAGCGGGCCGGGCCGGAACTCGAACTCACCGGACTTCTGGTTGTAGAAATTGATGCCGGTCAGATCGGAGGGCAGCAGGTCGGGCGTGAACTGCACCCGTTTGAAGCCTCCGCCCACCGTGCGCGCAAATGCACGCAGGAGCATGGTTTTGCCGGTGCCGGGCTTATCTTCCAGCAATACATGGCCTCCGCAGAGGAAGCTGACCAGAATTTTCTCGGTAGCATCCTCCTTGCCCACAATGACACGGGCACAATTGGACACAACTTTTTCGCGGTAGGCGGTAAAAGCGGCAGTGTTCATTGGTGTTTCCTTTCCCAAAAACAATTTTTCTAAGTGTACTCTTGTTTGGAAAGGGTGTCAACAAAAAAGAAGGCAGAGCCTCCCGGGTGGGAAGTTCTGCCTTCTGCGGCGTATTGAATTGGTACGGGGAGCCGGTGCGGCTTAGTACATGCCGCCCTTCCAAACCACACTTTTGGAGCCGGATCACGAATATCGGGAAACGTAGACTTTTGTAGAATTATCAAGGCCACAAGCCGATTTTTCCAGATTCTCCGTTTTTGCACGATCCACGCTTTTCTACGCAAATCTACGCCACTTACCGGGTGATTGGCGTAAGTTTTGGCGTAAGTTTCGGCGTAAGCAATTCCGCTTCATGCGTCGAAAATCACAGGTTGCCGGCGATCTGTTCAAAGGCTCTTTCAACCGATTCAAAGCTGCTGTGCGTGTAGACATCCAACGTCACACTGGCATTGGAGTGTCCCATCAGGTATTGCAGGCTTTTTACATCCAGCCCGGCCTGCTGAACATTGGTGCAGAAGGTGTGTCGCAGCACATGAGGTGTAATGCGCGGAACAGGTTTGCTGTACGCCTTCTCAAACTTGCCCTGCACGCCACGCATATAGTTTTCCAAGTGCATTGCCACCTTCGGCATTCCGGACTTGTCCAGAAAGAGAAATCCGCTGCAGCCATCCACCAGCGCTTCTACCTTTGTGGACGCTCTGGTTCTTACTACACGCAACAGCGCTGCACAAACGGTATCCGTCATGGGAACATTGCGGATGCCGCTTTTGGTTTTCGGCGGTGTGACAAAGTAGGGCTTTTCAGCCGTCCGGCAAAGTTGCCGCCGCACATGGATACAATGCCGCTCAAAGTCGATATCTGCTCGTGTTAGACCGTACAACTCGCTCACCCGCAAGCCGGTTCCCAAAAGAATGACGATATCATCATAATAGTTGCCGCCGTAGTCCTGAACGAATTGCAGATATTTCTCCTGCTGCTCTCTGGTCAGGGCATCGCGCACATAAGCGTCCTTCGGCACAACATCCGACAGCTTGAACTTGAATGGATTCTTGCGGATGATGTCATCCTCCACCGCCATCTCAAACGCCGGTCTGACAACGCTTTGCAGGATTCCTATGGTGTTTTGCTTGAAACCGCTGTCATGCAGAAACACGAACCAGCCTTTCGCATCGGACAATTTTACCGTTTTGATGGCTTTTTGCCCGAAAGGGTCAGCATGAATCCGCTTGACCGCTGTGTTGTACGACCGAAGTGAATTGGGCTTCAACCCACGTTTCAGGTTCATATAGCGGTCAACCAGATCAGCCACTGTCATCTCTCCGGCGGCGTAGTCGATGCCGTCTGCCAGATCGCGCCACAGTTCTTCCTCTTTTTTCCGCAGCTCTGTCAGGGATTTAGCGTAAATACAACGCCGTTTCTTGTGGATATCGGTATAACGATAGTCGTAGGTGCCGTTTGCTCTCTGGCTTTCGCCATCCTTCAAAACACGACCCTTGCTATCTTTGCGCTTTTCAGACATTTAGAAACTCCTTTCTGTGAAAAGCGCATCTATAAGGTCAGTGTCAGTATAACACATCAACCATGCGATTTCCACCCGCAGCGAATGAGAAAAGGACGGTTTCACATTTGCAGCCTTTGGCAACCTCTCAAATAGAATATGCTTGCTCGACAAAGCAATCGAACAGGCGACGTTTGATCAGACGCTTGTTTCCCACCCAGAGGACGAATTTGCATTTATCTTCATTCGTGATTTCACGCAGCTTGTTGATGCCAATGCCGGAGTAAGCCGCAGCTTCTTCCAGCGTCAGATTGCTCTTTTCCCAAATAGGGACGTCTTTCATAGGCAGACCTCCAATTCCTTGTAACCGAACGCCTGTAACCGGGCAGGAAAACTCTCTTTTTCTGTACGCAGGACATTCGGTGGACTTTATACTTTTTCTTATCTTTTTAAGGTTACATGGTTACAGAAAGCGGAAAACGCAGCAATCATGCGGCTTTTGCGCTGTAACTGAGGTGTAACCGAATCTGTAACCAGACGTGTAACCGGTGTCGTCAGAAGGGAAAGCCCAGTTGCTGGGCTTCCGCATCCGTCATTTCGGAGAAATCTTCAGCCCCGGTTTCGGGGCTGGTTACGCGCTCCCAGCCTTTCTGAACACCGTACTTCGGGTAACGCTTGGCGGTCTTGTGCGCCTGCCAGCCTTGGATATCGCCGCGCGAAATGCCGGTGTTCATGATCTCGCAGATAGCACGAGTCTCCCACTCTGCCGGGATATTGGTGTTGCCCAGTGCTTCCGCATAGAGCTGCTTGGAACACACCCGTTCACCCGTGTAGTCCTCCAAAAAGGCATAGATCATGCCCGCCTGTGCATCTTCCTGCATGAAGTCCTGCTGATGGGCTTGCAGGGTTTCCTGCATGGCAGGGCTGAACGCCAGCTTGTAGTTGCCGCTGTTGTAGATGGTCATAGCTTCCGCCCAGAGCTGGTCGATATAGGTGCGAGATTCCTCCTCATTGTCCAGAATGTGGACTTTGGCCTGTTCTGCATCTACCGGAACAGGGATGAAGCGGCGGTTGCCTGTGCGGTCACGGGGCAAAAAATCCTGCCGGTTGGTCGTGCCAGCAAAGACGCACTGGCGCAGACGGTCGGCAGGATGGGTCTCGTAGGGGACTTTATAGGTCTCCTTCTGCTTGCTGAGAAAGCTCTTGATCTCCTCGATGCTCTTGGCATTGGCGGTGGCGATCATCTCTGACATTTCGATGATCCAGTGCCCTTGCAGCTTGCGGTACACATTGTCATCGTCCAGCCGCCGCAGGTCATCCGAGAACCATTCGTCCTTGACTGCCAGCAGCCGGAAGAAAGTGGACTTTCCCACACCTTGACCTCCCACCAAACAGAGCATGGTCTCAAATTTACATCCCGGCTGGAACACCCGCTTGATGGCTCCCAGCAGGAAGATCTTCATGGCTTCGCAAGTGTACTCGTCCTCCGCAGCACCGAGAAAGTGGTGCAGGA
>ERZ791883.2493-NODE-2493-length-12095-cov-2.837126_pt1 | contig 12095 bp, 9 predicted proteins | sample MGYA00510160_ERZ791883 | MGnify/ENA primary metagenome ERZ791883 (study PRJEB30046, sample SAMN00792072) | human gut metagenome | study: EMG produced TPA metagenomics assembly of the A metagenome-wide association study of gut microbiota in type 2... | reverse complement strand
ATTATTGGAATTCTGCGGGATTTCAAGCCCCCTCCTTCAGGTGGGGGTTGTTGACTGTGATTTTCTGTATCGATTTGTTTACACTAAATCGACAATAAAAAATCTGAATTTTTGATAAATTCGATTGAATTTCTTTAATTTGCAGGGTATACTATTAGAAGGAAGGGAGTGGTATTGTGCTAATTGAGTTTACTGTGAAAAATTATCGGTCTTTTCGAGACGAAGCGACTCTTTCGATGGAAGCTACGGGAGCAAGTACGTTGAAAAGTGTGCTTATCCCATATGGCGGGATGCGAATTCTGCCGGGTGCTGCCATATACGGAAAGAACGGTGGCGGTAAGAGCAATGTTATCCGAGCTTTTTGGCTTGCGGTTCAATTCATCAGAAACGCACAAAAGACACAGCATGAGAAAGCAGCTATCCCCGTTGTTCCGTTTGCATTGAATGACTACTCGGCATCTGAGCCGACAGAGTTTTCGTTTGTATATACCTTGGATGGAATCAAGTATTGGTATGCCTTTTCTGCCACAAAAGAAAAGGTATATGCTGAGTCGTTGTATCATGCACCGAAAGGGCAGAAGGCACTGGTTTTTGCTAGAGAAGGACAGGAATTCACCTTTACCGAAGAGAAGGCTCGTAGAAAGCTGATTAGTCAGGTTGTTGCCGAAAATCAACTGTTCTTTTCTGTAGCATGTACCATGAATGACGTTGCCTGCTCCAAAGCTATGACTTGGTTCCGGGAGAAAATCTATTTTTCAAGAGATTATTCGGATATTCCCCGGCAGCTGCTCGAATATTCGAATGACTCTAATATGCTGAAAGCGATTTCCGATTATGCGAAGGCTGCAGATGTTGGTATCGAAGATATGAAATTCGAAATCAACAGCAAGGAAATCAATGAAGAAGCTGATTTGCCTGCAAACATTCCCGAAGAAGTTAAGGCTGCACTTGTGCAGTTCATGCACGTGCTTTCTGAAACCTCTAATAATTCGGAAACACACCTCAAGATGGGGCAGGTTAACGCAACATCCATGCATCAAGGTCAAAACAAAGACGGAACAAGCCATATGTTTTCGATGGAGCTGGCAGACGAGTCTGATGGCACAAGAAAACTGATGGCCATTGCTCCTGCAATTGAGTCCGTGCTGTCAAAGGGCGGCCTTTTGCTGGTAGATGAAATCGAAAAAGAACTGCACCCTGCTCTGGTAGAGTTTATTGTTGCCAAATTCCAGAGCAAAAAGACAAACCCTAATGGGGCACAAATTGTCTTTACGACACACAACACCGACCTGTTGAGTATGGAGCTGCTTCGTAAGGACCAATTGTATTTTGTGGATAAGAATAAAGATGATGGCGCTTCGGAACTCTACAGTATCAGCGATTTTTCTACTCGTACGACCGAAAATGTCCGCAAGGGCTATCTCCTCGGAAAATATGGCGCGACTCCCAATGTCGAAATTGAGGAGGTTGAATAATGGCTCGCAAGCTGAAGAAATCCAAGGTCAGTATCTGTGTCTTTTGCGAAGGAGAAAGTGAACAGGCATACACTGATTTTCTGAAAAGCAAATTTCAGGATGTAGCTGTATTTAAGCGACCGTCATCAACTGGCTTGTTCGATGAAGCAGATAATCGTTTTAAGAAAGACCCGAAGTACCGTGACTATGCGGATGTAATCGATGAGATATGGTTTTTCTTTGATGTAGAAGAAAAGGACATAGATAACTGGAGCAAACGACTGGAAATCATCAAGCGTTTGCGATGTCTTCGGAAAAAGCCACAGATTAGAGTTCGTCTGCTAATGACAACTGGATGCATTGAATATTGGTTGATGCTTCATTACAGGTTGTTTGCCCCTCCGGTATTGACCGTTCCAGAAAAAGAACAAATGCTGCGACAAGTCATAAAAGAAGAACCTACTTACAAGAAGGGAAACTATATCGCTACGGCACGCATTGCCCAACATTATCCCACGGCAGTGAAGAATGCGGGAATCGTACTGCAGAATCTCTTAAAAGAAGGGATGCCAGGTCTGGAGGATACAGACGAGCGCAATCTCTGGCTGTGTAAGAATTGCAGAACGTTTTCTACTGTACAAGAAGCAATTTCTTTCCTTGAAAGTTTGAAATGCGAGTGATGCACCCTGTTCGTAAGGCAGGATGGAAATAATCTGATACAATTACATTTCTATCATTATAACAGCGTATAGGCTATACCGGTCTGTACGCTTTCTTTTTTGCATGAAGAACCGTCCCTCTATGAACCTCTATGGATTTATTTGGTATTGTATCGGACGCTGTTTTTTTCGTCATAATCAATAAAAGCATTTATTGCTTTTTGTTAACCATGTAATTGACATTGCAAAACACTGTCGGTAAAATAAAGGTATTCGATAGACCGCATTAACAATCTGTGAACTTTTTGGGGTTCGTATTGTGTGATTACCACATAGATGGTATTATGCAATTGTACAGAAGGATAGGCGGCAAAAGAGTCCACAGCATCGTCGATGACGAAATACAAAGCTGCGTAGGGCTAACGTCGAGCCTATAAGTTTAATGTGGCCCCGGCACTAGACGCCGGGATGTAAAGGAGAAACTGAATATGAAACGTAAGACTATCATTTTAGCAGTGGTAGCAGCCGCTGCGATGGCGATTACCCTGGTAGGGTGTGGCGTGAAAATCACGAACATCGCGCTTCCCGACGCAGTTACCATTGAGAAAGGCGAGACTGTGGTTCTGCCGGTCAATTTCGGCACCGACGAAGCACCTGCCGTAACTCCTGAGACCGCTGCAACCGGTGAAAGTGCTGCAACGGATGAGAAGGTAGCTAAGGCTGCCGAGAAGCTCACCATTGAGTGGACCTCCTCCGATGAGAGTGTTGCAACGGTTGATGAGACCGGCACTGTTACTGCAGTGGCGGCCGGTGAGGCGAACGTTACGGCTTCCGTAAAGGACGCCGACATCGCCGCGAGCACTCACATCAAAGTTGTCGTCACTCCCACCGGTGTCGCGGCACCTGAGTCTATTGACCTCGTCACTAATGGCGAGAACACCAAAGACTTGGACGCTAAGCTGGTTCCCGCAGACGCAACTGATGTCAAGCTCGCATACGAGTCCAGTGACGAATCTGTTGCTACCGTCGATGAAACCGGTAAGGTGACTGCGGTGGCCAACGGCGAATGCACCATCACAACCTATGTCACTGCGAAAACCGAAGACGCTGAAGCCTCTGAGCTGAGTGCTGTCGTGGTTGAAGCAGCAGATTCTGAAGAAACTGACGACAGCGTGGCCACAATGCCCGAAGACCTGGCAGCAATGGATTCTGCGTTCGGCGTTGTTCCTGAGGACCTGAAAGCCGAGACCAAAGTTACAGTTACCACGAACGTGGAGAGTGTTACTCTCGATAAGACAGAGGGCGTGCTCACGGTAGGTAATACTGTGACTGTCACCGCAACCGTTACTCCCGATACGACAACCAATGCCTCTGTGACTTGGACCTCCAGCGATGAGGCAATTGCAACTGTTGACTCCGAAGGCAAGATTACGGCCGTTGCTCCTGGCACTGCAACAATCACTGCAACAAGTGATAGCAATCCCGATGCAAGTGCAGCGTATGCAGTAACTGTGCAGGCTAAAAAGGTAGTCACTTCCACGAGCACCAAGACCTCCAGCAAGAGTAACTCTGGATACGCTGGTAGCTCCTCCAACGCAGGCAACAGCTCGAACGGCGGAGCAGCAGCTCTGAGTAATCCTGCTCCCGCACCAGACCCGGCACCTGTCCAGCCGAGCGAGCCTGCACCTGCACCTGACCCTCAGCCCGACCCAGCTCCTGCAGAGCCTCAGCCTGACAATCGAGATTACACGGATGGCAGTGGCGCAAATGGCGGTAAGGTAATCGAAGGTCGTGCTGACAATAGTTGTACTCAGGAAGAAATTGATGCTGGAGGGTGCTAACTCTTCGTTGCTGTAAAATTGACTAATCCAAATAGCGGTAGGACAACCTACCGCTATTTTTGGAGTGTAAGATATGAAGCGTAAGACTATCATTTTAGCAGTGGTAGCAGCCGCTGCGATGGCGCTCAGCCTGGTAGGGTGTGGCGTGAAAATCACGAACATCGCGGTTCCCGACGCAGTTACCATTGAGAAAGGCGAGACTGTGGTTCTGCCGGTCAATTTCGGCACCGACGAAGCACCTGCCGTAACTCCTGAGACCGCTGCAACCGGTGAAAGTGCTGAAACTGACGAAAAGCTCGCTAAAGCAGCAAGTAAACTGACGGTCGAATGGACTTCTTCCGATGAGAGCGTCGCGACTGTTGATGCGACTGGCATGGTGGTTGCTGTCTCTGCAGGTGAAGCTGACATCACTGCAAGCGTCACGGATTCTGAGATGAGTGCTGTCTGCAGGGTTACGGTTAAAGTGGCCGCGAAAGACATCACCGTTCCCGACAACCTTGACGTCAAGCTCAACGATGGAAACGAAACCACTGTCGAGGCAACTGTAAGCCCGGCTGATGCCACCGATGTGAAGGTGAGTTACGCTTCTACTGATGAGGCAGTGGCCACCGTCGATAAAGACGGCAGGGTTCAGGTCTTGCAGCCTGGTGAATGCGACATCACCACGACCCTCATGCAGGATGGCGAAAAGGTCACCGAGAAGACGACTCATGTGAAAGCATTCTATGAGGTCGAAAGCATCACGCTCGATTCCAACGAAGGCAAGTTGACGGTCGGTAACTCTCACACCATTAAGGCAACTGTTACCCCCGAAGAGGCTGCTGCCGAAACTACCATCGAGTGGTCGTCCAGCAACGAGAAGGTCGCTACCGTCGATTCCAATGGGAAGGTAACTGCCGTTTCCTCCGGGAATGCAACCATCACCGCAACTGCCGGTGAGGAAAGTACCAACTACGAAGTGACGGTTGAACAGCCGAAGAAGGTCACGACCAGCAACAAGACTTATAAAAGCAGCAGTTCCAGCAACAGTTCTGCTGCTGTGACGCCTTCCAACCCGGCACCTACTGTCCCGGCTCCCGCACAGCCTGACCCGGCACCGGCACAGCCTGACCCTCAGCCGGAACAGCCCGCGCAAGACTCTCAACCCAGCGGGGGCACTGATAACTCTGGCGGTAATAGTGAGGATGACTGGTGGCATGGTCCTGTTCTTTCTGCGCCGACTGATAACGGTTGCCCTCCTGAGGATGTTGGCATTCTTTGCTGATGGCTTTTTGAAAAATAGTAAATTATAAACAACCGGCAACTCGTAGAAGGAAACACTCCTCTACGAGTTTGTTTTTTGAAAAGCGGTGTCTATTGTAATAAGGTAGGAATTGGTAGATGAAAAAGCATATCGTATTGGCAGTTATTGCGACTGCGGCTATGGCAATTACCCTGGTAGGGTGCGGTGTGAAAATTACCAACATCACGATGCCAGGAACGGTTATGTTGTTCCAATGATTTTATTTGCTTCTTTCAACACCACCACGGGAACGTTGTTCCGTATATGCCGTGTGGCTACTCCGACAAAAGCAATATGTATGATAAAGTCTGGGTACTTTAGTAGGGATTGACAGTCGGGTAAAAGAGCAGACAAAACCTTTTATGTCATACTTAGTGAAAGCAGCATCTTGCTGTTGGCGGAATCGTACAAGTCGCAATGGTAATAATTTTCGTAAGGATTGCATTTACTTGGCACGGCTCTTAGGCGGCAATGCACCGAACCGTAATATAGCGCACGCGGTGGCAATTCTGAAAGACTCTGTATCGAATTAAGTAAAAGCCGGGGCAAACCCTCAACCTCTAACACTTGACAACACACTCCTACAAAGAAATAAGCGGCTCTCCTGACTTGGAGGACCGCTTATTTTAGTATAATTATCAAATGTTAAACAAACTGAAACGAGCAAGTAAAAAGAGCGACTTGGCGTTTGACCACAAATCTACTCTGAGATATTTCCTTCGCCAAATGGGCTATATCATTTCTTTGCCAAAATGTGCGATACCACTACAATAAAAGATAAAGAAGGTGAGCTAATGAAACCCATAAAACTTAAAGAACTCATTGCAACGGCTAAAGACCCTGCTACGCAGCAAATTGCCATTGCGGAGAACTATACGTTATATGTTGTCCCACTGTTTGAAGGCTTGGTGAAAGATGTAGATAAAGCGCTTGCAGAACGCATCTTGTCGGATTGGCGTGTGGAAACAGATAGTACACGCTTCATCGCGTTAGTGATTTAGTCTCTCAAAACCTGCAAGTATGTAGAAGTCTTGAGATAGCACGTATAGGGTAATCCCAAGTCCCTGCCTTGCGATGATGTAAATACACCAAGAAATGCAATATGGACAGGTCGTTGCGTTGCTTGTAGTGATGTTTGCGTTTCGGTTGTAAAATGGCTCCAAACAGTCAAAGACATTGTAAGCCCCATAATAGTTTTCTTTGTTACTGCATCCTTTACGATTAGCACCTTGATGTCAACCCCGTTGTAAGGATTCTTGGCGTTAACAACCTCGCAAAGCACTTTGCCATAATAAATGCTAATTTCTTGGGGGCTATCATTTGTTGCTAACCGCACTGGCAAGTCTTCGATACGGCACTGAGGGAGACGCCTGCGGACCTCTTGCTGCTGATGCACAACAGGGGCATTATTTCCGTTTGCATTGCGGTTTGCCGCCCTTGCATTGGCCGCCTGCTGGTTGACATTAAATGTGGCACGTAAGAGCGAGTCAAGCTGAGAAAGAGCTTGCTCCTCAATATCACCGTTAATTTCAGTAACGCTCTTTACAACTCTCTCGTCCAACGCATACCAACAGCCGTCAACGTGCTCTTCGTGTGGGTGCCCACGGTAAAAAAGTGTGCCGTTCGCGTGAACTACTGTCAGTGGGACAGCTTGGCAGCCAGGGCAAAACAAGTGCCCTTTGTAGACCTTTTCATAAACGGCAGGGTCGTGATTGTACTCACTGCGCATCTGCATAATGGAAACCATGCCGCCTGTGGTTGTGCAAAATGCCTCAGTGTACTTTGCCATAGATTAACAACTCCTTTGTAATTCAAGGTGATTATTATGATAACTTTGCACGATTTGCTGGACAATTTCTGCTGTACGGACCCGTACACCGACTATGCCATTGTCAACATTAAAACAGGTGAAGTGCTTGTTGACCGCGTCCACGATAGAACATACGCGATTGATGATGTTGATGACTACAATAAATTCCTGCCTTATGCGCGAAAGCGAGTTCAAGCGTGGGAAGCAAAAGACGGGAAAATGATATTCTACATTTTGCCTCCTCGAAAAAAAGCAAATGCCAAAACTGATATCTGAGGCTTCTAAACAATAATATACCATATATTTGACTGTTAATTTTTACAAGCTTTTCTACCCGCGTTGTCGTAATTGCACAAAAGCTAATATGTGACAAAGAAGCCGTTCCATGAAGATTCGGCTTCTTTTTTGTTGTTTGTGTCGTTGAAAAGTTACTTTTCACTTTCCGCGAAATTTGTTTTTCGGGCTTATTGCCAAGGCTTGCGAATCGCATATGATAGAGAATGTACGGAAGCAAAAAGCAATGCGTGCAGGGTTGAAGCGTGGCGCTCCGCCAAAGCGCCTGCAAAAACGCCGCTGTACAGAAAGGAAATCGCATTATGCAGAAAATTATGCAAAAAGTGACCTCCGTAGCATTGGCCGCCAGCATGCTGTTTTCGATGATGTCCACGACCGCACTTGCGTTCGCAGACGAAACCGGAGACAGCACCTCTGTTTCGACCGATGTTACGGATGCCCCGGCTGCGGAAGAGGCAGATGCGGTGGATTCCGGTAGTTCAAATGATGCCGACTCCTCTGATGCCACTTCCGCGCCGACTATCACGGATGTTGTGGACCTGACGCATGAATCGTATGAGGATGCCAACTCTAACGATGAAACTACTCAGGATGCAACGTCTGATGTGGTGGATGGGGAAGAGACTTCTGAATCGGATGCCAACGACACAGAAGTCTCTACTCCTGAAACTGCAGAACCCACTTTCGTCGGTTTGCAGACAGTAACGCCGGAATACGGCGATAAACTAACTGCGGATGTTGGCGATTCTATCACTCTGGATGCTCTGCTGAATCGTGACGATGTATCCGTCACCTATCAGTGGCAGCGCAAGCAGAACTTCGCTGTTGATACGGCGTTGGCTCTCTACAACTACGAAGAGGACGAGCCTACCTGGTACGATTTTGTCTGGGAAGACTCAACTGAAGCAGAAACTCTTGAAAGCACACCTGATTTCACTTGGCAGGGCTGCGAGATGTATTTCGCGATTGTTGATGCCCTGGACGACATTGGCGCAGATAGCAGCGATGTGCAGGTTGCGTGGCATACTCCGAACTTTGTGCTGGACGGTTATAGCATTTCCGCTGGTACTGCTGAGGATGGAACCACTGAAATCTATGCATCCAACGAGGAAAACACCTACACCGCCCGCGTCAATAACGAAGGCAAGTGGGAATTTTCCGATGAAAGCACTGCAAATCTGAAAAATGATTGGCAGGATATCGAAGGTGCAACAGAATCTACCTATACTTTTGAAGTAACGGAAGATGACCTGTTCGCTACCTATCGCTGCCGCATCACGGTAACGGATGAAGCATACCGCGAAGAAAACTTCAAGGCTCTCGAAGATTTGGGCAATGAACTGACTGAAGAAGATAAGACTGGAGATATTATTCTCCAGACAGTTCAGTTCAGCATCAGCCTGCCTGAAGGCGAAAACAGCAGCGATATCGCTGTTCGGCGTATGCCTGCAACAGTGGCTATGCTGGCGGATACTTTCTCTGCTCGTGCTACTGGCGGTGTTGCCATTTCCTCTGACAACCAGTGGATTACTGGCCTGGATAGCAACTACGAGTACATCACCAAAAACATGTACGACCAGGTAACCGAATGGTTCAATGCTGGCAAAATCGACAAAGCCACTGCTGACCGCTATTGGACGCAGATTGGTGGGTCTTTCAATACGAGTCACTTTACGGCAAATGTGTTGGATGATAATAAATTTCCGACTGGTACTACCCGCGAATACATGGGCTTTCCCTTGACTGATGGTGACAAACTTGAAGTCAACTCTGAGTGGTATGGTCAGACCGTCTATTTTCGTCCTCATAACGACAGCAACGACTGGAATCTGACTGGCACTGCAGTTAATGTTCCTGCTTACACGGCTGTGCTTCGCAACAATGGCAGCTATGGCACTGGTGCTTCTGGTACGAAATACAAAGATGCCGTTGTGTTCCTGAACCCCTGGGTATCTGATGCCGGGCGTATGTATGCCAAGTTTCTGTCCCATCCTGATGTTTCTGATAACGGATGGCTGAAAAATACAAGTGGACAAAAGACAAACCAGCATATTACGGTCCTTTCTATTAAGGTTGAAACTTTTAACCAAAACCCTGACCGTTATATGATGGATGCCGAGGGTAATTATCGAATTGACTCTATCGGCTGGGGTGTCTGCGTTAATCAGGAACCCGACCTTTCCGGTAAAGCCTATTATGCTATCAAGGCATTCCTGAGCCAGGGCTACGGTATGTGTATCGGCCACGATACGATGTATGCATATGCTGGTTCCTGGTACGATGCCCATGAGGCTGGTTATACCGACCCGGGTTCTCGTGATTATTACGAGGGCGGCCGATACGGGCCCGACAAGAACGATACCTCTACCCGTTATTATGTTCTGAACAGTGTTCCCAACATTGATAACGGTCACTGGAACATGAATGCTCTGATGGGCGCTAACGGTGGCAACATTGATTCTGGCACAGTTCTTCCGACCGATGCTATCTCGATGATTCTTTCCACCGGTGGCTCTCACAGCTCCTATGGTAAAGCTGGTATCATGTACGGTTCTGACCAGCTGAGCGTTAAGCTGAAGCCTTACTCCAGTTCTCAGGCCCAAAGCACTGTCAAATATCGTGTTCCTACCAACTTCCCGTATGACCTCAGTGGCACGCTTTCCGCTTCTAAGACACACTCTAACTCTCAGGTTGCTTTCGGCCCCATTTGGGTTGATTACGCAGGCGGTAACGTGACTGGTGCTGAGTTCGGCTATAATCCGGACCCGACTACCAAGACCATTACCGACGAAGAGACTGGTCAATCCTGGTTCGGTACAAGCAACTTCTACCTGTCTGGTACAGGCAATTTCCTGATGAACCAGATTGGTCACTTGCCGGAAAACTCCGCTACAGTGTCCGAGGCTCGTTTGTTCTCCAACACTGTCATGTACATCTCTCAGCGTAAACAGTGCGAGATTTGTGCAGCACAGCAGAATGGCCAGGAAGATGTTCATTTTTTGATTCGTGTTTCCTCCGTCAACGCACAGCAGGTTCTGTCTGCTCTGCAGGCTGGCGGCACTTTCTGGTATCCACTGAATGGCTGCTATCAGCTGACGGATGACCTGACACTGCCGGAAGGCTGGAAGCCCATCAAGAACTTCTCCGGTCACTGGAACGCAGACGTTTATAAGGTTAAGCTCGCAAGCAACAATCAGCCTGTGTTTGATAACACAAGTGTGACTGCAAACGGTATGTATACCAGCGGCAAGAACAACGGCTGGAACCTTGGTTCTGATATGACCAAAGGTACGCTGCCGATTCTGAAGCTGGACAATCAGCCGGATGTTCGCATCACTGGTGTTGCCCGTGTTGTTGGTGACCTGAATGCATTGTTCCCGACCTCTTATGGCGTGACCGATTATACCGGTTACAAAGTTGTTGTTCATGGTTCTGATGGCGTTGACTATAACTGTGTTGTAAACAGCGACAGCAAGTACGTCATCTCGAACCTGCCGACCACCGGTATGATGCGTGCCGATGTCATCGATAAGAGCGGCAACAAGGTCACTCAGTTTGGCATGATTACGGTCGATGTTCCGAATCATTTCTGGAACGACACTGAGACCCATCCTCTGCAGCTGATGACCCCAACCGCTGACCCGATTGATGACTATAAGGACTGGGAAGGTCCGGTCAACAAGACGGTTGACAGCAAGCTCTATTATAACGAGCAGCTGAAAGCCTCTGACGTTGTGTGGTATTACCGCACGATTTCCGTTGACAACCAGGTTGGCGATTGGGTGAAAATCGGTAATCCTGGCACTTCCTTCGATACATCTGACGGCACTGTGAGCGGCAAGATTAACAGCCTGACGTTCACTGCAGCAACGGACAGCGACTTGCCTTATACGACAAGCTCTGTAAGTTACTCCAAGTTGGATTACACCACGAACCGTATTCAGTTCAAGTGTGAATACACTCTGAGCGGCGCGGTATATTCCAGCATGGACAAGGCTGAAGATGGCCGTAACGGTTATGTTGACGTTGAAATCCGCCCGATGTATATCGAGCAGGCTTTTGACCGCCGTATTTCCGTTGGCGGCAGCACTTCCTTCTCCTTCGATGCGTTCTATTGGAAAGGCGTTGAAGATGGCCTGACCTACGAGGTCCAGTACCGTGATGCAAGCGGTAACTGGGTTGTGGTTGGCAGCGATGCCAGCCTGTTCCCGTCCTCAAAGTACAAAATCAGTTACGTAACGAAAACTGATGACAACGATGCTTTGGGCGGCGGTGTCTGGTATCCGTCCGATTTCTGGGTTCCTGATTCCTTCACTGGCAGTGATGCGAAGATGAATGCAGGTAAATCTACATTCAATAAGCACACCACCGTCACACTGGAACTCTCGAATGCAGCGATGGATTGGGATGGCACGGATTTCCGCTGTGTCTTCACCTATAAGTCTACCGGGCATACCATGAGCACCGATACTACCACGGCAAACGATATTGCACAGGCTCGTACCGGTCACCTTATCATCTATGCACCGCCCATTGAGATGACGCCATTGAAGGCTCAGTCTCTGCTGCTGAATAACTACGATTCCAGCAACGGCAACCTTGCGTGGACAACCCCGGCTTCCAACCCGAATAATGGCCGTAGCCCGAAGGAAATTCCTTTGGATGCTATCAATCCTGATAAACTGGGCCAGGGTGGTAAAGCCTATGGCGCAGCAGGTGATAACAAGGTTCGTATGTGCAGGGCCGCAATAACAG
>ERZ791883.2483-NODE-2483-length-12140-cov-4.965577_pt1 | contig 12140 bp, 3 predicted proteins | sample MGYA00510160_ERZ791883 | MGnify/ENA primary metagenome ERZ791883 (study PRJEB30046, sample SAMN00792072) | human gut metagenome | study: EMG produced TPA metagenomics assembly of the A metagenome-wide association study of gut microbiota in type 2... | reverse complement strand
AATCGGCAGTGAGACCGGAAAAATCACTGACGGTTTTATATGAGGAAACGCTACCATCATTGTTCGTTGTGACAGTGGCGACGCGCACGATGGCATAAGTATCGCCGGCAAGTGATTTGGGCGAAGCCGTGTCTCGGCCCCATACGGCATTGATGGTGAGAGTGCCGAAGGAATCAGCTTGCGCGTATGGCACCATGAAGCCGAAAGACACAAGACCAGTGAGGATGATAGTAATGGTGGCGGCAATCATGGCAGCAATGCGCGCCGCACCATACTCGCTTCCGCTATGCGGGTCTAACATGTCTGCCCGGTCCTTTCCGCCGTGATGAATGTGATTGGTTATTTGTATTGGCTGGCTGAGGAGGCAAGTCACCGTCCGGCTCGATGGCTGTGGAGCTAGAATCACCGGATGCGACCTTGGCGCTCCCACTCTGCCGGCGTCGCCGCTCATGCCGCTGCCACAAATGCCATGCAATAAGCAAGGCAATCAGCGCGAGAGACGGCAACAAATACTGCAGCGGAATGTCCACGTGGAATGTGGATTTGGCGTCATTCTGCTGCTGTGGTGTGTATGGAATACGATGACCGCGCACCAGCAGCCGATGCGTGTTGACCGCATACGGTGTGCAGGTAATGAGCGTGACCAAATCCTTGCCGGGCTCAATCGCCAGTTGTTTGGTATTGGTCGGCAGAACGGTAGTGATCTTATCGACCTGATACGCATACGTGTCTTTAAGTATTGTGATGTAGAACTTGTCGCCTTTTTTCATAAGGTTCAAGTCCGTGAACAGTTTTGCCGTGGGCAAGCCCCGGTGGCCAGACAGCGCCGCATGCGTGGACGCGCCACCAACTGGCAGTGAGGTCTGTTTGAGATGTCCGATGCCGGATTGCAACACTTTCTCGGAAGTGCCGTGATAAATCGGCAAGGTCTCCTCGAGCTTAGGCACAGTGATGTATCCCATCATGCCGTCACCGTCAATATTGAGCAGACTGTTGTATTCCTCGTCCGTGGATGCGGAATTGACGGCACTGGCAAGAGCGTCGGTCTCTCCTGCATCGTTCTGGGCGAGCTTTTCGTTATAGGCGTGCGCAGCATCCAGCACCTTCTGGTACTGTTCCTGGCTCAATGCTTCAACGCTGGCGTCGTAGTTATTTACGGCGCGGCTGGCGTTGCGCATAATGAGGAAGTTGCTGATCGTCGGATAGAACAGAATGAGCATTCCACCGAGAATGACCAGTAAGGGCAGGATGTTGCGCAGTCGTTTCATCGAGCGTTCTTTTCGTGAGGAAACCGTGTTGTGGGCGTAGCGGGTGTGTGCCCTTCACGCCCAATGCTCGTCAGGCGTTCTTGCGCTTGAGAGTCCATGCAACGCCGAGCGCGATGACCAGCACACCAATCACCGTGAAGGCGATGGTACCCATGCCACCAGTGCCAGGCAGGATAGCACCGGACTTGTTCTGGACCGGGATGACACCGTTCGATGCGGTCTGGTTGTAGCTGTTGCCATTGTCGTTGTTGTAGGTGATGGCGACGGTGGCATCCGTGGTGTCAGTGCCGTCGTTCTTGCCATCAACCTTCACGCCGATGGCGCTGGCGAGCTTGTTGTAGCCGGCCGGCGCTTTGGTCTCGGTGAGCGTGTACTCGCCGTTCTCCAGTCCCTGGAAGACAACCTTACCGTTTGCAGGAGTGGTGATAGTCGTCGTAGTATCTGTCTCACCAGCCTTAGCTACACGGTATACAGCGTTCGCGGTCGCACTACCGGCATCGACTTGCACGAAGCTCATAGCGGTGCCGTTCTTAGGTGCAAGTGCGAACTCAGCACCAGCAAGTCGAGTAGCGTCATCATCATATTTGTCACCAGTGTACTTATCGACGGTGAAGCCATAAGTGAAGACGCGAACCTTGCTGGGTTCGGACTCACCGGTGCCACCGCTGCTCGGGTTGTTGGAGTACTGAATCGTTGCGGAGTTGGTGTTACCATGACCGCCCACAACAGCATCCTTGTTCAGCGTGGCCGTGTAGGTGACGGTGATCTTCTTGCCGGCATTGGCCTGCTGCTTCTTGAAGTCCTTCATGGAGACAGTAAGCGTATTGTCGGAGGTCGTAGGAGTGGTGACGGTGTAGTCAGTGTTCACGGTCAGTGGATCAGTCACACCGTCGACCGTAACGGAAGTGACTTGTCCAAAGGTGAGGCCCTGAGACAACGTATCCTTGAAGTTGAAGGTGTAGGTGTCATAGGCGGACATGTCCGGAATGGTGGAAGTCAGGGTGAACGTCAGGGTATCACCGATCTTCGCGCTGGTGGCGCTCTCACCATTTACCTTCTTGACGACGGTAGGCAGGTCTCCCTTAATGTTGGCAGTCACATTGGTGCGATCAACGGAAACTAGCGTGGCGTATTGACCACTGGCGTTGGCCAAGGTCGCACCCGGCACAGCGACCACGTAGTAGCCGTAGTCGAGACCAGTGAACGTCGCAGTGTAATTACCGTCCGTGGCATCGGTAGATACCGTAGTGGTCGCAGCCGTGATGTTGTTCTTCTGTGCCCAGTTCGATGCCTTGGTAGCGAAAGCAACCAAGTCTTTTTCTTTTTCTTTTCCAGTCAGACTGGATACGTACTCGTTTGCTTTATCGTTGACGTTCGCGTCGGTAGCACCAGTTAGTCCGGAAGCAGTGGAGTTCTCGAAGAACGGCTTCCACTCGTCAGTCAACGTGTAGGAGACAGCCTTGCCGTCACCGCTCACGGTGGCGGAGAACATCTTGTAGGCGTTCACGGTCTTACCGGCGAACTTCGCGTCAGTAGTGCTGACCGTCAGCGTGGCATTATCCGCTGCGTTGGCCGTGGCGACTGTCGTCGCAGCCAATCCAAATACGGTGGCAATCGCCGCGGCGGCAGCGAAAACCTTTTTCATCAGTGATTTCACTATTGTTCCTTTCTCTAAATGGAAATCTTTTCTGTTTGGCAGGTACGGTTTGTCTATGTGGTCGTCACGCGGCATGGGCACCTCGCTTTCGTATACGGCTGGAGCCCGAGCGGACTGTGCCGGATTGAACGCGTTGATTACGCACGTACCAGACCACGCCAGCTCCCATAAGCAGCAAGCCGAACATCAGGAACCACATCCTGCCCGCGCCTCCCGTATCCGGAAGCAACGCCGCATTGGTAACAATGGCCACGCGTTCCTTGGTGTTGTAGGAGACCGATACTTGGTATCCGGCCTCCGCAGGCTTGATGGTCTTGGTGGTATCGCCGTCCTTATAGGTCACGGCGGTTTCTTCCACGGTGTACGTGTAGTAACGCACGATGTCCTTGCCGTTGGCATCCTGTCCATCCACGAATGCGACCGGCAGTCCTTGAATCACCTTGCGCCAGGTGTTGCTCCAGGAAGAGGCATCGGAGGAGTCCAACGTCACCGTCCACGGATTCTTCTGCGTCACGGTTGTGCAATCTGCGCCGAAGCATTGAATCGTCTGCGGCGTCACCGTATTGCCACTGCCATCGGTATAGTGCGCGGCGATCTTCAGTTCGACCGACTGCGGCCGTTCGAGGTTGCCGTCCTTCCATACCTTCTGGACGGTCAGGTCAACGCTCCGGCAACCGTCCTTGCCGCACGGGTCCTGGCCGTCGTCCGGTTCGGGGGTGAGTCCGCCGTTGTTGTCGGATACGGGCACGTCAAGCATGAGCACGGCCTTGGCCGGGGACTGGTAGGCATCGAGCTTTGTGCTGCTGCCATCAGCCACAGTCACGGCATCCTTGATGCCAACCCATGTGGTACCAGCGTCGCCGGATGCGGAGCTGTGCACAGCGCTGCTGTCGTATGTGTTGACCACGTCGAACAGCTTCACTTCCCAACGATCGAGTCCGGTGTTCAGCGCATCGTCTGCCGTGTTCTTCTGCGAGAAGATCTTGTTGCCGTCCTGTGCGGAGGTGCGGGCCTCACTAGCGTTCGCGGCCGCCTTGCGGTAAATGCGATAGGTGTTGTATGCCTTGTCGCCGTTGCCGTCATCGACCGGTCCGAGGATGTCGCTCATGGTGTTGAAGTCCCATACGGACTTGAGTTTGGTGTTCGAGAACGGGTCGACCAGTCCGCTGGTGCCGCGGATCGTGTCGGCGTAGACCATGTGGTCGTCCGCCAGCACGCCCTCGTCGTTCAGTCCGGCGAAGCCGCCCGCGTAGCCTGTGGAAAGATCCTTCACGCCGTCGGTGTCCTGAGTCGCTCCGCCACCGAACACGTCATAGCCGCTGGCGATGCCCGTCACGGTGGACTGTTCCACGCGGGTGCGGTTGCCCTTGATGAGTTGGACGGTCAGGTTGCTGCCTGACCCATCCATGTCGATGCCGTTCTTGCTGCAGGGCAGTTTGATGACGCTGTCGCCGATGGTGACGATCGCCACGTCGGTCTGCTGCTGGTTTTCGGCGTCGGCCTTGGACAGGGCGACGCTCACCTTCAGCCCGAACAGGTTCACGTACAGCACATTGCCTTCCGAGAGCACCTTGAGGTCGAATACCTTGCCGAAGATAGCCGGGAACCACTTGCCCAAGTCAATAACGCCGACCTGTTCCACCTTGTCGAGGTATAGGAGCTTGACCAGCGCGTTCACCACTTGCAGGAGCAGTTCCACGAGTACCGAGTTGACCTGCGTATCGACCAGATAGGCGCGGCTGGTTTCGCCGACGAATCCGCCGGCGATCTCGCCGCTGGTGACCTTCTTGAGATTGTCAGACGTGCAGCCCTTTACTCGGGCCAGGTCCGCGTAGCCGACGAATCCGCCCGCGACCTCGCGTCCAGTGGCCTTGTCGGTGGCTTTGCCGTAATCGTCGCCATGGTGTGTGGCGGTGACGGTGTAGCCGTCCGGAATGCCGGTGACATGTGAATCGCCAACGTGCGAGCCCCAGATGTCAAGTACGCCGGCCGTGGCACCGAGCAGATTGAGCGCATCCGTGCCGAGTTGTGCGTTGTCGGCAGCGACCGTGCCGGATTTGCCAAGATGCCCGATGAAGCCGCCCACGTAGTTCACGCCGGTCACACTGTTGAGGTTGGTGACCGCGGACTGCTTGACAGAGCCATTGATCAGTCCACCGCCGAAGCCACCGGCCGCACCGGTGTAACGCTTCGAGTCAAGCATGCCCTTTGTGGTGGAATCATGGGCGACAATCTGGATGCCGTCGCTCACGCCGTTGACCTGACCGTCGTAGATGAAGGTGCGGAACGCTTCGAGCACACCCACGTTGCCGACCTTGAGCAGTTTGAGCAGCAGGTTGGTGTTCTGGCCCTTGCCAGCTTCGCCGCCGCCGACGGAGGCGACGCTGGACACATCGGCAAGGCCGAAGAAGCCGCCCGCGTATTGTCCACTTTCAACGGCGCGCAACCCGGTGACTGTAAGCGCGGCTGAGTCCTTGGCAGTATCCACTTCACTGCCGGTGCCCTTGGCGGAATCCTTGTCACCGAGGATCGCGGCCTGCAGCGAGCCGGCGAAACCGCCGGCGTTCAGGGCATACTTGGTTGTGGTATTACCCTTACCGTCTTTGCTCTCATATGCGCCGTTGACCGTGTATCCCCATGCCGGGTCATCCGAGCTCACATGCGCACCGCGAATCGTCGTAACCGTGGCCTGCAATACGCTGACCAGACTTGCCGGGTTCGATACCAGCGAGTCGAGGATTCCTTGTAGGAATCCCTCGGATGCGTTGGTGTCCACATCCGCGACCGCGCCGGCAGTGGCCACGCCGATGAATCCGCCGACGTTGTTGCGTCCTTCCACCTTGCGCAGGTTGGAGACGTTGGCACCGGCAGCGGTGACACCATCAGCAAGCTTCTGGCCGTTCTGGTCGAGATCGCCCCAGATCTGGCCGCCGACCGCGAGACCCACGTAGCCGCCGGCGTTGCCGGTGCCGTGCGTGATGTCTTCGCCGGCGGCCGTGATTTTCATACCCTTGCGGTAGCCGGCCACGCTCGAGGATTTGATGACAGGCACGAATACCTGTGCCACGTCGAGCATCTGACCCAGATCAAGTTTGATGCCTTTGTCTCCGAATAGTTGGATGGAGCCGAACGAGGATGCCGAGCCGGATTCCATCGTGCCCGCGTAGCCGCCTGCCGCGCGCATGGCGGAGACGGTCTTGACATCCATCGACTGGCCGTCGGTGATCGTACCGGTGCGCATCAGGCCGACGTGTCCGCCGGCGACGCCGGAATCATGCAGGTTCGCGCCGGTCCGATACTCCGCACGACCGGCGACGACGTTGAATCCGAAGATGTAGGATTCGAGGAACTTGTCCAGGGAATCCTGGTCGGTAACAGAGACCGCACCATCGCCCGTAGCTACCTCGGTGAATTCCTTGCCATACGCACCGTACTTGCCGATATTATCGACCCAGGTCTTCCACTGGTCATAGCTCATATTGCGCAGCGGACCGGTGACCTTCGTGTGCTCCTCAGTCGGATAGACCACGGACAGCACGCCGGCGAGGTTGCCGGCCTTGATGAGACCGCCGAGCAAGGAGAGCGAACCGCCTTCAGCGGTATCGGCCGCGTCCATGAAGCCGGTGTAGCCGCCGGCGGTTTCGGCACCGTATACGCTGCGGATGCGCGCGGCATAGGCTACGCGTTGCGGCCCGTTGTATTTGCCGTCGGTGTTCTCCTGCTTCCATGCTGCGGTGTTGTTGCCCCAGATATGGCCGCCGCGGTTACGACCTGCATAGCCGCCGGCCATGCCGCGGCGTGTGGTTGTATCCGATGCCGCCTGTGCGCGCACCGCGCCGCCGCACACTGCGGCATCGGTTGAGCTGTTGCGAATCGTCGGCACGAAGTCCTGCACGAGCGAGAGCAGGTTGTCGAGGTTGACGAGCTTCTTGAGCACGCTGCCGTCGCCGAGTACGTTCGCCACGGCTCCCGGCTGCATGGTGCCCACGTAGCCGCCGGCCGATACCTGGCCGATGATGTACACGAACTCGTGCGAGCTGGAGTCCTGGATATGGCCGCCTTCGATGTCTCCGGCGAAGCCGCCGGCCATGCCCAGTGGATCGGGCTTGTTGTTGGCGTTCCTATGGTCTGCGGTGCTGGCCAGCACGGAGTATCCGCCGATGCCGCCGGTCACGTCGGAGTGCTCGATGGTCGAAACGACAATGTTGAGCACATCCAGCACGTCGTTGAGATTGACGTTCTGGCCGAGCAGGCTCAGGCCGCCGCCCACGGCTGCTGCCGAGCCGATATCCATTTTGCCGATATAGCCACCGGCATACCGCGCGGCAGTGACTGCATACGAGCTGTCTTTGCTCAGATAGGTGTCGTCGATTGATCCGGTGGTTTCCAGATTCTTCGGTGCCTTGACATCGGTGTGGCGCAGTTGAGTGACACTGGAATGGGACACCTGCACACCGGAACCGTAGCCGATGTAGCCGCCGGCGGAACCGGATTGCGTATCGGATTGGTCAAGTCGGGTGGCGGAGACGGTGAAGCCGGGATCATCCGGGTCGGAAATCTTGTTGCCGCTGGTGGTCTCCACGGTGGTGGCATCGGAATGCACACCTGCGTAGGAGATGAACGGCACATAGCCCTGCACCACCTGCAGCAGGTTGGCGAGATCCACCGTACCGAATTTGCCGAGCAGACTCAGACCGCCGTTACCAGCCGAAGCGAGTGCGCCGGAAACGACCTTGCCGCCGAAACCGCCCGCGTATGCGCCGCCGGTCACATGGTCGAGGTTGACAACAGCCACGGGGTTGGCTTGGACGCGGGACTGCACGTCTGCCAGTGTTGGGTCGTTCTCGAGATCTTTCTTATCGAACTGATTGACTTTGCCGCTTTGGAAATTGCCGGCGTAGCCTCCCGCGATATCACCTTCGACGTAACCACCGTTGACATACGACACAGTGGTATCCGTATAGCTTGGAATCAGATACGGCATGGCACCGAGCAGGTCGTTCACGGACAGCAGTCCGCCCTTGATGAGGTTGTCCAATACGCTGGAATCATCGGCGTTGCTAAGTGCGTCGGCGAGGCCGCCGGTGGTGGAGAAGCCCACGAAGCCACCCGCTATGCCATCGGATGTGCTGGTATCGGCCGTGACCGACTTGAGGTTCGTCACATGGCTTTCGCGGGTCTTGGTGCTGTTGGCCTGGCCGTAGAAGCCGCCCGCAGCGTAATCGGTGGTCTCGTTGTTCTCGTTCTTGCCGGTCGCCTTGACCGTGAATCCGTTGGCGATGCCGTTCACATTCGATGCAGTGACTGCAACCGAAGAATATTGGGCAACCGATAGCAGACCGGATAGCTTGATAAGCCCAAGCACATTAAGGCCGCCGGCGCCAACGGCGTCGCCCGGTCCGGAGAAGCCGATGAAACCGCCGGCTTCTCCCTTGGCCGTGACCGTGGCCAGATTAGTGAGGTTGGTGTTGGTCACGTCACCACCGGTGGCGCATCCGATGGCACCGCCCGCATAGTATGAGCCAGCCGTCACTGTCAAGCCGGATGCCGGGGCAGCAACAGTCACGTTCTCCACGGTGAACGGGGCAAACTGGTCGAACTTCTTGAGCGTGGCGATATCGCCAATTTTCACCACACTGTTGAGCAACCCAGCCACTGTGGTCGGTTGCAGATTGCCGGCGATGCCGCCCGCGTAGGAGCCGCCGGCGCTGACTGATTCAAGACCGTTGATGGCAGTGGAGCGCTGCTGAGGGAGCCCACGGGGATTGTTGTATTTCCAGAACGTGAGGTTCTGCAGATGATCCTGCGAGGAGTCGCCGATCACCGTGCCCGATCCTTCTCCCACGAGACCGCCCGCGTAATCGCCACCAGCCTTAACGGTGAAGGAGCCCTTCATCTGCGTGCCGAGAATCACGGAGGGATTCACGCCAACGATGGACAGCAGTTCTCCCGCACCACTACCGCTGCCGCTCAGCAGCTTGGCCACAGCCTTGGTGAGTTGTTTCAGCAGCGATGCGTTCGTGGCATCATCCGTGCCGAGTTCTAGGCCCCATCCCACGGAGGCAAATCCGGTGAATCCTCCGGCGTGGGATTTGTCAGTAGACACGGCAGCCGTGGCTGAAATCGTATTATTGACCGCGTAGGCATTGGCCATCGCGCCGCTAAATCCACCGGCATAGTCCGTGGCAGATACAGTGACCTTGCCATCGCCGTCGACGGTCAGGTTGCTGTTCTCGATGAGGCTCTGCGGACGCAGTGCAGACAGCAAATCAATACCAAGCGAGTTGAGCAGACCACCTACATTGCCATTGCGGCTTATTCCGGCGAAGCCACCGGCGTATTGCGTTGCCCGCACAGTGAAACCGTTCGTGCTCGTCACCGAGGAGTTCTCGATGATTGCGCCAATCTGTGCACCGACGAAGCCGCCGGCTTGCGGATTATTCTTGTTGCCGATCACCACGTTCTTTTTGAACCCGTTCACCGAACTGTTCGAGATGACCGGGTTGTAGTAGCCGACCGGAATCAAGGCATTCAGTCCGAGCGTGCCGGACAGCAACCAGTTCACCAAATCGCCCAGCCCGAGGAATGGGATGACACCCAAGATCTTCGAGAGTACATTGGTGAGCGTTCCCACGATGCCGGAGACCGCATCGTATCGGGTTGCGCCCTCAACATATCCCACGAAACCACCGGTCATACGGCTTACGCTGGATACCGAAACATCCGCCACTTCACAATCCGTGACCTTGGCATCGCCGTAAATACGGCCGGCGAACGCACCCGTGGCGAGATTGGAAGGATTGTCTTTGTGCAGGGTGAGCAGACCTTGAAGATTGAGGTCAAGATTTACTTGTCCGAATGTCAGCAGTTTCAACGCCTTAAGCAGAAGATCCAAAAGTCCACCCACTGCCGAAGTGAGTGTGCCGAGCAGTGTCGGCGGAATATATGACTTGCTTGCCTGATTCGTCACAGACACGTCCTGCAGCTTGAGGTTCGACACCACGGCCGTACCGGCGCTGCCCAGACTGGTGTTGTTCATCACGGTCTTGTTCGTGATCGAGGCGAAGAAGCCGATGCCCTGCTGCTTGCTGACGTCCAGCTGCTTGCCCTGTTGATTGACGACCACATGGCTGATGACCGGCCGAGCTGCTGTGGTATGCTCCACGCTTGCGCCATCGGTGCCGACAGCCTTCCACAGGCTAGCCACAGCGTCTGCGCTGTTGGAGACCGCGCCGAGCATGGTGCCGGAGAACATGAGCGGAGTCCACTCAGTACTGGCGGCATCCGCCGCGTTCTTGGACAAATCGATGTCACGGAAGATCAGATAATTCGCATCGGCCGAATATGTCAGACCAGTGTTGGCGGCAGAGTAGTCCGCTTGCGTACCATCAGCACCCACGCCGTAATACCTGGTGCGGGTCTTATCAGCGTCCACTTTCGTATGACATATCGCCAGCGAATTGTCATAGTCGGAGGCATCAGCATTGCGCAAGGTATCCGAATCGGCAAGATCGGCGTCACCGGCGTATTCAGTGGACGACGCGCCATCTACCCAGTGGTAGCCAAAGAGTCCTTGCCCGGTGCAGGTCTGCGTGACCTTGTTGATACGGCCAATAACCTTCTTGCCGGAACCAATCGCACGCAGCTGCTGCTCGTTGCCGATCAGGATGTAGGTCTTGCCGTTGATCTCCTTGGTGACCTGACCTTCAAAGTCACGGCCGCCAAGCGCCGTCGCGGCGACCTGCACATTGGCCTTCGCCGGCGATTGATCCGCCTCAGTCGAAGAATCGTTCTTGGCACCTTGAGAAGAAGTATCAGTCGGAGCCTGCGTTTGGGTTCCGTCATTAGCGGGATTGCCGGCAGTAGCCCCTGCTGCGGCATCCGCCTTGTTGCCTGCCTCACCATTTGAGGATTCGGAAGAACCACCGGTAGTGGAAGATGAAGAAGATGAATCTTGCTGGACTTCCTGATTCGTTTCAGAAGGTGCTGGCGCACCGTTTGATGTATTGGCCTCTTCTGACGTCTTATCGTCAACATTGACATTGCGAGCAGAAGGAGCAGCTACGACAGTATTATCCCCCCCCCCAAGAATTACGGAGTTAGAGGAACCATTTACATCATCTACGTCCTGGGCATATGCCGCAGGCACCATGCACACAGTAGACAGGGAAACAGCGATAACCGAAGCAAGGCAGCGCCGCAAGACATGGCGATGCTGTCCAGGTTCCTGTTCTGCTCCTCCGTTAAACCTGCAACGGCCGAGCTTTAATTTCGAGCCCATCGTTTCCCCCTCATAGATTCGCAACCCCCTTTTCGGGAGGTTACTGCATACGATCATATCACCTCTCTAGGAAGAAGTTGACAAAAGAACAAAAAACGTTCATTTGCGGGGGCCGGTTAGCGTACGTTTTCTAGGCAAAAGAAAAGCCCCGCAGCTATGCAGGGCTTTTCCAACGAGGTCATAAGAGAGGAAGAGAATAACCTCGTTTAATGGCTGACGAAGCTATTAGACCTCGCCAAGTATCTATTAGTTCAGACGCAGCTCAGTCGACGGAGCGAACAGGTGCATCTTGGCCGGGTCGATCTTGATCTTGACGGTCGCGCCAACCTTCGGCAGCGCACGCGGATTCACACGAATCGTGGTGAGCTTGTTCTGGTCGGACATGACCTGGGCAGCCTCAGCTGCGGAGCCATCGGTGATGATGTTGCCGTAGATGTAGCCATCGGAGCCCAGATCCTCGACGTTCACAACCTTCAGGGAGAAGGCGTTCGGGTCGTCAGCCGGGGCCAGACCAGCGTCCTCAGGACGGAAGCCGACCACGATCTGGCCGTTGTCTTCGGCGGTGAGCTTGGCGACGGCCTCAGCCGGCAGGTCCACGGTGTCCTCACCGATCTTCGCCTTGCCGTTGACCACCGGGTGGGTGTTCAGGTTCATCGACGGGGAGCCGATGAAGCCGGCGACGAAGACGTTGGCCGGACGATCGTACAGCTCGGTCGGAGCGCCGACCTGCTGCAGGATACCGAGCTTGATGACGGCGATGCGATCGCCCATCGTCAGAGCCTCGGTCTGATCGTGGGTCACGTACAGGGTGGTGACACCCAGCTGGCGCTGCAGGGCAGCAATCTGGGTACGGGTCTGGACACGGAGCTTGGCGTCCAAGTTGGACAGCGGCTCATCCATGAGGAAGACCTTCGGCTCACGGACGATTGCACGG
>ERZ791883.2479-NODE-2479-length-12160-cov-3.548203_pt1 | contig 12160 bp, 8 predicted proteins | sample MGYA00510160_ERZ791883 | MGnify/ENA primary metagenome ERZ791883 (study PRJEB30046, sample SAMN00792072) | human gut metagenome | study: EMG produced TPA metagenomics assembly of the A metagenome-wide association study of gut microbiota in type 2... | reverse complement strand
GGTGCTCGAGTTCATTGGAGACAAAGCACTTGATTTTATGGTTGTTAAACTGCTTATTCAGAAGTACGGGTATTTAGCAAATGGGGATCCGATTGACGGAACAAAGATTTCTGTTTGGGAACAAGAATTCAAACGTAATCAAGAGGGTTACGAAGCGCCGGCAGTAAATAGTTTCGGCTGTGACTATGACGAAGATAACTTATCTAAAATCAAAAGTCGAATGGTGAATAAAAAAGCGTTGGCTCGCCGAATGGATGAACTTGGTTTTTCCGAACATCTTATTATGGGTAAGGGCGATATACAGAATAATATCAACCAAGAAGATTCTGTGAAAGAGGATTTGTTTGAAGCAATTATCGGAGCTGTTGCAATCGATTCAGGATGGAATCTGAAAGACTTGCAAAAAACGGTTGAAGCAATGCTTGTTCCCGAAGACTTCCTAATTGATGATACCGACACCAATTATGTGCGACTGATTCAGGAATGGGAAATGAACGAGAAAGGGTGCATTCCTTGGTACAAATATAAAGAAGCATCTTACACATCGACTTGGTATTTAAAAGAGAGTAATACTATATATCAAGACTTTCCGTTAGGCTACAACTATTCTAAACTAAAATATCATTGTTACCTTAAATTGCTTAATTCTCTACCGGTGTTTTGCGGCTTCGGTGTGTCTATCCGTGGGGCGAGAATGGCTGCTTGCAAATTAGCGTATGAGTATTTAGAGAGAAATGATATGCTTCCATCTATCCGTGATGAAATTGAAAATCCTAACCGTGATGATGCAATTAACCAACTTGAAACATTGGCTCGAAGAGGTTATTTTTCCATTCCTACTTATGAGTTCAAGGAAACATATGATGACAATGGAAACCCCATTTGGAATTGTGAATGTCATATAGCGGAAGAAGATTATTACTTTGATGGGACATCCTCATCAAAAAAAGAGGCAAAGAAAGATTCTGCTTTTAGAATGCTTTTATATGTACTCGGAATGGAGGATGAATAAAAATGGCTAAGTGGTGTTTTAATTATGAGTCCGGCGAATATGAATACATCGAAAAAGATGGCTTCAGTATTGACCGAGGCGAATATGTTTGCAATTGGGATGATAGCCAATATCGTCGTGAAGAGGAAGAATGCCGTAATTCTTTATTTGATGATGAAGATGACGACTGACCCCAGATACTAAAACAATACCAATGTGCGATTTGAAAATTCGCATACTCGCACCTGCTTTTCGGTTCTGCTAAACTGTAATCGAAAGGCAGGTGCATTTTGCATTGCAGACCTGCCGGGGAAATTTTAAATGGGAGGAACACATATGGAATCGCTATTTGAGCAGCTGGGCGGCGCTTACACAAGGCAGGGCAACTACTGCCTGCCGGATGTTTGCTTACCGCCCGAAGAAGAACGCCCCATTGGCGTTTACGGGCAGCGGCGGCGAGTTTATCTGAAGAAGCATCACCCGATACTGTATTATAACCTGCTGACCGCCGGGGTGCTGGATGGGCACCTCGCAGACATCGAGGAGCAGGCGCAGGAACTCTTTCTTCGGCTGGTAGAACAATACGCAGATGCAGAGGGGGTGACGGAGAGGTTGAAGGCCAGCGAACCGCAGTCGTGGGTGCGGCAGATGAATAACATGCGTGAGCGAGCAACTGAGGCTGTTAATTCAGAAGTGGTGTTTGTATGAGAAAACGAAAATACTACCTTCGCCTAACTGATGCAGAACGCCGCCTCATCCTTCAATGCTTGCTTGAGTACCGAAATAAACTAATCTCTCAAGGCTGACTTCACTCAGCCGGAGCCTGCAAATAAATTTGCGCATAAATCTTGACGGGACCCAGGTACACCGACGGCGTCGATGAGCTCATAATCAAATACACAAAATGATAACAGGCACGGGAGTTAACCTCTCGTGCCTGGTTTTTTAATACTATTCACAACCAATTCTAATAGCATAGTTTGCGTCGGTTGCTAAAATACCAATAAGTTCATTTTTGATTTCAGGAATCTTTATTTTTTCGCTTTTACATAAGTTCAAAACTTGGCTTCGCACATAATGAGAGGGATCAATTGCAGCCTCACACAGTTTTCGCTCAGCTAAATCTCTATATTTGGTATCAAGTAACAGCACAAAACAATTGCAAGATTTTCTTCGTACAACATAGTGCTCATCATCAAAACATTGCATAACAATTGATAAAACTGTAGCGTCAATTTGATCCGTGGATAATACTTGCACAATAAACTGTTCAATACATTCAGCTAAAGCAATTCTTTCATTAGTTTCCTTTTTGCTATAACCGACACACCATTCTAGCAGTTCTTCTTTGCTGGAAGCACCAGAGATAATTTTAGCCATAAGTACTCTACAAGCAAAAGCACCTTTAGATTCGCTGAAAATAGTTCCCGCTTTTTCTACTTCAATTGCAGAAATAGCATCAGATAATTCTTTCGGCATTTTAGTTCGCAATGAAGTATTAAATGCCAAAACATCGCAAAGGCCATCAATACAATCGTTTTTTACTTTTGCAACTGCTTGACTTTTTAACACCTCGGTGCACAATGGGAAAAATTGCTGTTCGATTACCTCATCCATAGAGGAATCATAGTGTTCTCTAATAACCTTCTTAATCATTGCATATGGCAATTCGAAGAAACCCGTATATGTCCCAGGTTCCTTATTAACCTCAAATTGATTTTTTGCTGTTCTAATTTCATGTGTCAAAACCTCAGTCCAATTTCCTTTGCCCATATTAATGTCGTAGAAAGTTTTTTCTACTCCGACAAGTCCATTTTCAGGGACTCCAGACAATACAGAAAATGTTTCAGGATTTTGACTTGCTAATGCGGCGATGATTTGAGGTGTCCCACCATTTTTAACAATTAACGATATTTTTGCCTTGAGAACATCACAAAAAGAACGTTGCGTTTCTACTTCTACATTGTCAAGTTTCATTTGTAGGATAATGTTTGCCAGTTTTCCACCAAGGTGAAAACGTTGTTCATCTATTATTCCTGTTAGCATACGCATAACACTTTCGCAATTGAGACGACGCATATTTTGATTAATACTTTCAAAATAGTCTTCTGAATTGCCCCAATAGATCGTTGGGGCAATTGTTTGCAAGAACTTTTCAACTTTTTCAAATACGGAATCAGATAAGTATAGACCGAGTTTTGCAATAACAGCTTGTTTGATGGAATTTTGATGCGATAACAACGTCTTGTCTGTCAACGCCCAGATTTCGTCGGCATGAGAAACAATTTCTGCATATGCATCATCCCATTTGTGGTCAATGATTTTCTTAAATTGCTTCGCATCACCTTTGACAGCTAAAATCTTTAGGCAGCCCAATAACAGAGGGCGTTTTTTTGTAATATCATCATATCTGTAAAGAACCATGGTTAAAATTTCACGAGTAATTACCATATGCGTAAAAGAACCATACAAAACTGCAGAAAAGAAATAGTTTTCAACATTATTGATGATACCACCAATATTTGTGCCAAAGAAAATAGTATTTGGAGATGCGGTTTGAAATTTAAACTCCTCTTTTGAAAGAGCACTATAAATATCGGTTAGATATCTGTCTAAAACAGGCAAATAAACAATGGTTTCCAAATTTGTAAGCTCTTTTTGGATTTCACTATCAACCACCCATTCTCTCTTTTGATTATGAACTGTGTTTTCAAGATTACGACAATCAATGAGAATATCGTTGATAACCCATGTAGGTAAATTGGCGGACTTGGCCAAAGTTAAAGCCTCTTTTTCTGCAGCCAAAGCTTGTTCGGAATTTCCAGACAACACAAAACGAATCGCATCCCATCGCTTTATAAGCCAATCGGTGCTATCGTATGAATCCTTAAGATTTTCTATAAGCTTAAGGATTTCTTCTTCACATTCAAAAGGTGCTCCGGCAACCAACCAATCAAGCAATATTATACCGAATGTATGTAGTGGAGATTTAGGAGTATCTTCATCATCTGCACCGTCAATGCCCAACAGTTTAAAAATATGCGTATAACTACTGCTGAATAAGCCGATAGTTGTTTTGGTGGGAGTACTGTGCTTTGGTAATGAAGGTTCTTCTACAACCGCCGACAGTTCAACAGTAGCTGTATCTACTCCACTTTTGTTGAAATGGTCATATTGATAATATCGTATTACATTCGAAATAATATCATTTCGAACGATTTGTGCGATGTTATCAAAATCATCGATATCGCGATATGTACAGTAATCTGCTGCCTGTACAGCTTTTCTAAGTTGTTCGACTTCCAATGAAGGATTATCGTCTTTTAAAAAGTATACCAACAATGGTTTTTTATTTTTAGTAGCTGTTGCAAACTCGGTGGACGTGCCGGGACGTACTTCTCCCTTGATTAGCATGACAACAATATCTGCTTTTAAAACCTCATACTGGAAAAGCTGAGTTGATGATATTTCAGAGGCAACAACATCAATTATAAAAGGGACAATGTATGGACATTCTTCAAGATGATTCTTAACTTCTCTGCGAACTTCACCCCATTTAAATCCATTTTCATTCCTTTGGGCCGAACTAATAAACACATTTAGGCGAATTGGTGGGTTAATTGGATGAAATGGGCAAGGCATAATCACACCTCCCAAACCGTTTCGTCGCCGCAGATATTTCGGATTTTCAGGCGAAGCGGTTTATTTTCGGAGCATATGCTGCCGTCCCAAAAATCTTTTGTTTTGGCACCATTTATGATAACAAAACCGTTTTTATCAATTTTGATTTCGCTATCAGAATGCCACTCTCCTTCAGCAGCGGTGCAATCAATGCTCAGGAACTCAATAAGTTCCAAGCCATCCTCGCTGATTTCGATGGGCTTATAAGGCTTCTTTGCCGAAGAGTTGAGAAATGCCTTTTGATTAAACTCGGCAATTTTAGAAAGAACTCGGTCGCTGATGAATTTGTCAATCGTTACAGCATAGCCACCGAGAAGATCCTCGTGGGTGTCTTCGGCGTGAAATTCCGCATAGTCGCCGATTATTACATCGTCAAGCACGGTTTTAAGGTCACGAAGTTCAATCTCAATGTTTGTGCTGTCATCCTCTTTGATAAACTGCCGGATTTCGGCTTCATCTGTTATATCTATGTAATAAACGATAACTTTTTTGATGTTGCTGTCCAAATCCGGTATAGCCTGATGTATAATACGGTTCATCATTACTTTATCAAGCAGTTTTGAATTGCTGTCCATAAGGTTCGGTACATATACAGGAATTGTGCCGAGCTTACTGTCAGAAATAGCTCCCTCCCAGAAAGAATCGAGAGAATCTTCATTTTTAAGCCCCGGAATAAGCGACTTAATTTTATCCATCGTCTGAACGGGATTGCGGTATAGCTGAACGCCGTCCTTAATTTCAAGTACATCAAACTCTGCACCGTCGGCAACAAGTCGGTCACGGGTAGTTTGAATAGAATTAAGTCCGATATCACAATGAATAAACTTTCGTCCGAGTTTATTCGCTACAGCAGCAGTAACACCACTACCACCGAAGAAATCCGCAACAACCATTCCCTCGTTGGAACACATTTTTATAATCCTTGACAATAAAGCTTCTGATTTTTGCGTTGAATAATCAAGTTTTTCAGGATCGGTGGGACTGGTTATCTTAGGAACATCAGTCCACCAATCATTTATAGGTGTTCCTTCTGCTCTTAACTCAGCATTTTCGCCCTTTACTTGCGTACGTCCTCTTTGTAATGTTCCTTCGGAATATGCACGGTATTCAACATTAAATATCCATTGATTGTTCCATTCTTCATCTCCAGAACCAATAGAATACCAAAAGATTGTATCGTGTTTGTGTGGCATTTCATGTTTAGGAGTGCCGCCTCCACTGTAGCACCAAATAGCTTCGTTGCGAAAACGATCTTCTCCAAAAATTTCGTCCATCAATATTTTTACATAATGACCAATATGCCAGTCTAAGTGTACATAAATAGATGCCGTTTCGCTCATTACCGACTTAATTGCCATAAGATTTTCATACATCCAGTTGAGATATTTTTCTTTATCCCAAACATCGCCATACATCTTTTCTTCAAAGGCTTTTAGTTCATCAATATCAAGTCCCTGATCGGCTTGGGCGATAGCTTCTGCTACTTTGGGATTACGACGAATATAAACCTTTTTAGCATAATCGGCTCCACTGGCAAAAGGAGGATCAATATACACGAGGTCAACCTGAATACCTTGCTCTTTAAGATAAGCACAAGCAGATATACATTCGCCACGAATGACCATATTACCGTCGGCATTTTCTCCCACGGTTTCCTGTTTTTCCATTTCATACAAGGGCATACCACGCTGAAGCGTCATTGAAACATCGTCAGCGCCTTTGTATTTCAGTATTCTGTTAAAGTTACCGAGCACAGCTTGCCCTTCCACCGGCTCCGGTATAAATGGTACATATTTAATCGGCATGAGTTAAACCTCTTTTCCTAAACACACTTTAGCAAAACTTTTTCCGTAATCATTGATCATTACAACCTTTTTGTCAATATCAACTTTAAATGGTTTTCCAAAACTATTGAACAAAGCTACTCTTGATTGCACATAGGGATGAGTCTTAAATGATTCATAGTTATAGCCGTTTATCTCACCGTCAATTATATTCAAGAGCCCTAATCTCAACAAGTTTGTTATTGATGTGGAAACGATAAACGGATCTGACATATCGGCTAATTCTTGCGAAAAATACGTTGGCATAGCTTTCGAATACACTTTATTGGTATTTTGAATTGAAAACTTAATTCCAGCGCATGCAAGTTGCTGTAAATCAACAAATTTCTGCAAAATTAAGGCATCTAACGGACTCATTTGTTTTATAGCATCAACAAAAGAAGGCAATGCTTGATTGGCGGTTCTTGTATCCATTGCAGATGCAAGGAGATTCTCATACATCTCTCTTAGTTCAGCCTCATCATATGTATACCGCAATGCTTCCAATGTAGGCCCTGCTATCATTGTAGGAGGAATCTGAAGATTTTCCGGAGGAATATGTTTTGTCTTTTCCTTCAGGTCATCTTCAAATGCTTCCAGTTTATATCTAAATGTCAGATTTGCTTTTTTAACAGGATACAAAACAACATTATTAAAAAAGCCAACAACAGTAGATAATGCTCCATCAGTTTGTTTCGCTGTTTCTGGAATATTTTGTTGAATAGCATTAGAAATCGGTTCGATTACATCGGGTAAGACCGAGTTTTTATTGTTGTCACTCATTATAATTCCTCCTTAAAAAATTCACAGATTTTCTGATGAGTCAATGTTAATCTTTCTTTTTCAGGCAGTGTATCTTCTAAATACAGATAGTCAAAGCGTTCGTAGCCGAATGCTGTGTTATTCTGCTTTGAAAACTCAGTTTCCATAAAGGTTTTCTTTTCCTTGAATGTAGGATCTTTAGCGTAAATCTCACCCTTAGTTTCTACAACAATAATCTTGTGTATCTTACCGTCTTTACGCTTGATGATAAGGAAGTCGGGTGTGTAAACGCCAACATAACTCCATTTGTTTCCGGTTTTTTTATAGCACTTAATCTTAAACTCGGTCATAGCTCTATCACCGTTATAATAGACTTCCAAACCAAGATTTTCAATCTCATCAAAAGACAATACTTCTTTTAAGAAAGTCTGTTCAAATCCGCTATCGGTACGATAGGGCAGATAATGGAACGAACGGTCTTTGTTTTTGTGAGAACTGCTCTGCGCTCGGAGTGTTGCTGCCATAGCCGCATTTCCGTTTTCTTCAAGAAAGCGAATGGTTTCTTCCATTTTGGGATCAAGCTTTAGCTTGCCTTTATCATCCTTGATAATGTTTTCTACCACGCCCTGCGTAGGATAATAGTCTGTGGGCTTGTCGGTATACACTTCGGGAGTGAAGTTTGCGATGTTCAAAAGATTTGCTTCTTCGGGTATCAACTCTTCGGTAGTATTAAAATCCAGCCTATCGGAGAAGGCTTTGCGGATATTTGCTTCTACCAACTGGCGGTTATAGTGAGAACTGTAATAACGAGAACCGTCTTTTTCAAAAGTTATTTTTTGATACACAGTTTTCAACTGTTCTGCATATTTCATCAGCTCTGCAACTGTGGGAGAGCCAAATCCGCCTTTCATAATTCCGTATATCCAAGAATTAAAGGTGGCAGGTTCGGTGCCATATTCTGTATCGTCAACAGTGATACTGGTCTTGCTTTCATCCATTGAAAGATCGGTAGTTTTGATAATACTGTCTGCAAGGCGTGCTGAATCAGCCGAAACCGCAATAGTGTTTGCAGGATCAGCTTTCTCTACAGTCAGGGTATCATAATTGATTTTAAGCTGATAAAAATCAACTTTGGGAAGTTTCAAATGTGCTGTACGGTTATAACGCTTCAGCGGTGTTTTGCTATTATCAGCAGACGAAAACTCCTTGAGCGAGATGTGATGTTGCTGTTCGAGCTGTACATTTAACTTGTCAGCGTTACTCTCATTCAAATAAATAAGAGCAGTTTCGGGATTGCCTTTAATCACCTGACGCAAGCAACGGCAGGAGGTTTGCAGAACCATATTTGTGGGACAGTCGCCTTCTTGAGAAAGGATAATACCTGTAAGACTACGGCAGTCCCATCCTTCTTTACCGATTTGTACAAGCAGGACAATGCGAATTTTGGAAATAGACTTGTCCAAAATATCAAACTGCATTTGGCTGTCAGCAGGCATTTTATACTGCTTATTTCCTTTATGGAATTTGAGTATTGTGTCCGTGCCGAGTCCATACTCTGCAACAATACGGGATACCAAAGGATAGACTATTTCCTCTAATTTTTCGATAGTACCGCAGTAAATACCGAGTTTAGCGGTCAGTCCGTCCCCATAGACAGTATCCCTGTATGTATCAAGAAATTCGCGGACACCTTTTTCAATAATCATGCTACTGTCTGCAATATCGGCAATCTTAACAACAGGACGTTTTAAGAAATTACCCACGCCGTCAATAAGAGGGTAGTAATACACAATATTCGTGATTTCAGCCGTCCCCACAGAAAGAGAGTCTACAACCTTAAATTTTTCAGTTTTTTCAAGATAAGGTGTGCCGGAAAAACCGATGACAGAGTTTACGGTATGATTTTGCGCCCACTTGGTTACAACGGCACGCAGTTTTATCTCATCGCTCACGGCGTGATGCACTTCATCAATGAAGATAGAGAGCGATGGCAACTTACCGATAAGATTGCGGAGCTCGTTAGCCTGTCTGTCTTTTTCATCGTCACTTTCTTCAAACATATTGATTTGCCCGCTCTTCTCTTGGATACGGTCAAGAATTACCTTTTCGGCGTTAGTTACTGCAACCAATCCGAAAAGTTCGGAAAGCGGCTGATGATTAGCAATTTTCTGAACATTCGGGTTCTTGGTTTTGTTTGATTTATTTGCAGTTTTTCCTTGATCAAGCACCTCAAAGGAAATCATACGCTTGATATCCGTTGCCGCAGGTTCGGGAATGATCCACGCAGGGTTAAAGTTTTGAATTGTCTTAAGGCTCGGCACAACAGAGGATTTCAAACCCGATGGTGCAAAAATGATAAAGTTGTGGGCGAAAGCAGGATTGGTAGGCTCGTTCAGAGCGAAATATAAATCAAGATAGATAAATGCTGCCATCAAATATGTTTTTCCTGCGCCCATTGGCAAGCTAAACAGATAATCGGTATAGGAAACGCCATAAAAGGCAGTACGGAAGAAAGCGTCATAGTCAATGCTTGACGGATCTTTCTTGATTTGCTTTTCGAGTTTTTCAGAAACCTGTTCGCCTTTATCGTTGGTTAAGCGAGAATACTCGAACAATGCTGTTGCTGCCGGGTTTTCTTCTAAATATTCACGAGTCGCAGTAGATAGCTCTATATTATTCAAATTGATAGAGTTAAAACAACCGTATCTGAACAAAAACTCCAATGGCTTACATTCACAACCGATTTTGAGGAACAGATACACCTTGATAGCTTCAATTTGGGCATCTCGCATTTGCCCGGTTTTCTCTATGTATTCAATTAAATTACGAACTGTGCAGTTTTCAGAGTTATACCACTCTTTACACTTGTTCTCAATCATTTTATAGAACATACTGTTCCTCCGATAATTAATGTTTTAATTTCTTACGATTATTTATAAAAATTTACATTGACAGTTTCAAAGTGCCATTTTGGCACTTTGAAATTTTACAATTCTTCTGTCTTAAAGGTTATATAACCCTCATAGTAGTAACTGTGATAGATGCTTTATATATACCGCACAGCTATATTACACTAACACTTCCCATTTGCCGTAGCGTTTGCCGTCAACTCTGCGGAGATATTGTTTCTCTTTCAGAGAGTCAATGATGCGCTTTATGCTTCTGACGGACTTTCCTGTTTGTTCTGCAAGCTCGGTTTGCTTTACAGACGGGTTCTTTTTTATTAAATCTAATACGGCAAGTTCTTCTAAAGTACACTTCAAAGTGTCAATTTGGCACTTTGGCGTTTCGCTTTTGGCACTTTGGGAAGTGTTCTCATCCACAAAATCAACATGCAAATAACGATTTTTTAATTCGTGGTTTGTGCCGAGCAGAAGGTTTGAGAAAAACAATTCCAAAAACTTTGTGGTGGAATGAATACCTTTTTGCAAATCGTTATAGTTTGCTCGGACTAAGGCGTTGCGGAAGTACCACGAATTCTTTTCAAAGGCGTCGTTTTTCACACGGAAGCCAAAGGTTTTCATATATTTGATCATAAACACGGCGGTGGCACGGGTATTTCCCTCGCCGAAGGGATGGATCTGCCAAATGTCCGAAGCGAATTTTGCCAAATGTTTCACCGCTGCATCTACAGACAAACCCTCATAGGAGAACTGTTTTTCAGTGGCAAAATCGTAATCCAGCGTATCCTTGATACTGTTCCAGTCCGCATAGATTACGGTGTCGCCGTTCAGCGCCCACTCTTTCTTGGTGATGTTGTACTGACGAATCTGCCCGGCGTGACTGAACACGCCTTCAAACAGTCTGCGGTGGATGGAGAGCCACTCGGCAGGCGAGAATTGGAAGGCTTTTTCGCCCAACAACTTTGCGATTCTGGCAGAGACAATATCTGCTTCTTTGGTTTCGTTCTCTATTTCGGCGCGGATGGTACGCTGCTCATAATAGCTATGAATGCGCTGCTGGGCTTCATCGATGGTGATTTTGCCCTCGATGTGATCCTTGGCAGTATCCAGCAGATAGGCAGAGGTGTTCAGCCCGTCCACCGCCTGCAAGCCGATGGCGGTCTGCCACGCCTCGCTTTTTTCGGCTCGGTCGGGTTCACCCTGCTTGATATATTCTTCCAGTTCAAATTGCCAATTCTGATCGGGCATATCTGCACCTCATTCCTTGCTCAAATCTTCCGCCTCGAAGGTCGTGTACCCCTCGTAATAATAGCTTTGGTCGATGCCCTTCCTATGCCATCGTGCACCTCCAAAATAATTACTTATCCGCCGCCACGCCGGACTTCATCCAGGCGTCTACTTCGCTGACCTTGAATTTCCAAAGGCGGCCTATTTTCGCAGCGGGCATATTTCTTTTCTCTATCCAAGCGAGCACCGTATCACGGCTGACGCCGAGGTATTCGCAAATTTCTTTCATTGAGTACCAGCGTTCGATGGTCGGTTCCATGGGAGTATCCTCACTTTCAGGTGGTTTCCGATAGCTATAATTATACATTTTAAGTATATCACGGCGATGCCGATTTATCAAGGATTATTGCGGATTTACGAGGAAAACAGAGGATAATCCCATGCTTTCAAGAATGAACTTCTTGTTTTTTATCACAGGGCCTTATCAGATGGGGGAAATATTCGCCGAAAATTCGCTCCATTCACCCGCTTAGAGTGAATGGAGCGAATTTGGCTTGCAAACAGAATCGTAAAATGGTCAAATCTGCAAATCTGTTTTTCGCACATTGGGCTTTTCCTTCGGGTTGCGCTATCATGTGGATGATGATAAAAACCCATACGGCGGGCGTGAAAGGAGGAAGAACATGTACAACAGATTCGCAGAAATGCGTAGGCGGTATCTGCGCGAGCACAGGGACGGCATCTACACGGGGATGCTGCTGACCGGCAAGCTG
>ERZ791883.2475-NODE-2475-length-12182-cov-2.567329_pt1 | contig 12182 bp, 10 predicted proteins | sample MGYA00510160_ERZ791883 | MGnify/ENA primary metagenome ERZ791883 (study PRJEB30046, sample SAMN00792072) | human gut metagenome | study: EMG produced TPA metagenomics assembly of the A metagenome-wide association study of gut microbiota in type 2... | reverse complement strand
AGTCCAAAAACTGTTTTATAATTTGGATTTCGTAACCTCGATCCTGAGTTGTGTCCGCCGGGAACTGTTTTTTACAATATGCCGCCTACCTTTTGGGAGAAATATAAGTATATACTGATCGGGATCGGTTTTCTTTTAGTGGGGGTATTGCTAATTTTCCAATATCATCGTTTGCGGGTACTGGAAAAGATAAAAATGATACAACGCAGAGAATTGCAGGCCAATGAGAGGTACTTGGATCTGATCGATAATATGCCGATCCTTTATATGCATGAAGAGCTGATTAAGGATGCAGAAGGAAAGGTTGTCGATACGAGATATTTAGATATAAATCGTTATTTTGAAAATAATTTTTTCAAACGGGAAGAGATTATCGGGAAACTGGGGAGTGAGGTCTTTCCGGAGTCGATGCCGTAATTTCTGCATTTTGTGAATATAGCTCTTTGGGAGAAACGGTCGGTGACTTTCCCCTATTACTATAAAAAAATCGATATTTTTTACGACGTCGTAGTAAATGTCACAGAAGACGGCCATGGGGTAGATATATTCTGCGTGGATAGTACGGAGCTTCATCATGCCCAGAAACAGTTGGGCTTGACCAACCAAAAGCTTTCCATGGCATTGGATGTTGCGAATATTGTGCCCTGGAAGTGGGATTTACAGGCTCATACGATTCTCTGTGATGTCAACCGGCCAATCGAATTAAGCAGGGAGGAGACGGAGGTGGATGAAGAGCAACTTTTTGTGCCGGACTGGCAATATTTTTCAAAAATCCATAAGGAAGATCTGGAGAAAGTGAAGAAAGCTTATGCCGACCTGATCGAAGGGCGTATTGCAAAAGTGAAAGAGGAATACCGGGTGATCGACAAAGTGAATGACCATTACCGGATAGATTGGGTTGAAGCTCAGGCGGCAGTCGAAACCCGTGATGAATATGGGAAGCCTCTGACTTTGGTTGGCTCTTCGCTGATCATTACCGAGCGGAAAAGAATAGAAGCCGAATTATTGTCGGCTAAGGAACGGGCAGAGGAATCGAACCGTTTGAAATCGACCTTCCTGGCCAATATGAGTCATGAGATCCGGACTCCATTGAATGCCATTGTCGGTTTTTCAGGAATTTTGGCTTCTGCTGAAGAGGGACAGGAAAAACAAGAGTATGTGAGTATCATCGAGAACAACAATGCTTTGTTGTTGCAACTGATCAGTGATATTTTGGACCTATCAAAGATCGAAGCAGGAACGATGGAGTTTGTTTATTCTGATTTTGAGCTGAATAAAGTGATGGACGAACTGGAAAATTCCCTGCGTTTAAAATTAGATCCGGCCAAAGAAGTGCAACTTTGTTTCGAACCCGGCTTACAGGAATGTTATGTCCATTTGGAACGAAACCGCTTGTCCCAACTGATCATCAATCTGGTGACCAATGCCATTAAGTTTACAGAAGAGGGAAGTATCCGCTTCGGCTATCAACTGTGGGAGAGTGGGCAGTTGTATTTTTACGTCAGGGATACCGGTTGTGGGATACCCCGGGATAAGCAGGATGCTGTTTTCGGACGTTTTGTCAAGCTGAACAGCTTTGCTCAGGGGACAGGCCTCGGGCTTTCGATTTGCCAAATGTTGGTAGAGCATATGGGGGGAGAAATCGGCTTACAGTCAGAAACCGGTGAAGGGGCGACATTTTGGTTTACCCTGCCTTTTATTGCTCCGGCAGAAAAATTTCAGGCGGAAAAAAAGATCGAGCCTATGCGGATCGAACAAAAGACCCTGACTATTTTGGTGGCTGAGGATAACGGGAGTAATTTTAAACTGATCGAATCGATATTGGGAAAGGATTACCATCTTTTGCATGCCTGGAACGGGAAGGAAGCTATTGAGTTATACCGGGAATACGAACCGCAGTTGATTTTGATGGATATCAATATGCCGGTGATGGACGGTTATGAAGCCACCCGTGAGATCCGGAAGTTCTCTTTGCAAGTGCCGATTATTGCGGTGACTGCTTTTGCTTATGCATCGGATGAACAGAAGGCTATGGAAAACGGTTTTAATGCCTATATGTCTAAGCCTATAAATGCCGGTCAGCTACGGACGAAGATTACTTCGATACTACAACGGCATGTCGTTTTTATGTGACCAATCGGAAAAATCCTGTTTTTCTATTCATTTTTACTTAACAGCTTCGTTACAAGTCTGTAACATCCTCTTTTCATCTTTGCAATGGAATTTAAGATATAATATTGCAAATGATGAATTGGATGTCAAGTGTGTTTTTTAAGGTCTGTTTGTTTGGTTTTATCGGGTTGGCCTGTCCCACAGCATTGTTGAAAGCTGAAGGGATTATAAAAGGGACAGTATTGGATAAAAACAGTGGGGAACCGGTGATCGGTGCTGCTGTTATGCTCGAGCAGACGCTGAAAGGGGCTGCTACCGATCTGGATGGTAGCTTTTCGATTTCCGGGATACCGGCAGGGAAATATAACCTACATGTTTCTTGTCTGTCTTATACTACTTTGAAGGTGGAAGGGGTTGAAATAACGGACGATCGTACCGTGGAACTGAAGATCGTGCTGGAAGCTGCTACCGAAGCATTGGAGGAAGTGACTGTGCGGGCAGTCCGTAAGATGAACAGCGAGGTGGCCATGGTGAATGCTGTTAAGGCTTCGCCTGTAGTGATGAGTGCGGTTTCCAGTCAGCTGATCACCAAAAGCCAGGATCGGGATGCTTCGGAGGTTGTAAAACGTATTCCGGGAATATCGATTATCGACGATAAGTTCGTTATTGCCCGGGGATTATCCCAGCGATACAATAATGTATGGATCAATAATAGTGCTGTTCCTAGTTCGGAGGCGGATTCGAGGGCTTTTTCTTTCGATATCGTTCCTAGTGCCCAGATCGAGAATATTATGATCATGAAGTCGCCTTCTCCGGAGATTCCGGCCGATTTTACCGGAGGTTTTATCAAAATCAGTACGAAAGATACTCCTGAAAAAAATCAATATATGCTGAGTTATGGGGTTAGTGTGAATGATCGGACTCATTTCAGGAATTTCAAATACAATAAGGGAAGTGCAACCGATTGGCTTGGATTTGACAATGGGATGCGAATGGTAAAAGGGGGGATAAAAGGAGTGTTCGATAATGAAGATGCGGCTTCGGTGGAAGAGATGACAAAACAGGGGTTTAACAATGATTGGAAAGTGAGGCATAAAAAGCCCTTTCCCGACCAGCGTTTCTCTTTCATGTTCGGCCAGGTGTTCAAGGGAGGAGAAGACAGGAAACTGGCTTTAACCGGAGCCTTGAATTATAGCAATACCGGTAAAAGTTATATCGGCATGGAAAACTCCCGTTTCGGTGTGTATAACAAAGTAAAGGATGAGCCGATTTATCAGTATAAATATACCGATAACCAATATACCCGGAACGCCAGGTTGGGGGCGATGCTGAATCTGGCCTTTACGGGGAGTAAAAGCCGTTTTTATTTCCGGAATATTTTTAACCAATTGGGAAGTAACCGATATACCGAACGTCGTGGTTGGCAGAATATCAGCTCTTTATATATTCAGGAAAAAGCAGAATATATTTATGGCAGCCGAAGTACCTATTGTGGGCAATTTTCGGGAGTCCACGATTTGCCGGCAGGGACACTGGATTGGAATCTGGGTTATTCGTATGCAAATAAAAACCAGCCGGACAGGCGGATTATCGAGCGTCAGCAAAACGATATCGTAGGGGATGTGAACTATGGAAAAATGAGGATCGACCAAAACGATATCTATAGGGATTTCCTGCGTTTGGATGAACACATTGTATCTTTCGGTGCGAATTACAATTATCTTTTCAATGAAAGCGGAGGATTTACGCCGACCCTGAAAGCGGGGGTATATGGAGAGTATTGTAAGAGAGATTATAAAAACCGGGCCTATTATTACCGGTTTTATGAAGATCATATGCCTGCAGGATTCGCTTATGAGCCGGTGGTGGAAAATATTTTGCAGGCAGAAAATTTCGGAGCTGACAAGCTTTATCTCTATGATGATACGGATAATAAAAATAGTTATAAAGGGAATAATCTGTTGTATGCGGCTTATCTGGCTTTGAATATCCCCTGGCAGCGTTTTAATGTTTATGCAGGGGTACGGCTGGAAAACAGGAATATGACACTGACCAATTATATCAGTTCGAATGCCTGGATTTCTAAAGACACTGACTTTGACAATACCGATTTTTTCCCTTCTGTGAATGTCAGTTATAATCTGACAGATAAACAATTGATCCGTTTTGCTTACGGTAAGTCGGTGAACCGGCAGGAATTTCGGGAAGTTTCGTCGTCTGTGTACGAAGATTTCGAATTGTTCAGTGATGTAAAAGGAAATCCGGATTTGAAACCGGCCTATATTCATAATCTGGATTTACGTTACGAATGGTATCCGGCTAGTGGCGAATCGGTATCTGTAGCTTTGTTTTACAAGCATTTCCGGCATCCGATCGAATGGACTTTCCGGGATGGTGGCGGAAGTTATACCTATACTTTTGAAAATGCCGATAAAGCCCGGAATTATGGTGTGGAGGTAGATATTCGTAAAGATTTGGAATTTATCGGTTTGCGGAATTTTATGTTGAACCTGAATGGGTCGTGGATAAAGAGTAAAGTTTCTTTCGATAGTGAGAATAGCCTGGAGCATGACCGGCCGATGCAGGGCCAATCGCCTTACCTGGTGAATGCAGGGTTGTTTTACCAGACGGAAAAAGCAGGCGTGATGGCCGGAGTGCTTTATAACCGGATAGGAAAAAGGATTGTCGGAATCGGGCGGTACTTTTGAAAGAGCTGCCCAGCTTGCAAAAAAAGCAACCTTCAGATCGGATATGTACGAAATGCCTCATGATGCACTCGATATTGTATTGAGCAAAAAGTTCGGAAAACAAGTAGAGGTGAAACTAAATGCGAAGGACGTCATCGGGCAGGATGCTGTGTTTAAACAATTTCCCAGGTTTGAAGACGCGAATGGACAGATCGTGGAAAGGGAACAAACCACAAAGCGTTTTGCACCGGGGAGATCCTTTACCTTAAGTGTGAGTATTCATTTGTAATCTATAAAAGTTAATTTTAATCGTTATGAAAACAATTTTGAAGAAATGGCAGATGCTTTTAATGCTTGTCTTAACCCTTGGAATTACTGCTTGTAGTGATGATAACGGCGGTAATGGGGATAACGGCGATGATGATGGAGATAATCTGAGTGATATTCTGTTTGAAAACGGTACTCAGCTGGGCAATGGGGCGGATGAGATGGAGATAAACGGAAACTATAAGTTGCCCAAGGGAGTATATGTGATGAAAGGGTGGTTGTATATTACCGATGGTTCGTCGCTCGAAATAGAAGCAGGTACGGTCATAAAAGGGGATAAAGCCACCAAAGCAGCGATTATTGCCGAGCCTGGAGGTAAACTGATTGCCAGGGGTAGACAGGATGCTCCTATTGTGTTTACTTCCAACGAACCTGTCGGTTCGCGTAAACCCGGAGATTGGGGAGGTATTATCCTGTGCGGAAAAGCGGTGAATAATCAGGGAAAAATGACTATTGAAGGAGGATTGCGTACCGAGCACGGAGGAAATGACAATGCGGATAATTCAGGAGTATTGAGTTATGTGCGGGTCGAATTTGCAGGTAATCCTTTTGATACGGACCAGGAAATCAACGGGGTGACTTTCGGAAGTGTCGGATCGGGGACGCAGGTCGACCATGTACAGGTGTCTTATTCGAACGATGATTCCTTCGAATGGTTCGGCGGATCGGTAAATTGTAAATATCTGGTGGCCTATCACGGATGGGATGATGATTTCGATACCGATAACGGTTTTTCAGGGAAAGTGCAGTTTTGTCTGGGAGTACGGAATCCGGGTATTGCCGATCAGTCTATTTCCAATGGTTTCGAGAGTGATAATAATGGAAATGGAACGACTCAGAACGGGGCAGTTGCAGGTTGCCCGTACCGGTCGGGCAGGATCCTGCTTTTCAAAATACCACAGAGTATATCAAAGGAAATGGCCTGAACCCCAATAACGGTTCACGGTTAGGGCAATTCCAGGCTGCGATACAAATTCGCCGCAACTCTCATCTGAGTTGTTTTAATTCGGTCGCTATGGGGTATCCGGTCGGACTTTTGATCGAGAACGATAAAGGTTCTCAGACTCAGGAGGCAGCTAAAAACGAGGTTTTTAAACTGAATCATATCGTTTTTGCAGGAATGGGAATTTTAGGAAGTGATAAAAATAAGAGCCTGCAAGGAGGTTTGTGTACGGACGGTACGAATATCGATGCCACACAGACGGCATTTTCTGAGACTTATTTTAATACAGCTACGGGGAATGTCGCTTATCCGGCTATTGCCGATCTGAAGTTGAGCCAACCCAATAGTATAGCAGCTTCTCCGAATTACGGCCCTCTGACTGGAAGTCCGTTACTGGGAGCTGCCGATTTTACCGATGTTTTGCTGAGCAGTGGTTTTGACAAAGTGTCTTATATCGGTGCTTTTGCCAGTGACAAGGAGGCGGACAATTGGATGAGCGGTTGGACGAATTTTGATCCGCAACATACCTCTTATTAATGAATTGTTAAAATTGCAGGCGAATTTACTCCCGTAGATTTACAATTTGTAAATGATGTGAATAAGTAGTAATATTTCGGCGAAATTGAAAAAAGGATGCTTTTGCGGCATCCTTTTTGTTTTAACATTTAACAGTAACGTCATGAGTTTGTCACGAACTTGTCATATTGCAAGCTTACTTTTGTGGCGTTAAGATTTAGAAGACATTTTTTTTTCATAAGTTTGTATTAGGTTAGTTAGTAGTGAAAAGTTTCCCGCCGTGAGGCTCGAAACTTTTTCGTTTTTTGTGTTTTTCTTCAATTGAAATTTGCATATTTGTATGATGTTAGACGACAAAATATATCTTTTTAACCGATAGATCGTATAATATAGGAAATATAGTTTTATCACTAAATCATAGAACCATGAAAAAGTACATTTGCACTGTATGTGATTACGTTTATGATCCGGTACAAGGTGATCCGGATGCTGGTATCGAACCGGGAACAGCTTTCGAAGATTTGCCTGATGATTGGGTCTGTCCCTTGTGTGGGGTCGGTAAAGATGAATTCGAACCCTATGAAGAATAATTTTGGATTGTAAATAAATAGTGTTTACTTTGTGGCTTGAAATAGTTTTTATTTCATGTTATTTCAAATTTAGTAACCTGGTCGTTTGGCGGTTAAAGTCATAAAGATACAAGAGGTCGGCAATCCCTCATTGAATGTGTTAGAAATAATACATGGATATAGCTCCCCGAAAGGGAGCTATTTTTGTGTGAAATAAGTAAAAAAGCTTATTAAAATAGCGTTGGATAGGTATTGTTATTTAACAGAATATGAATAGCTTTGCATAGCTTTTCGATAAATATGCCAAGTAAATGAATAATAGTGGTTTGGCATATAAATTGTTGAAGATTTGGTATTTTAAATAAAATATGATGCGGAATATACGTGTAGTTTTTGCAGTTTTGTCTTTATCTGTTGTATTGGTTGCCGGAGTTGCAGATGAATTACAGGCACAGGAGAAAAGACAGGGATGGATTAAACGATTGAGATACAGGCGGGAATTACGTCGGGAGTTGCAAGGTGAGATTCAATTATCCGGAGCTTTTGCTCTTTATCCTATGGCTGTGAAATGGGCGGAAGAGTTTCGTAAGATCCATCCTAAAGTGAGGATCGATATTTCTGCCGGTGGGGCTGGTAAAGGAATTACCGATGCTTTGGCTAAGGTGGTAGACCTTGGAATGGTCTCCCGGGATATTTATCCGCAGGAACTGGAAAAAGGGGCTTTCCCGATAGCGGTGGTGAAGGATGCCGTCGTACCTACTATTAATTCGAATAATCCTTTGATCGATCAGATATTAGCGACCGGTTTAAAGCAACAGGTGGCTCAGGATCTGTGGATTCATACCACAGCCCGGACCTGGGGCGATGTGCTGGGGACGGGCAGTACGATACCGGTACATGTGTATACCCGCTCGGATGCTTGCGGTGCTGCAGAAACTTTTGCTGCCTGGTTAGGAGCCAAACAAGAGGATCTGGAAGGAACCGCTGTATTCGGAGATCCCGGAGTCACTTCTGTGGTGCAACGTGACAAAGTAGGGATCGGATTTAATAATATTGCCTATGCTTACGATATCAATTCTAAAAAGCCTTATCGGCATATCGCAGTGATTCCCTTGGATTTGAACGGCAATGGAAAGATCGATCCGGAAGAAGATTTTTATGCCACTAGTACAGAATTGAATGCTGCTATTGCAGAAGGGAAATATCCCAGCCCACCGGCCCGGAACCTGTTTTTGGTTTCGAATGGAAAACCGATGAAACCGGAAGTGCTTGCTTTTCTCGAATTTATTTTGACAGATGGGCAGCAATATGCTCCTGAAGTGGGATATATCGGGCTTTCATCCGATATATTGGAAGAAGAATTATTCAAATTGCAGGAATAATGATGGAGGAAGAAGATAAGATTGTACAAAAAACTTCCAGGATCCGCCTGATCAAAGATAAGATGGCCGGATCAATGATGTTGACTTTTACGTTAGTGTCTGTGTTGTTGGTCGTGCTGATCGGTATTGGTCTGGTGCTGAAGTCTTTGCCTATTTTACACGACAAATCCCTGTGGGAGTTACTTAGTGGAGCGAAATGGAAACCGATGCGCGGGGATTTCGGTTTCCTGCCGTTTATTATGGGTACCCTTTGGGTGACGGCTATCGCTATCCTTTGGACTTTACCGGTTTCGTTATTTACCGCTATTTTCCTGACGGAAAATTCTAAGAGTTGGGTGAAAAGGGTGGTGTTTCCGGCTCTCGATATTTTGGCCGGTCTGCCTTCGGTCGTCTATGGAGTGTGGGGTATTTTAGTCGTAGTCCCCTGGATTTCCGATCGGTTGGCTCCACACTTTGTGGAATATTCTACAGGTTATTCCACACTGGCTGCCGGTATTGTATTGGGGATCATGATCCTGCCTTTGCTGATCAGTTTGTTTGTGGAATTATTTTCTTCTGTTCCTAAGGAATACCGGGAAGCTTCCTTATCCTTGGGAGCAACCCGTTGGCAGACGACGAAATATGTATTGCTGAAGAAGACTTTCCCGGGGATAGTAGCTTCGGTGACCCTGGCTATTTCGAGGGCTATGGGGGAGACGATCGCCGTGTTGATGGTGTGTGGAAATATTGTACAACTTCCCGACTCGTTATTCGACGGTTGTTATCCGTTGCCGGCATTGATCGCCAATAACTACGGGGAAATGTTGTCATTGCCGCTTTATGAATCGGCATTGATGTTTGCCGCTTTGATTTTGTTTGTGGTCGTATTTGTCTTTAATATCGCTTCCCGCCTGATCCTTAGAAAGCTGGAACGGAATTTGGTATGATCGAAAAACCGATGTCATGAAATTGAAATTTATTGAAGAGAAGGCTATGAAAGTGGTGATGTTGGTGACAACATTACTGGTATTTTTGTTTGTAGGCAGTATTTTATATACCATCGTCAAAAACGGCTGGGGAGCCATGAATTGGGAAATGATTTCCTCTTTGCCGGGAGGCGGGTTTTACATCGGCAAAGAAGGAGGGTTGCTGAATGCTATCGTCGGTTCGTTGTATATTGTGGGAGCTTCTACGGTATTGGGTCTGGCGGTGAGTATTCCTGTCGTGTTTTATCTGAATGTATATCTGAAAAAAAATTCGAAACGGGGTTCGTTCGCCCGACTGGCGTATGATGTGCTTTTCGGAATCCCTTCGATCGTATACGGGGCTTTTGCTTTTACCATCATGATCTATTTGGGGTTGAAGACCTCTTTGGCCGGTGGTATTATTGTCATAACGCTATTGATCATTCCGATTTTTATCCGTTCGATGGATGAGATTGCCCGGGAATTGCCGCAGGATATGCTGAATGCTTCTTATTCCCTGGGAGCTACGCGTTACGAAACGATCAAAGTGGTTGTCCGGCAGATCGCTCCGGGTATCGCTACAGCTACTTTGTTGTCTATCGGCCGGGCGATCGGAGATGCTGCTGCGGTGTTGTTCACTGCCGGGTATACGGATAATATCCCGACTTCCCTGGGACAGCCGGCAGCCACTTTGCCTCTGGCCGTATTTTTTCAGCTGAGCAGCCCTATACCCGCAGTTCAGGAAAGGGCGTATGCCGCCGCTTTGATATTGACTATTATTGTTTTGATATTGAGTATCCTGGGACGGATTATTACGAACCGTTTCTCCAGGAATAAAATTCAGTAATCATCGTGATTAAACTAATTGAGTAACTTAGTAATCTGGTAGCTATATATGAATATTCCGTTTTTAGGTAAGAAAAGCAAATGGTATAATATGTCCGATTTGAATGAAACAGAATTGAAAAAAGGTTTTTTTCGTCCGAATCAGAAATTTTGTACCGATGATTCCAAAAGATCGAACATTGTCGTAGACCATTTGAATGTCACTATCCAGCACAATCATATTCTGAAAGAGGTGTCGGCAGTTATTCCGGACCGGAAGATTACCTGTATTATCGGTCCTTCGGGTTGTGGAAAGTCGACTTTGCTCAAGAGCTTGAACCGTCTGTTGGATACGAATGAAGAGGTTCATATTTCGGGTAGTGTGTTGGTAGACGGGGAAGAATTGTATGCTCCGGGAGTAGAGATTACACATATACGGCGTAAGATGGGATTGTTGTCGCAACGTCCCTGTCCGCTACCGATGTCTGTTTATGATAATATCGCTTACGGTTGCCGGATTCATGGTATACGTAACCGGAAGAAGCTGAATATGATCGTACGCCATTACCTGCAGGCTGTGGGATTATGGGAAGAGGTGAAAGATCGTTTGCATACTCCGGCAGGTCGGATGTCTATCGGACAGCAACAACGCCTCTGTCTGGCCCGGGGATTAGCTGTCGAACCCCAGTTTATCCTGGCAGACGAAGCGACTTCGGCTTTGGATCCTATATCGAGTAAAACCATCGAGGATCTGTTTTTAAAACTTAAAGAGGAATATGCTATCGTATTGGTGACGCATACGTTGCGTCAGGCCTTACGAATTGCCGATTATGTGATCTTTATGTATATGGGAGAGATCATCGAGGCCGGACCGGCAGAACAAATCTTTAAAAATCCACAAAAGGAGTTGACACAGAAATATTTGGCCGGGGTATTTAGTTAGAAAAAGTAAAAAGTGGGAAAAAGCTATAAGCTAAGGGCTTGGAGCTGGGAAGGAAAGTAAAAATCGATTGGGATATGATGAAAGAGGATGTAATACGGTTGAATGAGCAGCTGAAAGGCAAGAAGGCGGAAGAGGTATTGGATTATTTTTTGGAAAAATACCAGGGACATATTGCTCTGGCGTCGAGTCTGGGGATTGAAGACCAGGTGTTGACTGCTATGATTTGCGGGATCGATGCGACTACCCGTATTTTTACTTTGGACACCGGGCGGTTGTTTCCTGAAACATATAGTCTGATCGGGCGGACAAATATGACATATGGAATCCGGATTCAGGTATTTTTCCCGGACTATCACGAAGTGGAAAAAATGGTGGCGGAACATGGGGTGAATTTGTTTTACGATAGCATTGAATACAGGAGGTTATGTTGTCATATCCGTAAACTGGAACCTCTGAAACGTGCTTTCCAGGGAATGAAAGTGTGGATTTGCGGATTGCGGCACGAACAATCGGTTACCCGTACAGGAAATCAGTTGGTAGAGTGGGACGGGATGAACGGATTGATAAAAGTGAATCCTTTGATCGATTGGACAGAAACCGAGGTATGGGAGTATATCCGTGAGCACGGCGTACCTTATAATAAATTGCATGATCAGGGATTTCCGAGTATCGGTTGTCAGCCCTGTACCCGGGCTGTTAAGCCCGGCGAAGATATCCGGGCCGGACGTTGGTGGTGGGAGTCGCCTGAACACAAAGAATGTGGATTACATAAATGACCGGATTTCTCGTTGCCTTGATGGTCGGAAAATTTTCTACCGGACCTAATAATGAAAGGTGCTTATATACATGTTTACCCTAAATGTAGGTTTATTTTGTTATTTATTCGTCTTCGGTGATCGTGTTTGGGGACCCGGTCGCTTCTGTCGGTCGTCTA
>ERZ791883.2466-NODE-2466-length-12232-cov-2.707399_pt1 | contig 12232 bp, 9 predicted proteins | sample MGYA00510160_ERZ791883 | MGnify/ENA primary metagenome ERZ791883 (study PRJEB30046, sample SAMN00792072) | human gut metagenome | study: EMG produced TPA metagenomics assembly of the A metagenome-wide association study of gut microbiota in type 2... | reverse complement strand
TAATCCTACCATTGCCATTTATGCTCGTCGCGGTGAAATTATTGTTCGTATTACAGCTAAAGCGTCCGATGTTGAAGAAGCCAAAGCCTTGATTTCCGGCACAGAAGCACAAATCTATGAACGGTTAAGTAAATTTATTTATGGCGTTGATGATGCTTCTTTAGCAGAATATCTTGGTCAGGAACTATTAAAAAGCGGTAGTACGATTGCCTTTGCGGAATCCTGCACAGGAGGTTTAGCCAGCAGCATGATCACTGATATTCCTGGCAGCAGTGAATATCTTTTGGGCAGTGTTGTGACTTACAGCAATATGGCCAAACAAAAACTGGTCAACGTATCTGCGGAAAATTTAGAAAAATACGGCGCTGTCAGCGAACAGGTTGCCTGTGAGATGGCGTCCGGAGTGAGAGATCTTTTTGGAACAACTTATGGTGTAGGTATCACTGGTATTGCAGGTCCTGGTGGTGCCACAGAAGAAAAACCTGTAGGCTTAGTTTATATGGCTGTAGCTGATGGCAATGACGTACATTGTGTGAAACATCTTTTCGGCGGAACCAGAACTGAAAATAAACTGCGTAGTGCGTTAACGGCTATTTCTATGGTGATAGATAAAATAAAAGCAAGAAGAAATGAGGAAATTTAAACAATGACAACTAATGTACAAGAAATGTTCGGCAGCTTACTGCTGGATAAAAAAATCGTAGCATCTTTAACAGCTATGGGTTTTGAAGAACCGTCTCCGATCCAGGAGCAAACTATTCCTTTAGTACTAGAGGGTAGCGATGTTATAGGTCAGGCACAAACTGGTACTGGTAAAACAGCCGCCTTTGGTATTCCGGTCGTACAAAGTATTACCGATCATCGCCATATTCAAGCTCTGATTATGACTCCAACCCGTGAACTGGCAATCCAGGTTGCAGAAGAGATTGGTAAAATTGGACGTACTTCTAAAATTAAAGCATTACCTGTTTATGGCGGACAGCCTATCGACCGTCAGATCAGAGCTTTACGCAGCGGCGTGCAAATAGTTATTGGTACTCCAGGCCGTTTGATTGATCATATAAACCGTAAAACTATCAAACTTGATCATATTAAATTTTTAGTCCTGGATGAAGCTGATGAAATGTTGGATATGGGCTTTGTAGACGATATGGAAGAAATTATGAAAAATCTTCCTGCAGAACGTCAAACCTTGTTGTTTTCAGCAACTATGCCAAGACCGATCCTAAGCCTCACAAAAAAATATATGAAGGCTCCTAAAAATGTTACGATCAGCAAAGAGGAACTCACAGTTCCGCTTATCGATCAATATTATTTTGAAACTAAGGATAAGATCGAAGGTTTATGTCGTTTGCTTGATGCAGAAATAGATGGTAAGCTGATTATTTTCTGCCGCACTAAAAAAGGTGTTGATGATCTGGCTATTGCATTGGGAAGCCGCGGTTATATGGCTGAAGGTTTACATGGCGATTTAAGCCAAACTCAACGTGATCGTGTTATGAAGAAATTCCGTGACGGAACAGCTGATATTCTTATCGCTACGGACGTCGCTGCCCGCGGCATAGATATTGATAATATTACTCATGTTATCAATTTTGATATTCCTCAGGATCCGGAAAGCTATGTTCATCGTATTGGACGTACCGGCCGTGCAGGTAATACTGGTGTTGCTATGACCTTTATTACGCCGCGTGAATTCCGTCAGTTGAAACTTATCGAACGCACTACTAAAACCAAAATAACACGTCGTCAATTACCGACTACAGCCAATGTTATTGAGCGTCAGCGTGAAATGATCGTTTCCAAAATGCAGAGTGTGCTGGATCAGTCTAACTATCATGATTATATGCCTATTGCAGCAAGCTTATTAAAAGAATATGATGCTGAAGATGTGGTTGCTGCTGCGTTAAAACTGATGCAGGAAGGTAATAAAGCTTTAGAAGCTTCGCCTGAAGATATTCTGGCGAAAGATTTAAGTAATACTGGTGGTCGTCCTGGCATGGTTCGTCTTTTCATGAATATTGGACGCAGCCAAAAAGTTACTGTTCAGGATATAGTTCGAACTATTGCTATTGAAGCTGATATTCCTGCCAAAGAAGTAGGTTTGATCAATATTTATGACAAGTTTACCTTTGTAGAAGTCCCAGAAGATATGGCCGAAAAAGTTTTGGGTGTAATGCACAAAAACACGATTAAAGGCTATAAAATAAATGTCGAGCCGGCACGCGTTCGTCAGTAATTGTAAGAAAAGGAAGAGCAGATATGGTAAAATACCATGTCTGCTCTTTAAGGTGTAAATCATGCGTGAAATTTTAGGTAACAAAAAAGGAATACGGGATTCTGTTTTGAATGAATTAATTGCTTTGTACGATGTACAAGTGCCTTTAGGGCAGCTCATTTCTGCGGAATTAGCTTTAAAATTAGCTGATATTACAGAATTTATAAACAGAGAAATCTCTCTTTATATTTCTAGAAGCGGGCAAATAACTAATATTGTAATCGGTGGTAATGACAGTGTAGAACTGCCAGCAGTAGAAGGTCGCAGAGGTATTGGCAGATTAAGTGGAATCCGTTGTGTCCACACTCATCCAAATTGTAATCCAGTGTTGAGTGGAGTTGATTTTTCAGCGTTAAAAAATAATAAATTCGATGCCATGGTTACAATAGGTGTTACCGCACCTGATTACACGCAGTCCATAATTTCTTTTGGCATGATAGTTGGGCTTGACAAAGAAGAACAGTTTATCTGCGATGAATATGGACCTTTTTCTCTGGAAGAAGCAGAAGCTATTAATTTTCTTAATGTAATCAATACAATAGAGCGGATTTTAGACAAGCAAACAAGTAGTTCCAGTTTAGCAGTAGCAGCAGAGAAAACCATTTTAGTTGGTATGGACTGGGGACAGATAAAAGGCGGTTGGACTGCTGAAGATTCGCTTGAAGAGTTAAAGCAGCTTGCGGATACAGCAGGTGCTGTAGTAGTGAACCGTTTTATTCAACGTCGTGCTAAACCGGATCCGGCATTTTTTATAGGAAAAGGAAAAGTACAGGAGCTGGCCTTGCATGCACAACAGGAAAATATTGATCTGTGCATTTTTGATGATGAACTGACACCGGCGCAGCAAAGAAATATAGAACAGGTAATGGGTGTTCGTATTCTTGATAGAACAGCTTTAATTTTGGATATTTTTGCCCAGCGGGCTCGTACTAATGAAGGAAAATTACAAGTAGAATTAGCACAGCTGCAATATAATCTACCGCGAATTATGGGTAAAGGACTTATTTTATCACGTTTAGGCGGCGGTATTGGTACCCGCGGTCCTGGCGAAACAAAATTAGAAGTTGATAGACGGCGTATTCGCGATCGTATAGCTTTTATCAAAGACTCCATAGAAAAAGTTCGCGCTGTCCGGACTTTACATAGGATTAAGCGCGCCAAAAACCAAGTTCCTTCAATAAGTCTTGTTGGTTATACTAATGCAGGTAAATCTACATTACTAAATTTATTAACACAGTCTGATATTTATGCGAAAGATCAATTGTTTGCAACTCTTGATCCTACTACACGTCAGTTAATATTACCAGACAAGCACGAAGCAATACTTACTGATACTGTTGGTTTTATACAACGTTTGCCTCATCAATTAGTTGCAGCATTCAGATCTACTTTAGAAGAAGTTGCTGAGGCAGATTTATTGCTGCATGTCATTGACGTGAGCCATGAATTATATCAGGAACAAAGTGATGCTGTTTATAAGGTTTTAGAACAAATAGGTGCACAAAATAAAACAATACTCACCGTTTACAATAAAATAGATAAACTTCCCTCTAAAAATGCTTTGGCACAGCGTTTAGCACAGCAAGAAAATAGTGTTTGTATATCGGCTAAGAGTGGTATTGGTATCGAAGAACTCCTTGCTCTGATTTCAGAAAATCTGAAATTAAAATCTATAGAAGTCACTCTGCTTATTCCATATACAGAATCTGAAAAAGCTGCTAAACTACATACTATAGGTACTGTTTTAGAACAAGAATATAAAGAAAACGGTACTTTTATGAAGGTACGTCTGGCATCAGAACAGTTAGAGGATTTCGAAAAATTTATAATATGAGGACTATACGTAAATGACTGATTTTAAAAAAATAGAAGAGGAAGCATTATTAGAAGTATTACATGCTGCTGAAAGCTATGAAGAAGCAGCTTTGTATAATACAGAAAAGGTTATGCAAGCTTTTAGAAAGCATATGGTATCAGATTTTTATTTAAAACCAACTACTGGATATGCCTATTCCGATGTTGGCAGAGAAAAATTAGATGAAATATATGCTGATATTTTTAAAACGGAAGCGGCATTGGTACGATCTCAGTTTGTTTCAGGGACTCATGCATTAGCCGTTGCGTTACTCGGAGTTTTGAAAGCAGGCGATGAAGTAATCGCTGCTACAGGAGCTCCATATGACACAATGCAGACTATCATAGGCGTACCTGTAAAAACCCCTGGCTCTCTTACTGACTTAGGCGTAGTCTATAAAGAAATTCCCATGATTGGTTCACAAATTGATCTTGAAAAAATCACAGCTGCAATTACGGATAAAACAAAAATGATACATATTCAACGTTCATGCGGTTACAGTAGTGTGCGTAAAACGTTAAGAATTGAAGAAATAGGAACGATCTGTAAAGCAGTAAAAGCAATAAAGCCTGATATTATTTGTTTTGTTGACAACTGTTATGGTGAATTTATTGAAAAACAAGAACCAACAGAAGTTGGAGCTGATCTAATGGCCGGTTCTCTTATCAAAAACCTTGGAGGCGGTCTTGCACCTACTGGTGGTTATATTGTTGGCCGAAAGGATTTAGTAGAACTTGCGTCATATAGATTAACCGCTCCAGGATTAGGCGGAGAAATGGGGGCTACACTTGGAGATACGGCCAGAGAATTATACCAGGGCTTATTCTTAGCTCCGCATATAGTTTTGCAAGCTGTTAAAACAGCAATTTTTGCTTCTGCAGTATTTTCACGCCTGGGTTATCAGGTTACTCCTTCTGCAAATGATAGACGCAGTGATATAATTCAGACTATTCGTTTGGAAACTAAAGAGCGTTTATGTAATTTTTGTATAGCCATACAAAAAAATTCACCAGTTGATGCACATGTTGTTCCAGTTCCTGCAATAATTCCTGGCTATCAAGATGAAATAATTATGGCAGCGGGGACTTTTGTACAAGGCGCATCAATAGAATTAAGTGCTGATGGCCCTTGCCGTGAACCTTATAATGTATATTTTCAAGGAGGACTTACTTTTGAGCACGGGCGTATTGCAATTATGTCAGCTGCAAAAATGGTAGGGGAGAAATAAAAACTCAAATTTTATATCAATAGAAAAGCAGATAAGAGGATTTTTATTGTTCCTCTTATCTGCTTTTTAATTATCTCAGAAAATAAAGACAGCTATATGACATCATATAGCTGTCTTTATGATATTTTTTTGGTGTATTATAGACATTACAGCATTCTGAATACTGCTATTACCTTACCAAGAACCTGAATATTATCAGTACCTGTTGTGGGAGTATAGGCATCATTTTCTGGTTGTAGACGAATTGAACGTAATTCACGAAAATAACGCTTAACTGTTGTTTCTTCACCATCAATAAGAGCAACAACTATATCTCCGTTATTAGCAAAATTTTGCTTTCTGGCAACAATGTAATCATGATCAAGTATACCAGCTTTGATCATACTATCTCCAGAAACAGATAACATAAAAACATCTTCTTGACAGCCAAGCAAATCTAGTGGAATGGGATAGGTCTCCTCAACATTTTCAACTGCCAGAATAGGTTGCCCTGCAGTGACTTTGCCAACCAAAGGAACAGGAACGACCGTTTTCTGCCGCCAGCTGCTGTCTTGGGTCAATTCTATAGCGCGTGGTTTGGCTGGATCTCTTTGCAAAAAACCATATTCTTCTAATTTATGCAGATGAGTGTGTACGCTGGCACTTGAAGATAAACCCACTGCCTTACCAATTTCACGTACTGCAGGAGGATATCCCTTAGCATAAACGTGCTCACGAATGAAATCTAAAATAGCTCTTTGCCGATCGGAAAGCATTTCCTCTGTAATAACTCCATCAAAATCGCTGAAACGTGCTCTTCTTGCCATAAAACCAGCCTCCAATTCCAATCATCATATACTCAAAAAATTTCTAAAGATAGTAAGTTCATTTATTTCTATTCTAATTGTTTCTATTATATCAGGAACAGGTAAGAATGTCAAAACATCTGTTTGCAATTGTTCGTTTAATGAAATTATTCTTCAACAACTATCTACAACGAAATTTATCAATTTTCACTTTACGTCCGATAATATATATTATGTAAAATCCGATTCTGAAAATCATTGTGACGACTATATACAAGCAAAGTTCGATAATTTTCTGAATAAATAATTATGAGGTGAATAATATGCGTTCAGTAATGGCTCATCAGTTCAGCCAGATTCCAAGAGCTGAAATTCAGCGGTCGTCCTTTAACCGCTCTCATGGCTATAAGACAACTTTCGATTCTGGTTATCTTGTACCGTTTTATATTGATGAAGTATTACCCGGCGACACGTTTAATCTTAAGTGTACGTTGTTCGCTCGGCTTGCAACTCCGATCGTTCCTTTCATGGATAATATGTTCATGGAAACATTCTTCTTCTTTGTTCCTAATCGCTTGCTCTGGGATAATTGGCAAAAGTTTAATGGTGAGCAGGAAAATCCTGGCGATTCTACTGACTTCCTTGTTCCGACTATTAAGAATACTGGTTCTTTTACTGTTGGTGGCATAGCTGATTATTTTGGTATTCCAACAGGTGTAAACAATCTTGAAGTTAATGCTTTGCCGTTTCGTGCCTATAATCTCATCTACAATGAGTGGTTCAGAGATGAGAATTTACAAGATAGTCTGCCTGTCGAAAAAGGAGATGGTCCAGATGATGTTGCAGATTATAAGCTTGTCAGACGTGGTAAACGTCATGACTATTTTACTTCTGCTTTACCTTGGCCTCAGAAAGGTCCAGGTGTAGAAATTCCGCTTGGTACTTCTGCTCCTGTTTTGTCCACTAAAAGTGTTTCCACTAATTATCTTACCCCAGATTCTGGTTATAGAGGTTCTGTTATCGTTCAGTCTGGACATATGAATATTAATAATCCTACTGGTGGTGGAGCTAATATTGATATTGGTATGAAGCTTGATGATTTTGGCTTATATGCTGATTTAACTACAGCTACAGCTTATACGATTAATAGCCTTCGTCAGGCTTTTCAGGTTCAACGCCTTTATGAGCGTGACGCTCGTGGTGGTACACGTTATACCGAGATTTTAAGAGCTCACTTCGGTGTTGTTTCTCCTGATGCTCGTCTTCAACGTCCCGAATATCTCGGTGGCAGCTCCTCGCCTATTAACATTAATCCTGTTCAGCAAACTTCTGCTACAGATTCAACCTCTCCGCAAGGTAATCTTGCTGCCTTTGGCCTTACGTCTAGTAAAATCCATGGTTTCACAAAATCCTTTGTTGAGCATGGCTATATTATCGGCCTTGTAAATGTTCGTGCCGATCTAACTTATCAACAAGGTTTACAGCGTCTTTGGTCTCGTCAAACTCGCTTTGATTTCTATTGGCCAGCTCTTGCTCATCTTGGTGAACAAGCTGTCCTTAATAAAGAGATTTATGCACAAGGCACTGCTGCAGATGACGAAGTATTTGGCTATCAGGAACGTTATGCCGAATATCGTTATTATCCGTCTTTGATCACTGGTAAATTCCGCTCTACCTATGCCCAGCCTCTTGATATGTGGCACTTATCTCAAAAATTCGATAGTCTGCCTACTCTATCCGCTCAGTTTATCGAAGATAACCCGCCTGTATCTCGTGTAATTGCTGTGCAAGATGAACCGCAGTTCTTGCTTGATACTTATTTTAGTCTTAACTGTGTACGTCCAATGCCTGTGTATAGTGTACCTGGTCTTGTTGACCATTTTTAATGGGACTCCTCGTGTTTCGTCACTGTTCGACATACAAACGAGGCATGAGGATAAAGTCCCGCCATTATTGAGGTGATTAAATGAGTTGGATATCTTCTGCGATCGGTGCCGTTGGCTCCCTATGGGGCCAATCGTCCGCTAATTCTGCTGCTGCTTCTATGGCTCGTGAGAATCGTGAATGGCAAGAGTATATGTCAAATACTGCTCATCAGCGTGAAGTTAAAGATTTGCGTGCAGCTGGTCTTAATCCAATATTGTCCGCTATGGGCGGTTCTGGTGCTTCTACTCCTGCTGGTTCTACTTCTCAGTTTGGTAACATAGCTGGTTCTATGCCTGAATCTGCTAATGCTGCCGAAGGATATCGGCTGCAGCGTAAAATGCAAAATGAACAATTCAAGGTCATGGCTACTCAGTCAGATCTAAATAAAGAGCTTGAAATTAAAGCCAAAAATGACGGTTTAGCAAGTGCTGCACAGGCCTTTAAGCTTTCTGCAGACCGTGATTATACGTTTAAAATGACTTCTTGGCTTGATCGGCTTAACGAAAATTCTATTGCTAATGCTAGAGCGCTTACGGCTGCACAGGTTGCTAATTATGGTGCACAAGCGCAAGCAGCGCTTATGAACGCATCAAGTAATGCTACAGGTGTTTATAATCTTGGTTTATTACAGTCTGAACAGATGAAGAATTGGCAATATCGCAATGTTGGTGACCGTGTTCGTTCTTCTGTTTATGATGGTGATAATAATGCTGCTTCTAAAACGGCTCAGATTGGTGAAGCTTTTAGTAATCTTTTGCCGTTTAGGAAGATCTTTGGAAAGTGAGGTGATAACTTGGATAAGTGGACTAAAGTTCTAGCTATTCTTCAGCTGGTCGATGAATTTATCGTACCTCTTGTAGAACGTATTAAAAAAATCTTTGGAAAGTAAGGTGATTTATTGTGGCAAGACGCAGACGTCTTACACGCCGTGGTTCTCGTAGGTTATTCAGTAAAACAGCTTCTCGCACTCGTAAGCGTAATCTTCGTGCTAGGCCTATGCGTGGAGGCTTTAGAATCTAAATGACTTGTTATCGTCCGCTGATGGCATGGCGTAACCCTAATGCAATTAATCCTGAGACTGGAAAATCTGCTATATTGTTTAGTCCGCCAGAAAACTGGAGAGATTGTGAACCTATCAAGGTTCCTTGTGGTCAGTGCGTTGGTTGTCGGTTAGAGAGGTCTCGTCAATGGGCAATGAGATGTGTACATGAAGCTTCTCTTTATGATAAAAATTGTTTTATCACTCTTACATTTGACGATGAGCATATAGCTCGTGACGGTAGTTTGCATTTAGAGGATTTCCAAAAGTTTATGAAACGTCTTCGCAAAAAATTCGGCGAAGGTATAAGATTTTTTCATTGTGGTGAATATGGGACGCTTAACCAGCGTCCTCATCATCACGCTATATTGTTTAATTTTGATTTCCCTGATAAGGAATTATGGAGTGTGAGAGATAATGTTAAGCTCTATCGCAGTAGTTCTCTTGAGCGTCTCTGGCCTTATGGCTTTAGCACTATTGGTGACGTTTCTTTTGAGTCTGCTGCTTATGTGGCTAGGTATTGCCTTAAAAAGGTCACTGGAAGCGTGGCCGAAAGCCACTATCAAGGGCGAAAGCCCGAATATACGACCATGAGTCGCCGTCCTGGTATCGGGCGCGAATGGTTTTTAAAATACAAAAATGATATATTTCCTAATGATAAATGTGTTATTAGAGGTAATTTAGTATGTCGTCCGCCCCGTTACTATGACAAGATTTATGATAGTATAGACCCTGTAAGCTTTGAGAAAATACGTTCAAAACGTAAAATTGAAGCTCTTAAACAGTCTCAAATTCTTGATTATACGAGACTTAATGTAAAAGAGAAAGTAAAAAAATTAAAGCTGAAGCAGTTGCCTCGGCCTATTGAAATGTGAGGTATTTATTATGCGTTATATATACTCTGTTTATGATAAAAAGGCTATGGTTTATAATACACCTTTTGTTGTTGAAAATCCTATTGATGCGGTTCGAGCTTTTAGTGAATTAGTTAGTGATTATCGTACTACTGTTGGTAAGTATCCTGGTGATTTTGCTTTATATTGTGTTGGTAAATTTAGTACTACTACTGGTATTATGTTTTTATCAGATGATGATCATGATTTTCCTTGTTTTGTTCATGAAGCTATGGAGTTTGTTCTTAAGTCGGCTGTAGGCGAAGGTCACGAAGTCTCCGAGCCTACAACGACTTTGCCCGCGGCAGGCGCTGAGGAGTGATAATATGCCTAAATTCAGAACTGCTTATGATAGAGACCTTGTAGAAGGTATTACCTTTGATGAGCCTAGTATGGCTCAACAGCACTTTAAAGATGAGTGTGACGTTAATAATATTCTTCGTAAGTATGAATCAACTGGTTTAGTTACCCATGTTGCGAACGGTACGCCGTCTTACGGCGATTTTTCTTCCGTCTTGGAGTTCCAGCAAGCACAGAACATTTTAATCGAAGCACAGGACGCTTTTGAGGCTCTCCCAGCCTCTTTGCGTAAACGCTTTGACAATGACCCCGCTGTTATGTTAGAGTTTATAGAGAACCCTGATAACAGAGAGGAGGCTGAAAAACTTGGATTGGTTAATAAGCAATCTTTGGAAGCTGGTAAAGTTGCTGGCTCTGTTGGCTCTGCTGGTTTACCTGGGCAGCTTTCTAATGGCAGTATCGGAGATTCTTCTAAAGTAGAACCCCCGAGAGAGGGGTCGGAACAGTTACCTACTTGATGTAACTGTTCCGACTGACACCTTTTAGGTATTTATGCAAGATTTTGAATAAAATTCTCAATAAATGCCTTTTTTATAAAGTGTCAGTTTATGGCGTAGCCTACAACAAAATTTCCCTGTTATATATATTATGTAAAGCAGCTACATAAAGATTATAAACCGCAACACGGCCATCGGCAAGTATTAACGATATTTTTGATACAGTTAAACTCTATAACGTAAATATTTAACATAAATCCACATATATGCGTAAATTTCTCTTTTAAGCTGTTTTAATCGATTGTATTATAACTTCTATTCAATTTGTTTTTCACTTGCCTTAAAAACGATTTATGACGATGTATTTTTAGATAAAAACACCTGGATAATATTTTAAGACTTATTATCCAGGTGTTAGAAAGTATTTTTTAATATTTTTCTTTTAACAAAGAACTTTTGAATAAATTATAGCTGTCGTATTCTTTTTGGATCAAATTTGATTTCATCGTTTTATCTTGTGTAAAATAAAATAACAGATTAATTCGATTATCTGCATCAAAGTAAACTTTCTTTTGCCCATGTATAGATAAATCTGTTAAATCGGTTTCTTGAAAAATGTCATAACCAGGTCGGTTGATTTTAGATAAAGTTTGTGGCAAATGTAAATCTACATCATAAGTAAATTGAAGCAGGCAGTTTTCTTTATTGATATCAATATCATGTGTAAAATTTTTAATCTGAACAAACTTTTCTAGTTTTGCTTTTTCACGTGGATTCAAAAACGGTTTGTTCATAAATTCTTCGAACATAATTTTAGTAAAAACAGGATTTTCTAAAAACTGCTTTGGGCCTTGGTCATGAGGACGAGCTGGCTTATATTCTGCCGAAATACCTATAACACCTTCGGAATAAGCTTTTAAAATTTTGCTAAAATCAAAGTCATCAATATTATTAGATTCCACATTCATACCTATTTTGGTAGTTTCAATATTAAATAATTTAGAATCTATATACTCCTTCCCCATCTTTTCCAAGCTGCTGACAGGTAATGCAGCGAAGAAACTGACAGGCATATTTTCCACTTTTTGATTGCTTTGAATGTACAGCCAGTTATGTGGGACTTTGAACTCATTGTTAAAAATACCATCTTTAATAATAAGTTCAGAATTAGATAATTGTGGTTTAAAGAAATTCAGTTTTTTTGTAAACGCTTTAGAGAATTTCTTATATGCACGTTTATCAACTTTATTGTCTGTAAACTTTTGAATAAATTTATCAGCTTTATTTTCTGCAACCACTGTTTCACTTTGTTCTATTGCAGGAAACTCAACATATCCACTGCTTATGTTATATAATTGATTATTTTGTGACAAAATATAAATTTTAGAAATTAAATTGTACTGAGCTGTCATCTGTTTACCATCAGCACTG
>ERZ791883.2454-NODE-2454-length-12300-cov-4.651123_pt1 | contig 12300 bp, 10 predicted proteins | sample MGYA00510160_ERZ791883 | MGnify/ENA primary metagenome ERZ791883 (study PRJEB30046, sample SAMN00792072) | human gut metagenome | study: EMG produced TPA metagenomics assembly of the A metagenome-wide association study of gut microbiota in type 2... | reverse complement strand
CGGCCCTTGGATTGCCTTTTTGCGCAAGGCTTGGCAAAAGAAAATACCGCAGCGTAGCGAGGATGATTTTCTTTTGACCAACCAAGCCCCCAAAGGGGGCCGCCTTGCGGCAAAAACGAGGCAATCCAAGACCTTTGCCGGTTAAAAGCGGAAAAACTATCCAATCTCCCATGAAAAAAGGAGTACGGCATTGAAAGCCTGTACTCCCTGCTCTTTTGAGAATCGTCCCGTGCCGGTGGCGTAATATCCTACGGGTTGTTTTTAGCCTGATAGATCCGGAATATCTCACCGGTCACCTCCTTCACCTGTTCCAGTACCCCTCCCAGGAACTCCTCTTGCGTGAGTTTTCCCTGTTCTATCCGTGCCACTTCCGCTTCCCATCCGGAAGTGAGGGAGGTGTCGGCCACTTTCATCCCACGTACCGTTTCATAGAAGAAAAGCCCTTTTGGGGTGGGGATGACATATTTGCCTGAATAACGGATATATTTACGCTCCAGCAGTGTGCGGATGATATTGGTACGCGTGGAGACGGTCCCTAATCCTCTCCGGTCCATATAGCCGACCAGCTCCTCATCCGTATAGGGGGATACCGGAAGTGTTCTCTTGCGGACGATATTGCATCCGCTTACCGGTACCGGATCTCCCGGGGAGAAATCCGGAAGTGCGGAACAGGGCATACCCCCCCTTGCGATAAGATGTTCCCGCCCGAAGATGCTGAGCCACCCCTTTTTCAGGACGCGGTACGTTTGGACGCTGAACTTCCGTGCGGCACATACTACGTCGATGGTCGTATATTCCACCCGGCAGGATGGCATGAAGGCTTCGAGTGTCCTGCCGAGAATGAGCGTATAGACCAGTTGTTCCTCCTTGTTCAATGTTCCGGGGGGCATGCCGGTGACAATGATCGCGTGGTGATCTGTCGTCTCCTGTGCGCTGATGTCGCTTGGCGGCGCGGCAAAGTCCGTCATTTTGGCGTATTGGCGGAATTCCTTGCGGGAAAGAATCTTTTCCATGACAGCGGGCAACGTGTCATATACGTCCCTTGTCAGCAGGCGGCTGGCGGTACGCGGATAGGAGATCAGTTTCTTTTCGTACAGGCCTTGGGTGATATCCTGTACCTGTATGGCTGTCAGGTTGTGGTAGCGGTTCGCGTCCTTCTGAAGTTCGGTCAGGTTGTAGGGAGCCGGTGCCCGGATGTCCTCGCTCTCGCGGCTGACCGCCGCGATACGTGCGTTCCGTACCGCCTTGCAGTCACCGTACAGTTCTGACGCATACCGGTACTCCTGAAAATCTTCCGTGTGGCGCAGTTTTATGATTTGTCGGTCCTTGCAGAGACTGACGAATACCGGCCAGCTGTCGGCTGGCAGGAAATTCTCCCTCTCCCGGTACCGTCTGCATATCTCCGCCAGTACGGGGGTCTGTACCCTGCCCAGCGAATTGTTCCCGAAGCCTACCGCCTTACAGATGGCATAGCTTGAATTGACCCCCAGGAGCCAGTCCGCCCGGTTACGGCTGTCCGCCGCCAGGAACAGGTTGTCGAACCGGTCACATGGAAGGAGGTTCGCCATGCCTTCCGTGATGGCCTCGTCCGTCAGAGACGAGATCCAGAGGCGGAGGCAGGGTTGTTTGCACCCCAGAAAGCCGTAAAGATGACGGAACAGCATCTCTCCTTCCCGGGAAGCGTCGGTTGCCGCGATGATGGTGTCACACGCGTTGAGTACCTTGGCTATTATCTTCAATTGGAGGAGCGCGTTGATGTCGGGATTCCATCCGGTATCCGTCTTCACGTGCCTTACTGTCAGGAAGGAAGGCGGCAGCAGGGGAAAGTCTTTCCACTCTACACGGGCTGTCCCTGAATCCTTCGGCATTGCCAGGGAAAGCATGTTGCCATATGTCCATGTCACCATGTAACCGTTCCCGGTCATATAGCCGTTCTCCTTTCTGTCGGCTCCCAACACTCTTGCTATCTCTCTGCCCACGTTGGGCCTGTCAGTCACTATTGCGATCATATTCTTCTTTTTTGATGTCCCGTACCGGATTGGGCGGTACGGGGACAGGTTAAACTTGTTTTATTTTTTTGTTATTTCTTTGAAGGTTCCTCCTGGCGGAGGCCGTTGATTTCCATGATTGGCTTGTTGTTGTCACCGGGTACCAGTTTGAGTGTGGCGTCCATGGTCAGGCTGATAACCGGGGTACAGAGTCTCAACGGGATGATTTCCGACTCCTTGCCTTGCAACAACAGGTCGAGGCTGCCGTCCGCTTCCAGTTGTTCCTTGCCGATACCCACGGCTTTCAGAGCGGTCCAGTCAATATCTTTTACATTATAAATATAAGGGATGTTCCGATTCGTATTCATACGGTTTGGGGATTTGATGTTTGTAAAACTGATTTTGTCTCTCTCCGATCGGGGTTATACCGCTTGTTTTGCCCCTTTCTTTTGTTCCTGCTGCTGGCCTTGGACGGTATCCGCCTGTGCCGCCTGACGGGAAGTGTCCCTGCGGATATCCGGGTTCTCCTGGAAATACTGCAACTGCCCGGAATAAGGGTTCACTTTCAGGTAGGAGCTGAACGTTTGCCCGTTGTTTTTCAACCCTTCGACAAGGAGGGTCTTCCCGTCCTGGAGGTTCGCCTTTTCCTGCGCCGTGAACACATGGCCGTAAACCTCCGCCGGGATACGTGGCGCCTGCTGCTCGTTGAACCCGTCCGGCGTGCGTGAGTACATCGTCCTGCCGGTATTCATGTCCAGCTTGACAAACGCGGAGAATTCCTCTCCCTTGCGGTTGATCATGTTTTCCAGATAGACGGCCTGCCCCTTGCGTAAGGTCTCCTTATCCTCGGGGGTCAGTTGTACGCTGCATATCTCCTTGGGAATATAGATTTCTCCGGTTTCCGGATTATGGCGGGTGTAATTCGGCCGTCCTGTCGTCTGGTCTATCGTGACAAACGCGGAGAAAGCCCCGTCCCTGTTCTTGAACTTCATGTCCTCGACTAGGATGGTATGTCCCTCGCTGAGCATCTTTATCTGGGTAGGTGAGAGCGGTACGCCCCCGATAGATTTCTCGTTGAATACCTGGTTCTTCGGGAAGATGAACTCCAGTCCCCTGCGCTCGGCGCTGTATTGGAGCGTGGCGTCAAATTCCTTCCCCGCCTTGGAGATCATCCCCTCCACCTTGACAGGTTGTCCCTCCTTCAGCAGTCTGATCTCCTCGTCCGTAAGTCTTACCCCGCTCACTTCCTGCGGGATGTAGACATGTTCCTGCCGGACGGCGACCAGCTCGTTGGTGTTCTTGTCGATGGAGATCAGGCAGGGGGTGTACTCGCTGCCACGCAGGTTGAGTTCCACCGCACGTCCCATGTTGCCGGTCTCACGCAGGTTCTTCTTGTCCTCCTCGCTAAAGTTAAATCCGAAATAAGGGCGTTCCAGTTGCGGTTCCTTGCGTATGCCGTGAACGGCCAGCCCCACCTGCCCGTTCTCTTGTGGTATGAGCGAGAGCCTCGCGTCTAGTTTGGCTGTCAGCACGCCGGGAATGTTAAGTGTCAGCGGCACCAGCTTGTTGGTCTTGTAACCTCTCAGCATGGAGTCGAGAAGTCCTTGCTGTTCGAGTGTCGCCTTTGAGATACCGATCTTGTCCAATCCCTCCCAGTCGATCATGTTCTCATTGTAACGATAACGCGGGCCTTGCGGCTCTTGTGGCACCTGCTGTGCCTGCGGTTGCTGGGATGCCTGTTGTACCTCACTCTGTTGCAGGGGTTCCTGCGGTTGCGTTTCTTTTTTTGCCATGGCTGTCTCTTGTTTATTCATGTTTTGTTCCTCCTTGTTCTCTCTCGGACGGATCTCGTAGCGTTTGAGGAACTCCTTCACCGCGTCCGTCTTTTTCCCTTCCGCCAGGTCCTTGATCGCCTGCTTGTTCACCTTGTAGTCGTGGTAGGTCATGCGGAGCAGGCGGAAATGGGTAGGTTCCTTGAGCTGGCTCCAGAAATTCTTGATGAAGTTTTCGAGTATGCTCGAGTTCTTGTCGAATTTCAGGAATGAGTTCTCATTCTTCTCGTCCGCCGGAACCGTCTTGACCTTCCCGTCCTTGTCGATCTCGCTGACCACTTGTACACCGGCTTTCGGATCGCTCTTGTTATGAACCATCATCAGCTCGGTGATCTGTTCCACCAAAGGGGCGTCGTTCGTGACCTTCGGTTTCCGGGTCCGTCTAGGCTTCCCGTTCGGGCTCTTTTCTTGTGTCATACCTTTTCTTTTTGGGGTTAATAAATTGCTTTGACACTTCAAAAATATGGGCTAAATCCGAATAAAACTCTGATTTTCAAAAAGGTGTCATCAGATGTCATCAGATGTCGTCAAATGTCCGAAAGACTGGTTTTCCGTGAGAGAAACATGCCGTGAAAACAAGGATATGGTATGCGGAGGAAGGGCGAAGAAACCGGCACGGGCGCAAAGGGAGGATTATGCAGAGCAGAGGGAGCTGAAGTCCCTGTCTTCTCATGGGGCGGTGTTTTTTCATAAGACATTGCCAGGTCTGCCCATATATCCCGTACTTCCTGCCGGATTTATTAGGGATATAAAGGAGGCCCTCCTTTTTTCATCAATGACACGGTCATGCGTCGCGTCGGTCGCAGTGAGTCCCTATAATCCTTCCCGAAATCAAAACCTTTGTCCGGGCGTTTGTTTCCATGTGTATTTTCCGCGACCTGTCGCAAGGAAAATACTCATGGAAAGCGAAGCCGGAACGCCCGTGACAATACGGTTTTGATTTATCTTTGATTATAGGGAACTCACTGGTATCCGTCTGCTCTCCATGAAATTTCCAGAAAATATCCTATTTTATGTAATCAAAGAATTACCGTTCTCGCTGTTGACGGTATTATATGATGTTTGGTTAAATTAAAAACGTAAAGTATGGAGAGAAAAAAAGGAAAACAACAAAGAAAAGAGAAGAAGTTAAGCTTTTTCAACCTTATTGAACAAAGAATCTTGTATTTCGAAAGGCTGGACAAGAAGAAGACGGCGAGTAATTACATTTGCGCCTTTAAGCATTTCAAACGGTTCAGGGGGGATCAGGACATCGCTATTGAAGATCTGACTGTCGGACAGATGAAGGATTTCCAATCATATTTAATCGGCGAGGGACTGAGGATGAATACCATTTCGCTGTACAACAGGGAACTCCGGGCCGTTTACAATTATGCGTTAGACGAGGAGATCATACAGATGGACAAGCGTCCTTTCCGCAAATCGTTCACCGGGCAGGAAAAAACTCGCAAGCGAGCCGTTGACGGCGGGGGTGTCAAACGTCTGGCGATTCTCTCCCTTATTGACAAGGAGATGCTCGGATTTGCCCGAGACCTGTTTTTGTTCAGTATCTATATGCAGGGAATGCCCTTTATTGACATGGCTTATCTCAAAAAGGAACAAGTAAGGAACGGATGTATCACTTACCAGCGCAGGAAAACCAATCGTCAGTTGAGGGTCAAGATACACCCGCAGGCGCAGATTATCATAGATCGGTACATGGTATCCGATCCGGGCTGCCCCTATTTGTTCCCTATCCTGTATGATCCGGAAAAAAAGACAGAACGGGAGTATTCGAGTGCCTTGCGTGTCTATAACAAGCGTCTGGACAGCCTTTCCTCCTTGTTGGAACTGGACGAGCCGTTAACATCGTACGTGGCCCGCCATACTTGGGCCTCGCTTGCCCGACAATGCGGGACAAGTGATACGGTAATCAGCGAGGCGATGGGGCATAGTCACGTAGGGGTGACAACTATCTACCTAGCCTCGTTGGATATCGGTATGGTTGCCATGGCCAATCAACGGGTGATAACCTCGCTGTTCAGAAAGCGTATCCCCTGATGGGAAGCCATGAAAATTGGATATTTGAGGATTTCTGATTTGAGTAATTCGTTGGGAAATTATATTTTTGTCTCGAATAAAAGTGCTTCCTCTTACAAAGAGGAGGAACTTTTGTTGAAAAACGAACTTTGTTATTGATATATAGTGTATTATAATAATACGCTCATCAGTTCCAATGATAAAAAAGCGATCCCTGTTCTATTTTTTAGGTAATAATTATAATTAAAGAAAAACAATGAAATCGAGACGGAACATATCCAATGATCTGAAGTATACAAAAGAGCACTTTGTCTGTGAAAATTATATTTCTGATGAACGATCCATCTTGGAGCCTATAGAGGTAAAGGGCGGCGAATATCTGATACGGGAAGAAGTGGAACGTTTCACGCTTGGATTTATTCTTTCCGGGGAGATGGATATATCGACTGCCGGATCTGTATGCCAACGGGTGGGTGAAAAACAGATGTTTCTCATAGCTGCCGGTGACAATTTTCATGGAAGAGCGATTACGGATATCTCCCTGATGCGTTGTTCGTTCACTAGAGATATGTCCTTATGCAATCGTTTCTCCATTGAACAGTTACAAAAATATATCCCGCTAGGTTTCCAACAAGAAAAATGCGGGATTACCTTACTTCCCATCCATGAATTGTTATTCAAGGAACTTGAAGTGACACGGGAGATCATGCGAACAGGAATGTCATGCATTCATTATCAGCGCATCAAAAAAGAGATGTTATTTATTGAATTGCGCGGATTTTATCAGAAAGAGGATTTGGCTAGATTCTTCGCGCCAATCCTGGGCACGGATAATGATTTCAAGGAAAATGTATTACGAATATATCCACAGGTAGAAACCGCTCAGGAATTGATTGACAGGTTAAATATGTCTCCTAGTGCATTCAAACGAAAATTCCGGGAGACTTTCGGTATATCGGCTCGCCAATGGCTAATTCGTAAAAAAGAACAAAAATTAATCAGGGACATTTTGATGACCAATATATCCATAGCAGAACTCGCTGAAAAATACAAATTTACGGCCAACTATATGACCACGTTTTGTCGGAAACGTTTTGGCAAATCACCGACAGAGCTGCGCTTGGAACACAAGAAGTAAACCTTTTTATAGCCTATACACTATAGTACTGTCTCTTTATTATATGTAGAGGGACAAGATTTTCATGTATCTTCACATCCATCACTACCACTCATCTTATCATGGTCTATTTTTGTAGTTTTAAGGACTACTTTTGTTGCCGCCTATATTTCAATTATATCTACTTTTGCGGTCGAAATAAAAGTTCTTTATAAAACGTCCCCCCTCTTTGTAAGAGGAAGAATTACAAGCTCTCACGTTCATATTCCTCCTCTTTGTAAGAGGAAGAACTTTTAAGTTTTTGTGTGTATGGCTAGAAGGAAGGCTCAGAAAGGGTAACTGGAAACAGAGAAGTATGCACAGATACGGCGGGAGGCCGCATTTCGTAAGAACGAAGAAGCGTTGTTCTGTATGCCACTGCCGATATGTCAGTCGCCTGATAGCGAAAGAGTGTCATGTGCCGGAAGGCGGACAAAAAACAAATAATAAATGATGAGATATAAGGTTTTATTATTTTTTCTATTGGTTTTGTGGGTTGCGCAAACAGCCAAGTCGCAAGACGTGGCATTGAAGACCAATACCTTGATGTGGGCGACCACTACGCCGAATTTAGGATTGGAAGTAGCTCTTAGCCCGAGATATACGCTGGAACTGTCCGGATCCTACAATCCTTGGACATTCAAGGACGACAAGAAGATGCGTTTCTGGCTGGTACAACCTGAGTTGAAATATTGGTTCTGCGAGAAGTCCGAGGGGCACTTTGTCGGTATGCACTTGCATGGGGCGCAGTACTTCGGGGGATTCAAGAAGAAACGCTACGATGGCTATCTGGCCGGAGGAGGTTTCACTTACGGGTACGACTGGATTCTCTCGCCGCATTGGAACCTGGAGGCCGCCATCGGTATCGGCTATGCCCGCCTGTGGTATGAGGAGAGCCCCCGCGTCTATTGCGAGAAGTGCGGAGAAGACAAACATAAGAACTATTTCGGGCCTACCAAAGCTGCCCTGTCATTGATTTATATATTCTAACGGTATGAGATTTCATTCACAAAAATTGTTGGTCGCTCTTTTTTCCTTGGGGATATTCGGGAGTTGCTCGCCGGTCAAGACACCCGTTGGTGTCTCCGTGTCTCCGAGGTTGGGTGAGGTGATGCTTGATCCCTCAAGCAAGGGAACGGTGAAAATGAAGTTTCAGGTGCCGGTGGATTATTTGTCGAAAAGGGGACGTTTGCTTATTACGCCCCGTTTGGTGGCACCCGATGGTAAGGTGGCGGATATGTATGAGCCGGTAGCCGTTGACGCGCCGGTTTATGCGAAGAAAATATATAGGAAAAAGGTGCTGGAAGGGTATGTCGACTCCCTGCCCGGGCAGGTTGTCCGTGCCGACCGTTGGTCTGAGTTGATGGAGATACCTTACGAGACGCGGGTCGCGGTTCCTGAAGGCTGGGATGATGCCTATATAGACGCGTTGGTCTCCGTCGAGGGATGTGCGTCATGCGGAATTATAGATACCTTGTTTGTGGCTAAGCTTCGGCAATCGGAGCCTGTGGATACCTTCTCGCTCCAATGGATCCGCCCCACGCTGGCGAAGCGCCCGAAAGTGATGGAGGGAAAAGGGATCGCCGTCTTGCAGTTTACCATCAATCGTTCGGACATAGACGGCTCGCTGGGTGACAACCGGGCGGAACTGGAGAAAATGGCGAAGACGTTACGCCCGATTTTGGAAGATTCGTTGGCGAGCGTACACTCCATACACATCATCGGGATGGCATCTGCCGATGGCCCGTTCGGGTTCAACACGAACCTTGCGTACCAACGGGCGGTGGCCGCCGGCCGCTGGCTGCAAGACAGGATGGCGATAGCCCCGGAGATGAAGGAGCGTATCCTTGCCGATGTCCGTCCCGAAGGTTGGGAGCCGGTGTTGGAAGCCATGCGGCAAGCCGGTGACCCGGATGCAGCCGATGTGGAGGCTATCCTGGAGCGTTATCCCGCCGACGGCAACAACGATGATGTGCAGGAGCGCGAGATCCGTCGTCTGTCCTGCTGGGAACGTATCCGCACGAACTATCTGCAACGCGACCGCAAGGTGGAGTACCGTTACACCTACACGCTGAAGAGTTTCACTTCCGACGAGGAACTGTTGCGGATGTATGCCACCCGGCCGGACGCGTTCAGCGAGGAGGAGTTTTTTCGCGTGGCGGAACTGATGCCTTCGTTGGCCGAAAAGATCGAGGCGTACCGTAAGTTGCTTGCTTATTATCCGGCTTCGGAGGTCGGGAAGAACAACTTGGCCGTGCTCGAGCATGAATGGCAGATGACGAACAGCCGGAAAGGAGGCGTAAAATGATGGAAAGAAAACATTTGCATGGAATAACCCTGTTGGGTGGATTGGCTATGGCGCTGCTGTGCGGCTGCATCCGCGACGAGCTGGAGCCTTGTCCGCCGTTGCGTCTCTCGCTGGAGGTGGCGGATAAGAATTATGTCAACAGCGCGGCGGCGGCTCGCCTGGGTTACGAGGAGGAGCGTCCGGAGGATCTTCCCTTCAGGGAGTATGTGTCGGACTTGGCCTATCGGGTGAGCGATTTGGAGACGGGCCGTGTCGTGGCCGAGCGCGCGCTGTCACCCGTGGAAGGCGACGCGGGAAGCGTGGAGGTGCCCCTACCGGCCGACCTTCCCTACGGCTCTTACGTGCTGACAGCCTGGGGCAACCTGGGCGATACCGCGGCTTTCGACAGCGATCTCGCTTCGCTGGGGCTGCATCCCGGCGGCGCGGAGGGTAGCGACGCCTATTTCACTCGCGATACGCTGGTATATGCCTTGGATAGCGAGCGTTTCTCGTGCGGCATGAGGCGCTTGAAGGGCAAGCTGATCCTGGCTACCGAGAGGATGCCCGAGGCGTATGCCTTCAGCGAGTGGAAGGTATCGGATATCATGAGCCGTTTCAGTGCCGAGGGGGGCTATCGCGAGCCGACGACGTTGGCCTTCGACCGTAGCTGGGAGCGCGAGGAGCCGGCCATGGTGGCGAAGAGCCTGTTGGCCCCCTCCCGGAAACGGGGCGCGTCGCAGGTTGATCTGCGCTACCACGTGGGCGACAGGCCCTCGGAGGGCGGCAACTGGATCGCCCCGGAGCCGGTCTGCGTGACGATGAGCCGCAACGAGCTGACCATCTTGCGCTACGAGTACGACCCCTGCTGCTGCCGTTTCAAGATCTTCATCTTGATAAACGACAACTGGGAGACCCTGCATATCATGGATGTGGAATAACGTTATTTATAGATAAAACCGAAGTTTAACATTTAAAAGAAGAAGCAAATGAAAAAGAATTATTTCTTTGGCGCAGTCGCTTTGTGCGGTCTGTTAGCGTTCACTTCTTGTGGCAACGATGACGATCCTATCTTGGACGGACCGGGTAACGAGGTTGCCACCGGTGAACAGGTAATCGTGTTGGATATGCAAGATACGGACGTGCTCAGCACGAAGTCTCGTCCCTTGTATAGTACGGACAACAGGGGATCCGAGGATGTGACGGACGTGATGCTGTATATCTTCAAAGAGGAGACTGGAACACAGAAGTTGATTAAGACCATCCATGTGGACAACTGGGACAATACTTGCGAGGAATATAAATATGGCCGTAAGAGAACCATTAAGCTGGAAGGGAAGGATAAGTTGGAGATTGGTTCGACTTATACGATCTACGCCGTAGGCCAGAACGAGACAGAGGTGAAAGGCAATCCGGCTCCGTTCAAGTTCCAAGGTGCGGTAACTGCTCCGGGTCAAGATAATCAGTGGAAAAATATCCCGGAGCTTTTACTCACTGAGGATGCCATTAATGGAGGCATCACCCACAACTTCGCCACCACTCCGGGTTCCGGTTTCCCTTACCTGTTGACAAAGGCTGTTTCCTATAAAGGTGATGGGGATGCTTTCGCCAGCAGGGCTGTCGGCGAGGTATTCTCCGGTCAATCCAAACCGGTGACATTAGAGCCGAAGGAAAGTGTCTCTTGGACCGTGTTGCTGAAGCGTCAGGTTGCCGGTGTGCTGGGTTACTTCTCGAATATCCCGGCGGATGGAAAAGATTTATCTGATGGTACAACAGAATGTTGGTCTACCAAATTGCGTTTGGTCGCTTCCAATCGTAACGACCGTCTGGATATGACCATCCAGCTGAACAAGCAGAACGACGACGCTACCGAAGTAGGCAAGGAGAATATTGTCAATGGTTTCAAAAGCGATGCTGTGAAGAATGACGCAGCATTTAAAGAAGGAACAAATAACGCCTACATCGTTTATGAGATCGATTTGATGAAGTGGTTTACCATGGGTACAACCAATGGTTGGACTGATGTTATGGAAGAGGTCGATAGCAAGAACTATCTTGGCAAGACTTCCGGATGGAAGAACCCGTATGAGGGTACCAACGCCGCCGTAACCGTAGCCGATGGCGCCGTATTGGCCGGCGAGTTCGTCATTCCGTTCGACAAGGATGAGACCTTGAATACTTTCGAGCTTCAGTTGATCGGTAAGCAGAAAGGAACAGACGCTAACTTCGAAAATGAAAATGAACACATCCTTCAGACCTGGTCTGTTAAGTTGGATGACGCCTCTATCGACGCTACCCTGAAAGATACGGAATATCATTACAGCATCTACCGTAACCACCTGTACCAAATCGGTAAGCGTGGCGGTGGCGACGATCCCGACAAACCAGGCGTTGACCCGGATAAACCACAGCCGCTGGATAAATCCCAAGAGTTGGTAATCAAGATCAACGACCAGTGGGAATTCATCCACGACCTGGAGATCGACTAATGTCCGCCCGCATCGGACTTCCCGATTGATAAGGGACAATCACTTTTATACGGGAGCTGTGCCGACAAGGCACGGCTCCTCTATTCAGTTTCCTGGGCAGGAAACTATAAGCACCCCGGCAAGCCCCCTTTTTTATATGTAAGGAAGCACACGGGCCGGTTATAATGTCTATTTATACAAAACAAGAACGAGTAATTTAAGAAAGGTTTCTGATATGATGAAACATGTGAGCATCTTAATCCTGATATTCCTGGCCTGTCTCTTCGCGGGTTGCGCTGACGAACCGATAGATTCTCCGGAGGGTCTTCCCGAGAAGGGTATCGTCGTTAGGTTGACTACCGGGCAGTTGGATACCAAGACACACCTGTACAGCCAGGCTAGCTTGCATCACGTGACTCGAATCTACGCCATCCTTTATTATTGCGGTGATATGACCGCGGACGATATTGTCCCGGAAAAAACCAAGGTCGTAGCTTCCCAGCTACTGATGAAAAACGGCACGTCTGTATAATCAACCATTGACGACATCTTG
>ERZ791883.2450-NODE-2450-length-12303-cov-5.860304_pt1 | contig 12303 bp, 9 predicted proteins | sample MGYA00510160_ERZ791883 | MGnify/ENA primary metagenome ERZ791883 (study PRJEB30046, sample SAMN00792072) | human gut metagenome | study: EMG produced TPA metagenomics assembly of the A metagenome-wide association study of gut microbiota in type 2... | reverse complement strand
TACCACGCATCACGTTGACTTCGGGATGTCCCGGCGTCACGCTACCCCACTGGCGGAATTCTTTCAGCTCATCGATCGTGAATTTGCCTGTGAGGGCGAGTACTGAATAAAGCATCGGAGACATGTGTCCCGGATCCTGAAAATAGCGATCTCTGCCTTCCCATGTGGGATTCTTGGGATCATACACGAGGAACTCTGAAAACAGTACGTTCACAAAGTCTGCACCACCCATTGCACCACCGGGGTGACCGGATTTCGCTTTTTCTACCATAGACGCAGCCAGAATACGGATGTTGTCCGCTGCTTTGTTCATTAAATTAATATCGTTCATTGTGATGAATTATTTTTATTTTTTTGCAAAGATAGGCAATCTCTTCGTAATGACCATCCTATCCATGAAACAATTCATTTTCGGTAAAGTTTCCTAATTTCCGATATTTCTCATAGAGAGCAAGATACGCCAGGTGATTTTCGTGATTCGGTTGGTATTCTTTTGCAAAACCTTGTCCCATAGCCTGCTGTGCATCCTCGATTTTGGTATATATACCAGCAGCTACGGCTGCGAACATGGAGGCTCCGAAAGCGCAAGCCTGTTCCGCTTTGGCTACTTTGATCGGCATGTCCAACACATCTGCCAAAGTCTGCATGACGAACGGGGATTTCAATGAAATGCCACCGATTCCGATTACGCTCTCGATCTTTATGCCGTTTTCCAGGAAACGATCGACGATGGCTTTTGAGCCGAACGCTGTCGCTTCCACCAGGGCCCGGAAGATAAGCGGAGCAGAGCTTGCCAGGTTGAGGCCGGTAATCGTACCTTTCACCAGTTGGCTGGCATCGGGTGTGCGGCGGCCGTTCATCCAGTCTACTGCTAAGATTGTACTTTCGTTTACTGGCACTTTGGCTGCTTCTTCGGACAGGGCGGGGATGATCTTGTCTGCTGTTTCCTCGATCAGCCTGGCTTTTGTATCTTCGTCGACTAGGATGCTCTGGCTCAAGATGTTTTCAAGTGGCCATGCCAATACGCGCTTGAACCAGGCATAAATATCGCCGAAACCAGATTGTCCGGCTTCTAATCCGATCATACCAGGGATAACGGAACCGTCTACCTGGCCGCAGATGCCGGGAACAAGTTTTTCGTCCATTTCTTCGTAAGATGAAACCATAATGTCGCAGGTCGATGTACCGATCACGCGCACGAATGTACGAGGAGTGATCTCGGCGCCGACAGCTCCCATATGGCAGTCGAACGCACCGACTGAAACTGCTACGCCGGTTGTCAAGCCGAGGCGTTCCGCCCATTCCGGCGTCAATGTGCCTACTTTCACATCGCTGGTATAAGTTTTCTCAAACAGATGACTACGGAAACCGGCCAACTTCGGTTCGAGTGAAGTCAAGAATTCTTCGGTTGGCAATCCACCCCATTTTTCCGACCACATAGCTTTATGTCCGGCTGCACAACGGCTGCGGTACACCTCTTCCGGTTTGGTTTTTCCGGTAATAAGGGCTGGCAGCCAGTCACAATGCTCGATCCATGCATAGGCCTCCTTGCAGACACTGTCGTCTATGCGGAGGACATGCGCCATCTTGGCCCATACCCATTCGGAAGAGTAGATGCCACCTTCATAAGCGGTGTAATCGATACCCCAGCGTTTCGCCAGTTCGTTGATCTCGGCGGCTTCCCGGATGGCGGTATGGTCTTTCCAAAGGACGAACATCGCATTCGGGTTTTCAGCATATTCGGGCAATAAGGCGAGGGGAGTACCACTCTTGTCGGTCAGGACAGGCGTGCTTCCGGTCGTATCGAAAGCAATGCCGACCACGTTCGGGGCTGTCCCGTCAGGGCATTGTGCGAGTGCATCCTTTACTGTGGCTTCCAACCCTTCTATGTAATCCAACGGATGCTGGCGGTACTGGTTTTTTGTGGGATCGCAGTATTTCCCTTCCATCCAGCGGGAATAGTACTTGACAGCTGAAGCTATTTCGTGACCTGTTGCAGCATCTACGACTACGGCGCGACAGGAGTCGCTACCGTAGTCCAGGCCTATAACATACTTTTCGTTTGCCATGACTTAAGCCTGTAATGCTCGGTTTAACATGTAATACAAATCGTTGTACTGCAATTCTTTCTTGAAGCTGGAAATGGTCGTATCCTTATCGATCACCACCAGTTCGATACCGGCGATATCGGCATAGTCTTCCATATATTCCACTGTCAGGTCGTAGGAAAAGCTCGTATGATGGGTGCCTCCGGCCAGTATCCAGGCAGCAGCACCGATCTCCAAGTTCGGTTGTGGAATCCAGAGTGCACTGGCTACTGGAAGGTTGGGCAGCGGCTTGCTTTTGATGCAATCTACTTTGTTCACGATCAGGCGGAAACGGTTTCCCATGTCGACGATTGTGGCAGCAACGCCTTCACCCGGTTTGCTGGTGAATACGAGGCGGGCTGTTTCACTGTCTATACCGATGCTTAAACGGTGTACCTCCAGCTTTGGCTTATGTTCGGAGATCAGGGGGCAAACTTCCAGCATATGTGCCTGGAGGATTGCACTCTTTTCGCCATCGAAATTCAAAGTGTAATCTTCGAGGAAGGAGCAACCATTCGGCATTCCCTGGCTCATGAACCACATGGTGCGGTATAGGGCTGCTGTTTTCCAGTCTCCTTCGGCGCCGAAGCCATAGCCTTCCGCCATCAGGCGTTGTGATGCCAGGCCCGGAATCTGGTCGAAATTGCCAAGGTCGTCAAAATTGGTTGTAAAGGCTTTTGCCCCTTTGTCTTTCAGGATACGGCGGATGGCGATTTCGGCTTTTGCCGAGTTCCATACTTTTGTGTAGGCTTCCGTCTTTTTATCTTCCAGTTCGGGCACATGATCGTACTCGGCGAAATATTGTCCGACAAGTTCCTCTATGTCTTTGTCTTCTACCGTGTCGTAGTATTCCATTAGGTCATTTACCGGACAGTAATCGACATGGTAGCCCAATTTCAGCTCGGCTTCCACTTTGTCACCGTCTGTAACGGCTACATTATTCATCTGGTCGCCGAAACGGATGATCAGCATGTCCTGTGCATCGGCCCAGGCTGCTGCTACGCGCATCCAGACTGCGATCTTGGCTTGTGCTTTCGGGTCTTGCCAATGTCCTACCACGACTTTACGGTTTTTACGCATCCGGCTCACCATATGGCCGAATTCGCGGTCTCCGTGAGCGGACTGGTTCAGGTTCATAAAGTCCATATCCATTGTTTCCCAAGGTATCTCTTTATTAAACTGGGTATGGAAATGAAGCAATGGTTTTTTCAATTCCTGCAGACCGTGGATCCACATTTTGGCTGGAGAGAAGGTGTGCATCCAGGTTATAACACCGATACATTTGTCATCGTTGTTAGCGGCTTTAAATGCAGCTGTTACCTCTTTTGCTGAGTTGACAGTCCCTTTGTAGACTACGTTTACAGGCAAGTTCCCGGATTCGTTTAATCCTTTTACCATTTCATTGGAATGAGCGTCCACCTGGATTACCGCATCGCCTCCGTACAGAAGCTGTGCTCCCGTTACGAACCATACTTCAAGATCTTTAAAATTTGTCATGGTTTATTGATTTAATTGTTATGTTATTTATTTTTTATTTTTGTCCGTAATAAGCATTTGGGCCGTGTTTGCGCTCGAAATGTTTTGTGATAAGATATTTGTTCATGGTCAATTGAGGATTGATGCCGTACGAGATATACGCCATCTTGGCCACCTGTTCCATTACGACTGCGTTGTAGACAGCTCCTGCCGCATCCTTACCCCATGCGAATGGACCGTGATTTCCCACTAGGACTCCCGGAATGTGTACCGGATTCAGTTCTTTAAAGCGTTCGACGATCACATTGCCGGTCTCTTTTTCATAATCACCTTCAATTTCTTCCTTCGTCATCGGGCGGGTACAGGGTATCGCATCGCTGAAATAATCGGCATGTGTCGTACCGATATTCGGGATGTCGCACCCGGCCTGTGCCCAAGATGTTGCATATGTAGAGTGTGTGTGTACAATTCCCCCGATTTCTGGGAATGCCTTGTACAGGACCAAGTGGGTAGGAGTATCTGATGACGGTTTGAGGTTACCTTCCATAACATTCCCGTCCAAGTCGAGCACCACCATGTCGCTGGTTTTCATCGTTTCGTAAGAAACTCCGGAAGGTTTGATTACGACCAGGCCTTTTTTTCGGTCTATGGCACTTACGTTTCCCCAGGTAAAAATGACCAATCCGTGTTTTACCAAATCCAGATTGGCTTTAAAAACCTTTTCTTTTAACTCTTCAACCATACTTATTACTTGTTTATTTGTGGTTTGTATGTGTTCGGGTGTAAAAGTAACACTTTAGTGTAGTGGGTGTACAAAAAAAGCTATGTTCTACAACATAGCTACCTTTGTTTTTGCTTTTATTCCTCCGGCATGGAATTTCAGTTTCATGGTCATAAGATGTCTGTTCCATGCCCGTGGAATTATAGTTTCATCTGAATGGAACTGAAAAAATATCCGATATCTTTTCCTATAAGGAAAAATAGAACCCTTGTTCCAGTAGATGATCGTATTTTTCTTTGTTGAACATATAATAGAAAGCCCCTCTTTTGGAACCTTTCTTGTCCTTTTCATCCAACTTTTCCAGAATATCCATCGCATTCAGTTTTTTGCGGAAGTTACGCTTGTCCAGTTGGGTCTGGTAGATCGCTTCATACAAGCTTTGCAATTGCGGTAACGTGAATTTTTCGGGAAGAAGATTGAATCCGACCGGGCGGGTAGCCGCTTTCCGACGGAGGCGGGCCAATGTATCGGTGATCATTTGGTTATGGTCGAAAATAAGTTGCGGAACCTCGCTGATCTTGGTCCAGACCGCATTGTGTTCTTCCAGTGTCTCGGCACTGAAATCGTTCATATTGATGAGTGAATAGTATGCTACGGAGATCACCCGCTCTCCAAGGTCGCGGGTAACATCTCCGTAAGCACCTACCTGTTCCATAAAAAGATTATCAATGCCGGTACAGTCGGTAAGCACGCGTGAGGCGGCCTCCTCTATACTTTCTCCTGCTTTGATAAAACCGCCCATCAGAGACCATTGTCCCATCATGGGTTCAAACTTACGTTTATAAAGTAATACATTAAGCTCTTTTTGATCGAATCCGAGTATAATACAATCTACTGCAACGTAAAATTTGGTTTCGTTCTGATAAAAAGCGGCTGTCATGATTTTTTTATGGAATTATGATTAATTTATTATGCGAGCTTGCGTGCGCCGTCGCTGATTACTACATTATATAACTTAGGTTCGTGGCCGAATTTAGCAGTGTAGGATTCAAATGCTTCTTTTACAAATGCATCGTATTTTTCTTCTTTCACCAGATTGATTGTGCAACCGCCGAAACCGCCGCCCATTACGCGTGAGCCGGTTACACCGCACTTTCTGGCAACATCGTTCAGAAAGTCCAATTCTTCGCAGCTGACTTCGTACAATTTGCTCATGCCATGATGTGTTTCGTACATCTTCTTACCTACGGTTTCGTAGTCGTCTTTTTCTAAAGCGTCGCAAACGTCGAGTACGCGCTGTACTTCTTCGATCACATATTCAGCACGCATATAATCTTCAGCGCTGATGTCGCCTTTGACTTCGTTCAGCATATCCATTGTTGCATCGCGCAAGAACTCGACTTCCGGGTGATTGCGTCGGATTGCAGCGGCAGCGTTTTCACAAGACTGGCGACGTTTGTTGTAAGCTGAAGATGCCAGCTCGTGCTTAACGACTGAATCCAGTAAAACCAATTTGTAACCGACCGGATGGAATGGGAAATATTTATATTCGAGTGAACGGCAATCCAAACGGATCAAACTGCCTTCTTTTCCGAATACGGAAGCAAACTGGTCCATAATACCGCAGTTTACACCGCAATAGTTATGCTCCGTAGACTGGCCGATCTTAGCTAATTCAAATTTATCGATGTTCAGAGAGAACAAGTCGTTTAGAGCAAATGCATAAGTACTTTCCAATGCAGCAGAAGAGGACATGCCTGCACCCAGAGGTACATCACCTGCAAACACGGTATCGAATCCCTGGATCTGTCCGCCACGTTTGATGGTTTCGCGGCAAACACCGAAAATATACCTTGCCCAACTTGCTTTCGGAGCGTCTTCTTCGTTCAGACCGAATTCGGCGTAGTCGTTCAGGTCAACAGAGAAAGCACGGACTTTACCTGTTCCGTTCGGTTTTATTTCGGCAATCATGCCTTTGTCGATAGCTCCTGGAAATACGAAACCGCCGTTATAATCGGTATGTTCGCCAATCAGGTTAATACGGCCTGGAGATGCATATACGCTACCTTCTGTTGAGAATAACTCCTGAAATTTATTTCTGATTTTTTGTCTCATGATAGATTTGTTTTTAATTAGGTTATTAAACAATTGAAGAAATTATCCGACTACAAATATAGTTAGATAATTTCTTCAATCATATAGTTACACTTGTTTTTTATTCAACCGGGATATCCTTGTTTACGTTCTTGCAACCAACCAAAGCATAAAACAACAGATAAGCCAGCGCGGCCAGAATAACTACATAGCTGGTCATAAATCCGGACATGTCAGCGATTTGACCCTGAATCAGAGGTAAAATACCACCACCGCAAACCAATACCATGAAGATACCGGAAGCTGCTTCCGTATATTTACCCAGACCTTCGACAGCCAAGTTAAAGATACCCCCCCACATAATAGAAGTACAAAGACCGCAAAGCGCCATAAACATGATGCTGATCGGAACTTGTGCTACACCGAATGAAATATCACTCTTGAATACCGGCATACTAACCATTGTCGTGATCGGACAGATAAAGGCAAGGATAATGAACAGGATACCAACACCCGATGCTACTGTAAGCATAGCCTTACTTGTGAACTTACCTCCTAAAGAAGCACCAACCAGACGTCCGATTAACATCAGGAACCAATAGGTGCCGACTACTGAACCGGCAATTGTTGAGTCGATTGCCAGACCTCCTCCGGCTTCGGGTGTCATCATGAACAGACCTGCGAAGTGAGGAATACCGACCTCAATACCAACATATACGAAGATAGCTAATGCACCTAATTTGAAGTGACGGAATGCAAGCGGGCTGTGTTCGTTTTTTGCATTGTTGTTTGCTTTTGCCAGACTTGGTTCCGGGATATTCATGATGAATAATACCAGGAATGCCACGGCGAAGATGGCCATTGCAATGTACAGAGCCGGTAATGCTTTAGCGATTGTACGTTCTTCAACGACGGTTCCCATCAGATAACCGACCAAAACCGGAACGATGGTAGCTGATACCGAGTTCAACGAACCACCCATCTGGATTAACTGATTACCTTTCTTACCGCCGCCACCTAATGTATTCAACATCGGGTTTACGACTGTATTCAACATACACATGGAGAAACCGGAAACAAATGCACCAGCAACATAAGTGGCAAATCCCATTTTTGAAGAAAGAACTTGAATACCGACACCTACAAAACCGACTACGATTGCGATCAGTGCTGTTTTCTTATAGCCGATCTTCTGTAAAAGCATACCTGCCGGAATACCCATGAAAGCATATGCGATAAAGTTTGCAAAGAAACCTAAAGTAGCCTCAAAATTGGATGCTCCGAATTCATTTTGAACAATTGCCCCGAAAGGTTGAGGCAGACCTGTAACGAAAGAGATCATAGCGAACAATGCGAACATCATCGCTATAGGTAATACATAATTTTTTTGTTTAGTTGACTCCATTTCTTTTTAGATATTTAGATTATTAATTATTTAGATCGATTGAATAGGCTTTATTCTACTGTGAATTTGTAGATTGTCTTGCTTTGGAACGTTTCGCCCGGCCGCAGGACGGTAGACGGATATTCCGGTTTGTTCGGACTATCGGGATAATGCTGTGTTTCCAGACAGAGGGCGGCACGTGCCGGATAGCGTTGTCCGTTCTTGCCGACAAAATTGCCCGTCATCCAGTTGCCTGTGTATAATTGTACGCCCGGCTGTGTCGTGTAGCATTCCATTACGATGCCGGTTTTGGGTGATACGCAACGGGCGCAGAGCGACAGTTCGTTTTCTTCTTTTTTGTTTAATATATATGTATGGTCATATCCTTTTCCGAAATTCAGAGCTTCGAAATCTTCATCAATACGTTCGCCTACTTCGTGTGGAGTGCGGAAGTCCATCGGGGTTCCTTCCACTTTTTCCTTCGGACCGTAAGGAATAGCCGTCTCGTCGGTCGGCAGATAGTAATCCGCATTGATTGTCAGTTTGTGATCATATACAGAAGGATCACCCTGGCCGGAGAGGTTGAAGTAGGAGTGATTGGTCAGGTTTAGGACGGTCGGTTTGTCTGTTACCGCATGGTACATGATTACGACTTCATTGTCATCGGAAAGATGATAAGTAACCGTTGTATCCAGTTTTCCGGGGAAACCTTCTTCGCCATCGGCAGACGTATATTTCAGCTCTACCGTCTGGCTGTCGATCTTGTTTAGATCCCAGACTACGGAATTGAAGCCTTTCAAACCTCCATGCAGGCTGTTCGGCCCGTTGTTGATAGCCAATTTATCGTACACAACACCATCCAATGTGAATTTTCCACCTGCGATACGGTTGCCATATCGTCCACAGATAGCTCCGAAATAAGGTTCTTCGGATACCAGGTATTCGTCTATAGAATTGTGTCCTGTCACTACATCGGTTAACTTTCCGGACCGATCCGGTACCATAAGCGATACAATTTTTGCACCGTAGTTGGTAATGGTAAGTTCTGCTCCTTTGTTATTTGTAAGGATGCATAGCATCGTCTCCTTGCCGTCTATTTGCTTGCTGAAATTAGCTACAGTTAAGCCAGACAGCGTGCTTTCGTTCTTCATGTAAATATAGTTTCAAAATTGTGTGTAAAATTACTCTCTTCTTTGTATTCATGCGCTACTTTGAAGATGTTTTATAGCATAAAACGGCTTTTTGTCTGCTAAAACGGACGATACGTCTTCTTTCAATCGGATTTATTAGTGTACATTTGTAACTAAATAATCTTTGTATTCACGGAAAAACACATACCTATGACAAAAAGTATGAAAAAAGCCATTTCCCTATGTCTATTTAGCATGGGTGCTGTCGGTTTAATGGCACAAAGTAATGAGTTTAAAATAGATGTACAGAAAACAGGTGCACCTATCCAGTCGACCATGTACGGGATCTTTTTTGAAGATATCAATTTCGGTGCCGATGGAGGCCTGTATGCCGAACTTATCAAGAACCGTTCTTTCGAGTTTGAAAACCCTTTCGGAGGCTGGATGCCGTTCGGAAATGTCAGTGTACAGACCAAGAATCCTTGTTTTGATCGTAACCCGCATTATGTCCGCCTTTCTTATGAAAAGGAACTGACCGGAACCGGCCTTGACAATGAAGGCTTCAAAGGAATCGGTATCCGGGAAGGGGAGAAGTACGACTTCTCTTTATATGCCCGTACCCAGTCCGGTATGCCGGTTAAGTTGCGTATCAACTTGGTGGACAGCCGGAACGACCTGTACGAACAAAAAGAGATCGAGGTGAGTGGCAAGGAATGGAAGAAATATACGGTTGTCCTGACACCGGGAGTGACGGAGGCCCGTTCCCGTCTGCGTATCACGATGGCGACGAAAGGAACTGTCGATCTCGAACACATTTCACTGTTTCCGCAAAAGACATTCAACAACCGTCCGAACGGTATGCGTGCCGATTTGGCACAGGCATTGAAAGATCTGAAACCGGGTGTCTTCCGCTTTCCCGGTGGTTGCATCGTGGAGGGTACGAACAAAGCTACTCGTTACCAGTGGAAAAACACGATCGGTCCGGTCGAGAACCGTCCGATCAACATCAACCGTTGGAACTATACATTCTCACATAAGAAATTCCCGGATTATTACCAGTCTTACGGCCTGGGCTTTTTCGAATATTTTCAGTTGAGCGAAGATATTGGGGCAGAACCGCTCCCCGTGTTGAATTGCGGCCTTTCTTGTCAGTATGAGAACCAGGATCCGAACGAGAATTGCCCGGTAGACAAGTTGCAACCTTATATAGACGATGCCCTCGACCTGATCGAGTTTGCCAACGGTCCGGTAACCAGCAAATGGGGAAAGATACGTGCCGATATGGGACATCCGGCTCCTTTCAACCTGAAACTCATTGCCATCGGCAACGAACAGTGGGGGCCGCTTTATCCCGAACGTCTCGAACCGTTTATCAAGGCGATCCGTGCCAGATATCCGGAGATAAAAATTATCGGTAGTTCTGGTCCGCAATCGGAAGGAGAGGATTTCGATTTCCTTTGGCCGGAGATGAAGCGTCTGAAAGTGGATTTGGTGGACGAACATTTCTACCGGTCTCCCGAATGGTTCTTGAACGGAGCCAAGCGCTATGATTCGTATGACCGCCAAGGACCGAAAGTTTTTGCCGGCGAATATGCCTGCCATCCGGCCAATCGCGAGAACAGTTTCCTGACCGCCTTGTGCGAAGCCGCCTTTATGACAGGTTTTGAACGGAATGCGGATGTGGTGCACTTATGCACGTATGCCCCGCTTTTTGCTCATGTAGACGCTTGGCAGTGGCGTCCGGATCTGATCTGGTTCGACAACCTTTCGTTGGTAAAGACTCCTAACTATTATGTGCAGCAGCTATACGGTCATAATGCCGGTACAAATGTCGTTCCGCTGACCATGCAGGACGAACCGGTCACCGGACAGCAGGATTTGTATGCCACTGCGGCAGTCGATAAGCATTCGAACGAACTAATCATCAAAGTCGCCAATACGGGAATCCGTAACAAGAGGATCAAGTTGAACTTGAACGGTCTTTCGGCCGGTAAGCATAAAGGGACGCTTACATTGCTCCATTCTTCCGACCTGGAAGCCAAAAACACGTTGTGCAATCCTTCGGCGGTAGTCCCGGTCGTTTCCGATATCGAGATGGAGGCCCCGCAAATGAATGTGAACTTGAAACCGCTTAGTTTCTCTGTTTATCGTATCAAATTATGATTCATTGAGGGCAAAATCCCCTTGTCCCCGCGCTTGACGCGGGGCCGCAAAAGAGTAAGCCTTATCAATCAGATGTTTATATGATTAGTTTTAATGCGATCCCGCGTCAAGCGCGGGAACAGGATAGTTTTGACATACCTCTTATTGTATATTTCCCAAAATCCCCATTGGTCCAAATCGAAAATACCATTGCGTCTAATTCGATTTTGTACCCCATGTAGATAAAATTACCCGCGGTAGTAATATTTTTTAAGAAACAGCTCTTTTTTGTAATGTGGTAGTAGCCAGTAGTATAGATGTATTATTGGCAAATGAGGGGGATATTGTCATTTATTTCTGATTTTTCCTGATTGTCGTCCGGCTTTATCCTAAGAGTGGTTATGAACCGGTTTCAAGGATTATCTGTTGTATTTAATATATATAAGAAAGCAACTACCTGCTTTTCCCTTTTGACATCCGGGCCTCGCTACCTTCGACATCCGGGTCCGGGAGCCGTATAGATGGGGGGCGGAATTGAGCTTGAACGGGGGCTTGATGGAAATTTCTACCTGCTTTGTGCTAAATTTGTCCGCTACTTTCCGGATCAACCCAAAGGAAACAGACAAATCATGATAGTGGAATGATAGTAGCATGATAGTTAAATTTGCTACTATCATTCCTGTATTTATTGATATTCAATGGATATGTCGAAACTATGATAGTATGACAGTATATATCGCAAACTAAGAGTTCATGCTGTGACGTGATTGCCTATTTTATTATTTCAAATATTCAAGAAAAAAATGTTCGATTTTGTCAAACGGGATTGCCGATAGGTTGTCGTAAAGGTCGACATGGCTGGCACCGGGGATGATCAGTAACTCTTTGTTGTCACCCGTCAGTTTTTTGAATGCGTCTTCGCTGAAATAGCGGGAATGGGCTTTCTCACCATGTATCACGAGTACGGCACTGCGGATTTCGTTACTGTAAGCGAGTAGGGGCATGTTGATGAATGAAAGAGCCGATGTCTTGTTCCATCCTCCGTTGGAGTTGAGTGAGCGTTTGTGATAACCACGGCTGGTCTTATAATAGTCGTGATAGTCTTTTACAAACCAGGGAGCATCATCGGGCAGCGGGTCGATCACTCCACCGGCAAGTGCGTATGAGCCGCTCTTCGCGTCTACCGTACGTTGTTCGTTGAGCTGGCGGCGAAGTTCATGGCGCTGGTTGGCATCCATGGAGTCGAAATAACCGTTTGCGTTTACCAGA
>ERZ791883.2432-NODE-2432-length-12386-cov-7.380991_pt1 | contig 12386 bp, 20 predicted proteins | sample MGYA00510160_ERZ791883 | MGnify/ENA primary metagenome ERZ791883 (study PRJEB30046, sample SAMN00792072) | human gut metagenome | study: EMG produced TPA metagenomics assembly of the A metagenome-wide association study of gut microbiota in type 2... | reverse complement strand
AACAAAAAAGAAAAGCACCATACTTCCTACGAAGTACAGTGCTTTTTTGGTGGAGCTATCAGGAGTCAAAACGAACATTTTAGCATCCGGTGACAGCCCGCCATCGGGCGGGTCTTCTCCGGTCTCCAAAGGAATTTCGACGCTGTTCTGGTCTCCCATGCAGGAGAACACCAGCTTCATGCGGTTATCATCGTAGACATAGACGGCCACGAGGAAGTTTTTGAACAGCTCCATCTGAAAATCCCGGTCGTGGATGTCACCCTGCTGCAGCAGTTCCAGATAGGAGATGATTTGCTCCCGGTCGATTTTCACGACATCCTCTTTGGCCACATTCAGCTGGACGCTCAGCCGGGATTGCTCAGTCTCAAGCTCGACCATCCGGGTGCGGGTGGCCTCTGTGATAATCCCCATCTCGATGGCTTTCAGCATATTCGAGGTGGCTTTTTTATTTTCCTCCAACTGCTGCTCCAGCGCCTCAATCTGGAGGTCATTGTCGTGCTTTTCCCAGTATTCGACCGTCCGATCTGCTATCCACGCAATGACATCATCGGTCAAGCAGTACATCTTGATGGCCTGAGCCACAGCCGGTTCAATGACATCCCGGCGGATGTTCTTCTTGTCACAGGCGTGCTCGGTGCGCCGCTTCTGGCAGGTGTAGTAGTAATGCAGCTCGCCGTTTCTACTGGTGCCAGATACGCCCGTCATGTAGCTGCCACAATGCCCGCAGCGCAGCTTCCCGGTCAGCAGATAATCTTCTGCCCCGACACGGTGCCGGGTTCCGACTGGATTCTTTTTCATCCTCATGGCCTCCTGTACCCTGTACCACAAATCATCGCTCACTATGCGTGGAATGCCATCGGCCACCCGGACATCCCCGTATATGTAGATGCCCCGGTACCGCTCGTTCTGGCAAATACTCTGGAAGCTGCCTTTGTTCCAGTTGGCTCCCTTGCTGGTCTTGATGCCCTGGGCATTGAGATCTCGCGCAATGTCCACGAACAGGTCACCAGCAGCCACACGGGTGAATATTTCCCGGACAACGGCCGCATTCGCTTCATCCAGCACCACACGGCCATCCTCACCCCGCTTGTAGCCCAAGGGCTGCCGACCGTTCGCCATGCACTTGCTGGCGTTATCATACAGCCCCCGGGTGATGTCCTCCGCCATGTTCTCGCTGTAGAATTGATTCACATTCATCATATTCCTCAATGCGAAACGCCCGGCGGCTGTATCGTCAAAATCTTCCTCGGCGTAGAACACCTTCACGCCGCAGTCTTCCAGTTTGGCCTCGTTGACCATTGCCTGAAGCATATTGCGGCCAATGCGGTTTGACTTCCATGCCACAACCGCCTGAAATTTGCCTTTTTCAGCATCCCGCATCATTCGCTGGAAGTTGGGCCGCTTATCGGTCTTGCCGCTGATGGCCCTGTCCTCATAAGTTCCAACGACGTGCAGCCCCAGCTCGGCAGCGTGCTTCATGCACTCTCTGACCTGCTGCTCAATGCTGACCTCTCGCTGGTTGTGGGAGGAATAGCGGGCATAAATGACGGCATTCTGACCCGCAGCAATATTCTTTTTTCGGGCCATCAACCATCACCTCACGATTATCTTCTTCAAAATTCGCAATATTTTTCCGATTTTCGGTATAATTCTACGAATCCCTGAAAAGCGGGTGCGTATTTGATATAATTCAGTTGCTGCCGACAGTAAATTTGAGAAAGGAGCCATGCCGTATGACTACGAGCGAATGGTCGGATATCTTTGCCAAAATCAAAAAACTGTCGGATGCTGATAAGGAGCGATTGCTTATTTTTCTGCACGCCCTGAAAGGTAACGAAGATAGCTCAACGCCTCCTGCTGCCGATCTGCCGGTAAATCAAGAAGCAGCTCAATAATTTCAGCCGTTTGGCCGTCCTCCTGCTGGAGGGCGGCCTTTATCATTTCCTTGGGAGTATGGCCCAGCAGAGAATCCAGCGACTCGCCCAGCTCATCCGCAATGGCGCAGGCCGTCACCAACGAAATAGAGTCGCTGCCGCTCAGTTCTTCTTCGATTTCCTGAACGCTGATACCCGCAGCCTCTAAGTCGGCCGGATCTGCATTATTCAAAATCTGCATCACGCTGTCGCGGAATTTCGAAGCCCACTCATTCCGGCTGGCTTCTTCATCCCATCCCATGATGTAAGACGGGGTCGTATCAAGTGCATCAGCAATAGCCTTGATTTTAGACTGCGTGAGGACACGGAAGCCAAGCTCAATCTTATTGATAGATGATTTCGACTTATAGCCGATTTTCTTTGCTAGTTCTTCTTGGGACATCCCCAATTCTTCACGTCGAATTTTCACTCTTTGTCCGATGGTCATGGTTTTGCATCCCCCTAAATTCTTCTGATGCAATTATAATACGGCGTAGGCATGAGGTCAACATTTTTTCAAATTTTTCAAAAAAATAGTTGACATTCGGTCTACGAGGTGGTAATATACGCCCAGTAGACAACCAGTCTACGCCGAACGGAAAGCGAGGTGAACTTACTGTGACCAATACCACTTTGCTCAAAGCAAAGATTGATGCCTCCGGCTACAAGATGAAGTATATTGCAAATCGCATTGGCCTTTCATATCAGGGATTTTTGAACAAAATTCGGAATAAAACCGATTTTACCGCACCTGAAATTAAAAGTCTGTGCGAGTTGCTCCACATCGGAACGGAGGAAATGGAGCAGATTTTTTTTGCTCCGTGAGTAGACTATTTGCCTACTTCAAAACAGGAGGACCACATGGACACCACAATTCACATCAACGTGGCCGATATTCCCCCGGAAGTCGGTGAGAGCTTTGGCCGCGTGACGCTGGCGGGATTCAAAAAATTCATCGCCCAGCCCGGGAACCGTGAGAAGCTGGAAGCCCAAACGGCTGCCCGCAAGGCTCGCAAAGAAAGGGAGTGTAAGGAATGACCCGGATTCTGATGATCGTGTACGGCATCACCGCCGAACAGGCAGCAGCTCGTGCCCCGGCGGCGCAGTTTGCTGTGACCTCTGTTATCGCAGCCCTGTTTGTCTGGTTAGACAGCATGGGGGCTTTCGATGCCGTAGGCCGCTGGATGGGTCGCAAGCTCCGAGAGGTGCTTGATGCTGTATCCGAGGACTGATGCGGAGGCTGGCTACCCTGACCCTCCTGTGTGCCCCATCTGCCACCAGCGGTGCGATACCATCTATCGCGCCGAGGATGGAACAATCGTAGGCTGTGACCACTGCTTAGAGGCCACAGATGCATGGGAAGTCAGCGAGTGCTTCCCGGAAAAGGAGTGATTTTATGAAAGGCTTGGCAATCAACACCGAGAACCTCATGCGGTTCAAGGACTTCAAAGAGCCGGCGCTCGAAAGCCTCCAGAAAGAGGTCGGCGGCTGCATCGAGGTCGTCCATCCCAAGTATCTCCCGCAGGGCTTCTGCATGGTGGTGAATGACGAAGGGCTCCTGATGGGTCTCCCCCTCAACCGCTTCTGCAGCGTCCTCTATGGTACACCGGAACACGGCCAGCCCATTGTCGGCAACGGCGTGATTCTTAAAGAGGGCTTTGTCGACGGTGAACGCGACTTCGTGGAGATGACCGAAAAAGACCAGCTTACTCTGGTTGCTCTGATGGTCTCGTTCGGCAATGTCGTTCTCCGGCCGGAAAGTGAGGTCAGCTGATGGATTTACAGAAATTCTACTTCACATACGGCTCAGATGATGTTCAGCCGTACTGCGGAGGATGGACAGAGATCTGGGCGCCCAACTACCACATGGCGTGTCAGGCGTTCCGGGCAGTCCACCCTGACCGCATCCCCAATGTTCTCAACTGTGCCAGCGTGTACAGCGCAAAGGAGTTCGAGAAAACCAAGATGTTCGGCTCGGAGGGCAACTTCGGCCACCGCTGCCGGGAAACCATCACGCTGAACATCGCTGTCAGCAAGACCGAGGAGGTGATTTTTTGAAAGTAAGAGGTAAAAAGCTGACCCGCCGCCAGAAAGAAGCTCTCTCTGCACAGGGATGGGATTTCCGTCTGTATCTCTGCGTCCGGGATACTCCCGACTTCATGGAGCTGGTCAACCGCACCACCGGCAAGTACGTCATGTTCCGCAAGTAAACCCACAAACTGAAAAGGAGTAAACATTATGATTCGCAATCCCAATGACATTCAGGACGGCGCAAAGAAGATTCGTATGCTCATCGCTGGCTATCCCGGCATCGGCAAGTCTACGCTGGCTCTGTCCGCTCCCCGCCCGCTGCACATTGACTGCGACTTCGGCATTGACCGTATCGAGCCCCGGTACCGTATGCCGTACATTCAGCCCCGCAGCTATGACGAGATCCTGAACGACCTGAAGCCGGAGAACCTCAACGACTTTGAGACGCTGGTGTTTGATACCGCCGGTAAGCTGATTTCCCTGATGGGTCTGTGGGCTATCAAGCAGAATCCCAAGTACGGCCAGCGTGATGGCAGCCTGTCCCTCAAAGGTTACGGCTTCGTAGGTCGTGAGTTCGTCCGGCTGATGGACTACTGCTTCTATGAGCTGAAGAAGAACATCGTGGTCGTGTTCCACGCCACCGAAGAAAAGGATGGCGACAACACCCGCCTCCGCATCAAGGTCGAGGGCCAGACCAAGAACAACGTCTGGGAGCCTATGGATCTGGGCGGCTTCGTGGAGATGTACGGCAACGACCGCACCATTGGCTTCTCCAACTGCGAGAAGTATTTCGCCAAAGGCACCCGTGGCATCCACGGCATCTACAAGATTCCGGCCCTCACTCCCGGCAGCCAGAACGACTTCCTGACCAAGCTGTTCGGGGAGTACAACAGCAAGGCCGCCGAGGAAGTGGCTGCAAACGCCAAGGAAAACGAGGCGTACGAACAGGTTATGCGGGATGGCAGCAAGATTATTGCCGGCATCAAGGATGCAGATACCGCCAACGCCGCCATGCAGCCGTTCAAGGCTCTGCACCATCACCTGACTTCCAGCCGGGAACTGAACGCCCAGTGGAAAGCCAAAATCGCAGCCCTCGGCCTGACGTTCGACCCGAATTCCGTCCAGTACAAGCCCGCAGAGGAGGCACAGTAATGGCTGCATACCTCGTCACTCACTCGCTGCTGTCCTCGTGGCTGCATCTCATTCGGGAGAATCCTTACGAGGATTTGACCACCGAGGGCGACCCGCTGGCGGAGTTCATGCTGGTACTGCGCCGAGAGCCTACGCCCCGGACGGAGGCCATGCAGAACGGCATCGACTTTGAGAACCTCGTGACCAACATTGTCAATGGCCACGATGACCCCAGCAATCCGTGGAGCTGGGCTGCCGGGCAGATTGCTGCCATCATCAATGGTGGACAGCTGCAGTTCAAAGCCCGCCGGAAGATTCAGGTGCGGGGCATGGATGTGGTTCTGTATGGCCGCCTCGATGCCCTCAAAGCCGGAACCATCTACGACATCAAGTTCAGCAAGGGCTATGAGCGCGGAAAGTTCTATTCCAGCACCCAGCATCCCACCTATATGCTGCTGATCCCGGAGGCCCAGACGTTCTCCTACCTCGTCAGCAATGGCATGGATGTCTGGACAGAGTGCTATCGCCGGGATGAAACGCCCGACATTCGCCCCATCATTTCGGACTTTTTCGACTGGCTGGATGCTTTCGGTCTGATGGATGTGTTCAAGGAACACTGGAAAGCCTTATGACCGGGCGGCTGGTGGATATGAGCTTCAGCCTGAACCGCAAGCAGCGTATCACGCTGGAAGTTGATTCTGATTTCCGAAACCTGTGGGACAAGCTGAATCAGGAGCCACTGTTGGACATTGAAATCAAGAAGCACCGCAACAAGCGCAGCCACAGCGCAAACGCTTACTTCCATGTTCTGGTCAATAAGATCGCCGCCGAAACTGGCGAATCGGATGACCTCGTGAAAGAACGGCTGGTTGTGGCCTACGGCACAGTTGCGAGGGACAAGGATGGCTGCACCGTGGGCTTCAAACTTCCGGTCAGCGTGGATGTTCACGACCTCTACAAATACACCCGCTGCTTTGATGTGCGGGAAGAGGACGGAAAATGGTTCAACTGCTACTTGGTTTACAAGGACACCAGCAAGATGGACACGAAAGAATTTTCACACCTGATTGACGGTGCGATTGATGAAGCCAAGGCTCTGGGTATCGAGACGGATACCCCGGAGCAGTTGGCCCGGTACAAGGAGGAATGGTCACGATGAAAGGCCGAATCGTCATCTGCGACTACTGCGGAACGCCCGCAGACTTCGTAGACAGTTCGGTGGTTTACCACGGCCACAGCTTCGGCATGATTTACCTCTGCCCTCGCTGCGGTGCCTATGTCGGCGTACACAAGGGGTCTGACAAACCCCTTGGCCGCTTGGCAAATTCGGAGCTGCGCAACTGGAAAAAGGCAGCTCATGCAGCATTTGACCCGCTCTGGAAATACGGTCCCTACCGTGGCCGCCGGAATGAGGCCTACCGCTGGCTGTCCGAGAAGATGGGCACCCCGATTGAATTTACGCATATTGGAATGTTCGATGTGGACCAGTGCCGCAAGGTGGTCCGCATCATGCGAGAAGAAAGGAACCAGTTATGGAAGATTTGAACGTCCAGACCATCGCTATCCAGGTTGAGGAGTACAAGGAACTGCTCCAGAAGCAGACCGAACTCAGCCTCATTTATCACAAGGGTGCAGGCGGCAGCGTTTACGACATTGGTCACTTTGTGCTGGATTTGATGCTTGCAGTTCATCCGGAGCTGATTACCAAGCAGGAGGACACCGATGCTGAATAATTGCACATTTCAGGGCCGCTTCGCTGCTGATCCTGAAATGCGGACCACACAGAGCGGCCTGACAGTCGCCAGCTTTCGCATGGCCGTTGACCGGGATAATGTCGGTCAGGATGGCCGGCGGGCTACCGATTGGCTGAATTTCGTGGCATGGCGTAAAACAGCAGAGTTCGTTTGCCAGTATTTCCGCAAGGGCAGCACGGCTCTTGTGGAGTGCCAGTGCCAGACCCGCTCCTACGAGGACAAGAACGGTCAGAAGCGCACCGCCACCGAGTTTGTGGTCCAGAAGATTCACTTTTGCGGCCCAAAAACGGAGCAGCGAGTGGATGATGGCGGTGAAGCTCCCCCGGCGGGCTACCAGCAGCCGACCTATCAGAACCAGCAGCCCCAGCAGATGGGGTTTGCCACCCAGAGCCAGCGCCAACAGTGGCAGGGAGCCGCCGATCATCCCGGCAATGTTCAGGTCAGCCAGAGCTTTTCGCAGGGCAGTGATGATGATTTCTCGGTTCTGGACGATGCCGATGATCTGCCGTTCTAAGGGGGTTCGTTGATGGCAACTGGTAAACGGTACTACTGGATAAAACTCAAGGATTCGTTTATGAATTCCGAGGTGGTCGATTTCCTGATGAGCCAGCCAAACGGTGCCAGTTATGTTGTCTTATATCAAATGCTCTGTCTCAAAACAATCAATACGGATGGCCGCCTTACCTGTCAGATAGGCGATATCATCGTTCCGTTCGATATTGGGAAGATTCAGCGTGACTGCAAATACTTCACGCTGGACACCATCCGTGTTGCTCTTGGCTTATATAAACAGCTCGGTCTGATTTACGAGGAACAGGACGGAACGCTGGTTCTCGTAAACCACGCCGAGATGGTTGGAAGCGAAACTGATTATAGCGCACAGAAGCGGATGCAGCGTGAGAATCGCCGCAGACAAATTCCGGTACAGTGTGCGGACAGTGTCGAGGACAACGCTGTGGACATTGTCCATACAGATATAAGAGATAAGAGAATAGAGATAAGAGATAAAGATATAAGAGATAGAGATAACGATAGCAGCGGTTCTCTGGCTGCCGACCCCGGACTGGCCGAGATCATCCAGTCCTTTGAGGACAACATCGGCAGCTTTCCTCCGGCGGCGAAAGAATCCCTGCTCCAATGGCGGCAGGTATTCACGGATGACCTCATCCTGCTGGCAATCAAAAAAGCTGCCCTGTCAGGGGTTCGCAGGTGGAATTACGTCAATGGAATCTTGAAGGCTTGGAAAAACGAGGGTGTAAAAACCCTTGGTGATGTACAGGCGCGTGACCAGCGGCGCAAACCAGCAGCAGACCAGAAGCCGAAGCGGTCCGCCGCCGAGGACTACGATTTTATTTTTGGAGGCTCAAATGACAGTTGAATGTTTGAAAAGCTCAATGCTGCGCATTGAGCGGTATTTCGGGAAGGAACTCTCGACCGATGAGCGTACAGCACGAGCGGAAGTCTACGCCGCTGCACTGAAAGAAATTCCGGACGATGTGGTTTCGGCGGCTCTTGTAAAAGCGCTGACGGTCTGCCGCTATCAGAACCAGCTCCTTGTGGACTGGTGTGCGGAAATCCGCAAGATTCAGGATGTTGGGCGTCCAACGGCGAACGACCTCTGGAACGACGCTGCTGTGGCCGCACGGAAAATCGAAGCAAACCTTTACTATATGCACATCGGTGGCCTGATTACGGTTGATGGCAAGCTGAACCGCGACGATTTGAAGCGCCGCAATGCTGAAATCTTTGCGGCGCTCCCGGTGGCAGTACAGCGGTGGGCTGGTTCCCCGGAAGATTTGAGCGATATTTTTTCCAGCCGGAGCACAGCGGATCTGCGCCAGTTCGTCCGTCCGGGCTTTGACCGGGCTGTGCAGGATGCCCCGATTGAGAGTTTGCAGCCCCCGGCTCTGCCCGGCGGCGCAGCCCCGGCACAGATTGGAGGTGGCACGACATGAGGTCGAAAAGACCATTCCGCAGCCTGATCGTGTGCGTTTCGTGTGCGATGGTTGGTTGCATCCTCGCAAGCACGGCCTACTCCCGGCGGGTGGAAGAGTTGGAAATCGAGCGGGATATTTACGCCAGCCGTTTCCAGAACTGGCAGACGCGGGCGATTGACGCGGAGGAAAATGTCGGCCGGCTTCAGACCGAGGTAGATAACCTGACCGCAGAGCTGACCGCCCAGACCGATTTGACCCTTACATACGCCGGGTCGTTCAGCTGCACGGCCTATTGTGCCGAAGAATACGCCCACATCTGCGGCGAGGGACACGGAATTACATCCAGCGGCGCAAAGGTGCAGCCGGGCGTGACCGTGGCAGCTGACACCAGCATCCTGCCCTACGGCACGGTGGTCTATATCGAGGGTGTAGGTCTCCGGGTCGTTCAGGACACCGGGAGTGCTGTGGTAGGTAACAAGCTGGACGTGGCGGTGAACACCCATGCGGAGGCTCTAAGCTGGTCTGGCTGGGGTTCCCGCCGGGTCTGGATTGTTTCAGGAGGTGCAGAGCCGTGAAAAAGTCGTTTCAGGCAGAGATGGATGGCACTCAGCAGGCCATCAGCCAGATTGTGTGCTGGTGCACCACGATTGCACTCCATCAGGAGTTCGGTGTCGGCAAGATCCGGCTGGACCGCATCACCGACCGCATGAACGAGTTGGAAGAGCAGAACACCTCGGTCATTATGACCCCGGATGCCAACGGCAGACCGTCCAAGCAAAAGGCTGATTCCATCCGGGAAAGCTGGCTGGCCGGAATTGTCGATTCCGACTACCGTGTTCCGATGATCCGGGCGCCCAAGAACCGCAAAGAGGAGCAGTACTGCATCGCCGGGAACCGAGCAGCCAAAATCGCATGGCAAATCTACGCCAAGGCCGTCATCGATGTGCTGCACTATGGGCCTGACCGCATGACCCGGCTGCTCAAAGAAAGCCGTGCCAACTACGAGCAGCTGAACACATGGGGCCACGAAGACGGGATGGATGTGGCGATGGAAAAGCTGCGCCGCTGCGCTGCCGATGCCATGCAGTCGGGCGATCTCGAAGTCGTTGACCTCGATGGCAGCAGCAGTGAGGCCAAGGTCGAAAAGGAATTCCGCCGTCAGGAAGTCGAGTTCGTGAAGCGTGTCCGGGCGCAGACCCTTGGGCGCATCGGCGTGGCCGCACAGCCTGTCAATGTGCTGGCCGATCAGAACGTTCAGGACAAAATTCAGCTTGTAATGCAGCAGGTTTCCCAGCTGCCTTTCCAGCGCAGGAGGACGTAACATGGCAATGAACGAATATGGGGAAAGGCTGGACAGCAATGGCTATGCACCCAGCATCCTCAGCCAGAGCCCCACCTGTCTGATTTGCGGGCGGTATCGCACCGCCCGGCACGAAGTCTTTTTCGGACCGTACCGGGATAAGAGCAAGCGGCTTGGCCTGTGGGCAAACCTCTGTCCTTGGTGCCACCAGAACGGCGTGACTGCCGTACATACAAATAGAGAGGCCGATCTCTGCTTAAAAAGGTGGGCGCAGAAAAAGGCCATGGAGTATTACGGCTGGCCGGAGGAGCAGTTCATCCAAGAGTTTGGGAGGTCGTACCTGTGAGTACCTGTCCGATTATCGCTATCGACCCCGGCAACACCCAGTCTGGCTACTGCGTGATTGATCGCAGCACCCTGCGCCCTCTGGAATTCGGGAAAATCGACAATGCGGAGCTGCTGCAAAAGCTTTCCTCTGCCAGGGCGCAGGGCTGGCGGTGGGCGGTCATCGAGATGGTGGCCTCCTACGGAATGTCGGTAGGCCGGGAGGTGTTCGATACCGTCCTCTGGATCGGCCGCTTCTACCAAGCCCTGAACGCCTGCTGCCCGGTACGGCTGCTGTGCCGCATCGAGGAGAAGCGGCATATCTGCCACAACACCCGCGCCAATGATGCCGCCATCCGGCGGGCACTTATTGACCGATTCGCAGACCACGACCTCAAAAATGGCCGTGGAACAAAAAAGAACCCGGATTACTTCTACGGCTTCAAAGCCGATGTGTGGGCAGCCTACGCTGTGGGTCTGACCGCCATTGAGAACCGGGAGAACGACTACAAATTTTCGACTACTTAAAAGCTACTTGAAAGGAGCTTCATCATGGATAATTCTCTGTCTGAATCCGCACGTTTCGCAGTCTACCGTGAAAAACTCAAGGGCATCTGCGAGGCCAACAACCTGAGTTATGTGTTCATCAAGAACGCATACCCCATCAAGCTGGTTATCCGTCCGCTGGGCGGAGTCGGTGAGCAGATGTCGATGCTGGAAGAAGCGACCGAGGACAACTATATCTCGCCGGGCGCATCCATCCTGTTCACCGTCAAGGACGGAAACCTGACCTACCGCATGAGCAAGACGTTCACGATCTCCGACACCCTGTTCAACAAAATCAAGAACATCTTCAAGAATATGCACTACCTCTGGCTCCAGTTTTTCTTCCGGGATTTGGTTGAGGGCGGCAAGCTGGCAGCCCTCGGCTACAAGATGCCTGACATCCCGGAATCCGGTGGGCAGCAGGATGCGCCCCGGGGAAATGAGCCTGATTCCCCGAATCTCCCCGGGGAGGCCGAACCGCTGGAAGAAATCGAGGATGACGAGAAGGACGAGCTCACCTCGGATGAACTGACGCAGGCCGCCGAGATTGCCCGGCAGAACAACGGCATCACGCAGGCCATGTTGGAGGAAAAGATGGGCGTGACCGCAGAAAAGGCCATTGCGCTGTTGGATGATATGGAATCCGCAGGCGTGATCGAGTTCTCCAACGGTCACTACACCATCGCCGCTGCTGACAGCGAGGAGGAGTAACCTATGGCAAAGGCAGCAGTGACCCGCAGCATCCGGGATGACCACCAGAAGAACTTCCTCAAAATCTTCAATAGCCTGACTGGAAAGCACAGCCGCTGGGAGATTTGGGAGGACTTCGTCACCCTGACGGCCATCGAGATCTCGAACAGCACGGACAAGGTAAACGCCCCAGAGCGCACCAAGATGTACCAGACCATCGTTTCCAAATACTCCGCCAAGGAGCGGGAGGGCATGGCTGAAATGCTGGGCGAGGTAATCATGGGCATGGAGCAGAATCCAGACCAGGACTTCCTCGGTTCGCTGTACATGATGTGCGAGTTGGGCAACGACCACGCCGGGCAGTTCTTCACTCCCTACGATGTGTGCCGCTGCATGGCCGAGATTACGTTTGACCCGAAGCTGCACCCGGACATGGAGGGCTTCATCTCGGTATCTGACCCGGCCTGCGGTGCTGGGGCCACGCTGCTTGCCTTTTTGAACGTCTGCAAAAGGCGGAATATCTGCTACCACAACAAAGTCCTTGTCATAGCCCAAGACATTGACTTCATCGTTGGGCTGATGTGCTACATCCAGTGCAGCTTCATGGGCTGCGCTGGATATGTAGTCATCGGTGACACACTTGTAAATCCGGCAACGGCCTACGACAGCCGCGGATTGCTGCCCGCAGGACCACAAAACCGTATCTGGTATATGCCGCTTTTCTCAACCGATGTGTGGTATATGCGCCGCCAGATAGCGC
>ERZ791883.2425-NODE-2425-length-12421-cov-3.370290_pt1 | contig 12421 bp, 8 predicted proteins | sample MGYA00510160_ERZ791883 | MGnify/ENA primary metagenome ERZ791883 (study PRJEB30046, sample SAMN00792072) | human gut metagenome | study: EMG produced TPA metagenomics assembly of the A metagenome-wide association study of gut microbiota in type 2... | reverse complement strand
TCATTCAAACGGGAAATTATGGACGGACGCATCCATAACTGACGATCGAAAGAGAGCCCGCTTTGCGTCACGGCGGCATAAGCTACGGTCGTCATCCCCACTCCTCCCGCAGCAACCGAGCGGTGGTAATCCAATAGCATCTGCGAGGGAGTATTGCCCGGACACATACTTTCAAACGCTGCCGAACGTATCGTCCTGTTCCGCAGCGTCAAAGGGCCGAAAGTGACCGGAGTGAAAAGTTTAGATTCCATAGTAGTTTATATTTATTCAAGTCTTAATTCTAGTCTTAATTCAATTCGTGATAAAAAAATCTCCTAGTAGAGAAAAGGAAACACCCGCTTCCGTGTGTCTACCGCGTCGCCGAATTCCTCGCGATAACGTTTCCAGATGGCGTCGGCTCGCGGAACGAGGTTTGCAATCGTCCACCAAAGGAAAACAAGTCCGGAAAGCGAACAGGTAAGAATTGCCCAGCCTGCCCATTCTACGATTTCACCGAAATAATTGGCGGAAGTCACATAGCGGTACATGCCTTTCTGTGGCAGATAATGCCGTGTGTCTCCCGGTTTACGCAAATGGCGGATGATATAATCGGACGACCAGTTCACCAGCATACCCGTGAAAAACAGCAAAGTACCTATTATAAAGTACGGGGAGGTGAACCAATCGGACTGGTACATCGTTGCGGGGGCAAGGTAGAAAATCCATTCTCCTTGCATATATCCATTCAACAGATTGAAAAGGATTCCCATTGACATGATGGCCAACGGCATTTTACTTTTTCCTTTCAATAACAAAGGGAAAATGAAAGCCCGTTGAAAATAATGCAGTTGGAAGAATAAAAAGAAGGTCAATATCACCGGCTCAAAGCGGCGTTCCGAATACATCCACATCACGCACATCACGAGGAAGACCGGAGCTTCCATCAGTATCCAAGCCAGTTTGTTTGAAATAGCCGCTCCCCACGAAGACGTGCGGAAGATTCCGTATCCTGCTTTCACGAAGTAGAGAGCGACAAAAACAATCAGGGCAATCAAGCTCATTACACCCAGAAACAGATTAAAAGTTGCTAAATTCATATTGAAGTTCTTTTGTAATGCACAAAAATAGCAAAAATGAAAGTAATAGCCACACAAAATGTCTTTTAAATATTAAACTTACCAAAATAACAACTATACTTTGGATTCAAGAATTTGCCATCGAAGGACTCACGGGCAACGATTGCACATAATTCACTGATTTACACCAGCATACAAAGGGAAAGTTATCAAATAGAGAAAAGGCGTTTTAACACGATGTTAAAACGCCTTTCTTGGTAGGCAGAAACCGCCTTTCCTTGACACCAAGAACGCTCTTTTCTCCATAAGAGGAAACGAGGGAGCTATTCGAAATGTTAATTATGTTATCATTTCCAGTTCTATATTTCCTCGCATCTCAGCATCTCCCATCCCCGGAATTGAAGAAGTAAGCGATGAAGAGTTGTGCCTTTCGCCAATTGGCGAGCTATTTTATCTTCACTATATTGATGCAACTGCCTGCGCCCTTCCTCTGCTTGTGCCGCAAGTTCCGCATCGGTAGCAGTACGTGCCGCGTATTTCAATTCCAGAATATAGCTGTGCTCTATATCTGGATAACGCTGCTTGTCAGGCAGAAGGAAAAAGTCACAGTAACCATAATTCATCTCCAGCTCAGGCTCTACCAGATAATAGGAAGCGAGTGCCAGATAGGCCTTGAGGAAACCTTGCAGGTTTCTTTCCCCTTCCATTCCGTCACGTATAGAGGAATTCTCATGATAAGCACCGGCTATGGACTCAAAGAACGGTTTCCAATGACCGTCGTAAACCAAATCGTCTATCTGGTCTTTCAAATGAGAAAGATTTAACGGATGAATCTGTTGATAATAATCACGCAGGAAACCGAAATATTGCTCGCGTACACAATGATTGGGGATGCACATCCGCAGCCGGTCACCACGTGTGCCGCAAATTGTAAGCAATCCGTAATAATAGAGCAGGCTACGAAAATTATCAATATCCACTATCCTCTCCGCCGGAAATGAAGTGTGAAGGTTCACCAGAATCTCTCCTTTTGCAGCAATCTCCTCAATCGTGCTCATACGACTTCCTTCACGGCTACTGTCATGATCGATACGGGCAAGCATCTTCAGTTTACTGTAATCGGTACGAATATTTTTATCTACCATGTCTTCGGGAGAACGATGTTTTTTTATCTGACTATTTAAATAATATAGAGTCATATCACAATTAAAAACTCTATCATCATTCAAACTCATCCGGGCAAAGCAATAATTATCATACCACGGCTTCATCTCCGATATCATCGCTTCCACATCACCGGTCAATAAGCCATTTGATTTATAATAAGTAAACATCTCACGCACTTCCGTTTCACTGAACCCCATCATAGCATTAAATGTTTCATCAGTCGATATATTCCAATCTATATTATATCCACTAGACAAGTCATCCAGTGTGACCGGACTAACTCCCATCAGGAAAATGCGGTTAAACATTCCCTTATATTGCTTGAAATATTCCCGATAAAATCCACTGGCGTGTGTCAGATCATGAAACATTTTCTGACCGTGTTCGCTCAATATGACATTCGTGAAGTTATCATATTCGTCAATTATCAGATACAAAGGATATCCCTTTTCCTTTGCTTCCAATTCAATATAAGCCAATTTAGCTTTCGGATTCTCAATGCTCAATACTCTCGATTCAAAATCATCATTGTAGAATGAGGCATATTGCTGGGCAAACTTATCAATGACCAAACCGCAATACTCATTAAAACTCGTCATCAACCCGTCGCCTACGCCTGAACAACCGGCTTTGGAAAAATCGAAATAAAGAACCTGAAAACGATTGCGTTCTTCAGTGGGATGCGTGCCAATCCATAAATCGCCAAAATACTTGTCGAAGTTGTCCCGCTGCAATATATCGTAATAAGTACGCATCATGCTTAAGAAAAGACTTTTCCCGAATCGTCTCGGACGAATAAGAAACAAATAATTGGGCATTTGCTCAATCAGCGGCAGATACCTGGTCTTATCTACCAAATAACAATTATCACTTCTCAATTGGTTAAAATCCGATATTCCGTAAGGTATTCTTTTCACTTGACTCATAATCCGACTGACTTTTATAGATGTATTGGCAAAGTTAATCTATTCTACCGAATAAAACAACGTTAGCGGAAGTATTGTTTTCATTCACACTGTTCCCCGAACAGAATCGAGACTCAATATCTATTCGGGGAACATTTTACATTATATAGAAAAAGGATCGATGCGGATCAGCGTTTCTTGATCGGAACATAGGCCAGTTCCTCAAGAACGTTCTTATAAGCAGGACGAATAATACGTTTTCCGTCAAAGGTCAGCTCCTCATTACGGTGTGCACACCAGCCGACAATACGAGCCATTGCGAACAAAGGAGTGAAAATTTCCTGCGGCAGTCCGATCATTTCGTACACAAAACCGGAATAGAAATCAATATTGCTGGATACTGTCTTTCCATTGTTTTTCACACGTCCGAAAGTAGCGATAGCACGTTCTTCCAGCAGTTCGAGGAAAGCAAACTCACTCTCTCTGCCCTTCTCACGAGCAAGGTCACGGGCAAGTTCCTTCAGCAGAAGTGCACGTGGATCGGAAATGGTGTAGACAGCATGACCGATACCATAGATAAGTCCGGTTTTATTGTACACTTCCTTGTTCAACATACGAGTGAAATAAGTATCTATTTCATCCACATTCGTCCAATCTTTGATATTTTCTTTCAAGTGGTGGAACATATCCGCCACTTGGATATTCGCTCCTCCATGAAGCGGACCTTTCAACGAACCGATACCGGCAGCGATGGCCGAGTAGGTATCCGTTCCGGTAGAGGAAGTGACACGGACCGTAAAGGTAGAGTTGTTACCTCCACCGTGCTCTGCCTGAAGAATCAATAACAAGTCGAGTGTGCGAGCATCCAATTCGGTATAGTCCTTCTTCAGCATATATAAGAAATTTTCGGCAATAGAAAGCTTTTCCTGCGGATGGCGGATATGCAGAGAACGCCCGAAAGTAGCATGACGAAGCATATTATAAGCGTATGCAATGATAGTGGGAAACTTCGAAATCAGCTCAATACTTTGGCGCATCAGGTTGTCTCTGGAGGTATCGTCCGCATTCGCATCAAAACGGTACATCTCGAGCACGCTGCGCGACAAAATATTCATAATATTACTTCCCTCCAACTCAATAATATTCATTTTCGTCTTCTGCTCCAACGGCATGTTGTCGTTAATCAGTTCACAGAAAGAAAGCAGTTCTTCCTTGTCCGGCAAGCGTCCCGAAAGCAGCAGGTAGGCCACTTCCTCAAAGCCGAAACGTTTCTCCTTGATAATGGCATGAGAAATATCTTCCACGTCATAACCGCGATAGAACAATTTTCCCGGTATAGGCTTCAATCCGCCTCCCGGAACACGTTCGTAACCGACCACGTTACCGATTTTAGTCAGACCTACCAGAACTCCTGTGCCGTCTTCGTTACGCAGTCCGCGCTTCACGTCAAATTTGGGGAACAATTCATTGTCAATCCGGGTAGCTTCCTTCATCTCTTCGGAAAGCTTGTAAATCAAGTACTCTTTCTTCATTTTCTTTGTCTTTATTCGTTACTTCTATTTTTCTATTCTTTCCACGATTTCACGGGTGAAAGCGGAAGTGGAGAGGGAGACTCCATTCGGCATGAAACGAGCGAGGTCATGGGTGGCACGCGCATCCAAGAAACTCTGTTCCAAAGCTTTCTCGATAAGAGTTGCCGCTTCTTTCCAACCCAAATACTCAAGCATCATGACTGCCGAAAGTATGATAGAGCAAGGATTCACCACATCTTTGCCCGCAATAGCAGGCGCTGTTCCATGCGTGGCTTCAAAGATGGCATGCCCCGTTTTATAATTGATGTTGGCTCCGGGAGCAATCCCGATACCACCCACCATTGCCGCCAATTGGTCGGAAACATAGTCTCCATTAAGGTTCAGAGTGGCTATGACCGAGTAGTCTTCAGGGCTCAGAAGCGTATTTTGCAGGAAAGCGTCGGCAATGCAATCCTTAATCACCAATCGTCCGTCTGCCAATGCGTCGGCAAATTCACGCTGCGCCAATTCGTAGCCCCATTTCTTGAAACCGCCTTCGGTGAACTTCATTATATTTCCCTTGTGAACCAACGTGACGGAGGACAGATGATGGTCTAACGCGTATTGGCAAGCAGCACACACGAGACGTTCCGTACCTTCTCGCGAAACCGGTTTCACACCGAAAGAGGAGCTCTCCGGGAAACGTACCTTTGTCACACCCATCTCGTCTTTCAGGAATTTATAAAACTTTTCCGCTTCCGGAGTGCCTGCTTCCCATTCAATACCCGCATAAATGTCTTCCGTATTTTCACGGAACACGCACATATTTACTTTTTCGGGTGCTTTCACCGGCGACTGTACTCCCGGATACCAACGGACGGGACGAAGACAGACGTATAAATCAAGCGTCTGGCGCAACGCCACATTCAACGAACGGATACCGCCTCCGACAGGCGTCGTCAACGGACCTTTAATACCAATCAGATACTCCTGAAATGCCTTCATCGTCTCCTCCGGTAGCCAAGAACCTGTCGCATTAAAGGCACGTTCTCCCGCCAACACTTCTTTCCACTCGATACGGCGTTTTCCACCGTACGCTTTCTGAACAGCTGCATTGACTACGGCTTGCATGGAGGGAGTAACTTCCGCTCCCACTCCATCACCGGTAATATAAGGTACGGTAGGCACATCGGGCACTGACAGCGTACCATCTGCTTGCATAATTATTTTGCTCATGATTTTTATTTTTCTTGTCTTTTTTAAATTATCTGGCATTCAAGGCAGAACCGGCACGGAACCAAGCTATCTGCTGTTCATTATAAGTGTGTTGCACTTCAAAGCTCTCTTTCGTCCCGTCTTCGTGATGGAGAACGACAGTCAGGTTGCGTCCCGGAGCGAAGTCCACCAAACCAAGCACGGACAGAAGGTCGTGTTCACGAATTTTATCATAATCGGCTTTGTCTACAAAAGTGAGGGCAAGCATACCCTGTTTCTTCAGATTCGTTTCATGAATACGGGCAAAACTCTTGGCGAGAATGACACGTACATTCAGAAAACGCGGTTCCATAGCCGCATGCTCACGACTGGAGCCTTCACCGTAATTTTCTTCGGCCACGACAATAGACGGCACTCCTTCGGACTTATACATTTTTGCCGTACCGGAAACAGTTCCGTAAGTGTTGGTAGAACGGTACCAAACCTTGTTCGTCTCACCGTTGAAGGCATTGACAGCTCCCATCAACATGTTATCCGAAATATTTTCCAGATGTCCCCGGAAACGGAGCCACGGACCTGCCATCGAAATATGATCAGTAGTACATTTGCCTTGCGCTTTGATCAATAAAGGCATATTCAATAAATCTTGACCATCCCAAGCTGGGAAAGGAGCCAACAGTTGCAAGCGTTGCGAATCCGGCTTCACCCTGATTTCCGTCTCTCCTCCATGAGGAGCAACGTAACCCTCGTTTCCTTGCGCAAAGCCGTTCAAAGGAAGTTCATCTCCCACCGGTTCGGACAGCTTCACCTTCTCGCCGTCATGATTCACCAGTCTGTCTTTCAAAGGATTGAAACAGAGGTCACCCGCAATTGTCAGTGCCATCGTCAGTTCCGGAGAAGCGACAAAAGCGTATGTATTCGGATTGCCGTCGGCACGTTTGGCAAAGTTACGGTTGAAGGAAGTGACAATTGAATTTTTCCGCGTCGGATCATCCGTCTCACGTTTCCACTGCCCAATACAAGGGCCACAGGCGTTTGCCATAATTGTAGCTCCTATCTGTTCAAAAGCTTCTATCATTCCATCCCTCTCGGCAGTGGCACGAATCTGCTCCGAACCCGGATTCACAATCAACGGAGCGGCTACACTCAGGTTCTTTTCGGCAACCTGCTTCGCCAGAGAAGCGGCACGGCTCAAATCCTGATAGGACGAATTGGTACACGAACCGATCAATCCCACTTCCATCTTACGCGGATAACCGTTCAACAACACCTTCTCCGCAAACTTGGAAATAGGAGTGGCAGCGTCCGGTGTGAAAGGACCGTTTATATAAGGCTCGAGTTCAGACAGGTCTATTTCAATGACGCGGTCGTAATACTTAGTCGGTTCCTCAGCCACTTCATCGTCAGCACGAAGGTCAGCGGCAACGGTCTCTGCCAGTTCAACCACCCGCTCTCTTCCGGTAGCTTTCAAATAGGTAGCCATACGCTCGTCAAACGGGAACAATGAGGTGGTAGCCCCCACTTCGGCCCCCATGTTACAAATGGTCGCCTTCCCGGTAGCCGAGAGCGATTCGGTTCCTGGACCAAAGTATTCGATAATGGCGTTCGTTCCCCCTTTTACGGTAAGAATTCCGGCAAGTTTCAAAATCACATCTTTCGGAGAAGCCCAGCCGTTCAGTTTTCCGGTCAGGCGGACACCGATGATTTTCGGCATTTTGAGTTCCCACTCCATACCGGTCATGACGTCCACCGCATCCGCACCGCCAACCCCGATAGCAACCATGCCTAGTCCACCCGCATTTGGCGTGTGCGAGTCGGTCCCTACCATCATTCCACCGGGAAAAGCATAGTTCTCGAGTACAACCTGATGGATAATTCCAGCTCCCGGTTTCCAGAAACCGATTCCGTAGCGGGAAGATACGTCACGAAGGAAATCGTACACTTCTTCATTGGTCAGCCTTGCAGTGGCAATATCTTCTTTTGCACCTTTATACGCTTGTATCAAATGGTCACAATGCACCGTAGAAGGCACAGCAACTTGATCTTTGCCCGCATTCATAAATTGAAGCAGAGCCATCTGGGCTGTCGCATCCTGCATCGCAACACGGTCGGGACGAAAATTCACATAATCTTCCCCTCTCTGGTAATCTTTCACATCAGCCACATCATACAAATGGGCATACAGTATTTTTTCGGCCAACGTCAAAGGACGTTTCAATATAGCCCGTACGTGTTCTACCTTTCCTTTATAAGCAGTGTAGAAAGCTTCTAACATAGTTGCATCGTATACCATATCACTTTTTGTTTTTTTAGTCTATCTATTAAAATAACGAATGACGTTCGAGTAATGTTTAACAAAATGAAATAAATTTTCGTCTCGGGAAGAAGAATTGTTACCTTTGCGCCTATTATGAATAATAATCCGAAAAATCCGATAGCCGACCTTCAGCAACAACAACTCCTCTTACGGATGGAGTACGAATATGAGAAAGAGGAATTCAAACGGCAGACTGAAACGATGGGTATTGCCCGAAAAGTGAAACGCGGTCTTTGCTGGTATCCTGTCTCTCTCGGCCGAAGTTATTATAATTCTCTGAATCAATTTGTTGTAGATATTACAAGAAGCGAAAATAAAGAGATAGAACACTCTTTTGAATTCGGCCGTCCCGTTTCCTTTTTCCACCAGTCATTCGACGGAAAAGTGAAATATCTGAATTTCACCGCAACCGTCAGTTATGCAGACGAAGAACGAATGGTAGTCGTGCTCCCCGGAGCAGGGGCATTGATGGAACTACAAACCGACGGTGTGCTGGGCGTACAGCTTTACTTTGATGAGACTTCCTATCGCGCTATGTTTGAAGCACTGGAGGACGTGATCCGTGCCAAAGGCAATCGCCTTGCCGAACTGCGCGACACGTTGCTGGGAACGCTAAAGCCCGGATTTCGCGAATTATACCCCGTACGTTTTCCTTGGTTGAACAGTACGCAGGAGACGGCTGTCAATAAAGTGCTTTGCGCACGTGATGTTTCTATTGTGCACGGTCCTCCGGGAACGGGAAAGACAACAACACTTGTCGAAGCGATTTATGAGACACTGCACCGCGAACCACAAGTGATGGTGTGCGCTCAAAGTAATACTGCCGTCGACTGGATTTGCGAGAAACTTGTAGATCGGGGTGTTCCGGTGCTCCGCATTGGAAATCCTACCCGCGTAAATGACAAAATGTTATCCTTCACCTACGAACGCCGGTTTGAGAACCATCCGGCGTATCCGGAACTTTGGGGAATCCGCAAGTCCATCCGCGAAATGGGAGGACGAATGCGGCGGGGAAGTTATGAGGAACGGGAAGGGATACGCAGTCGTATGAGCCGTCTACGCGACCGTGCTACCGAGCTTGAGATTCAAATTAACGCCGACCTCTTCGACAGTGCCCGCGTGATTGCCTCGACCTTAGTCAGTAGCAACCATCGCCTGCTCAATGGCCGCCGTTTCCCGACTTTATTTATCGACGAAGCTGCGCAAGCACTCGAAGCTGCCTGCTGGATAGCCATCCGAAAAGCAGACCGGGTGGTTCTCGCCGGAGATCATTGCCAGCTTCCGCCTACCATAAAATGTATAGAAGCCGCTCGTGGAGGATTGGAATATACATTAATGGAGAAGGTGGTTCGGCAAAAACCGTCCTCTGTCTCGTTGCTGAAAGTGCAATATAGAATGAACGAAGCTATCATGCAGTTCCCTTCCGACTGGTTTTATCAGGGAGAACTGGAGGCTGCTCCGGAGGTACGTTATCGGGGAATCCTCGATTTCGACAGCCCCATGAGCTGGATTGACACTTCTGAAATGGAATTTCACGAGGAATTTGTAGGCGAAAGTTTCGGACGCATCAACAAGCAGGAGGCTAATCTGCTCTTGGAGGAGCTGGAAGCCTATATCAACCGGATCGGAAAGGAACGAATTTTAGAGGAAAGGATTGATTTCGGACTGATTTCACCCTACAAAGCACAAGTGCAATATTTGAGAAGTAAAATTAAAGGAAGCAGTTTCTTGCGCCCTCTCCGAAGCCTCATCACAGTAAATACAGTGGACGGTTTTCAAGGACAGGAACGGGATGTCGTTTTTATCAGCCTCGTCCGCGCCAACGAGGAAGGGCAAATCGGATTTCTGAATGATTTAAGACGAATGAATGTAGCGATCACACGAGCACGCATGAAACTGGTGATTCTGGGAGAAGCCGCCACACTTACCAAACATCCTTTTTACAAAAGACTTATGGCATTCATAAAAAAGGAGGATTAAAATAAACAATATTTTTATATCTTCTTCTTACATTTTCTATATTGCTATCGAATGTTGCCACAAAGATAAACAAGAAGTTGTATTATATAGTCACAACATCTATATATTTAAAAAAGGAGAAAAGCCATCGGCTCTTCTCCTTTTGTATCAAACTTGTATAATCCTATCAAATCAATTGTTCTCCGGACGAAGTTTGCGTACAGTAACAGCAGTTTGCCACATTTCGCTTTCACGCAACTGGCGGAGTTCTTCGTTCAGTTTCTCACGATAATCCGGCTGTGAGTTACTGTCAATAGAAATTTGCGCTTCGTTGCCGGTCTTCACACTGTGATACAGTTTTTCAACTACCGGTTTGATAGCGTCATGGAACGGGCCCATCCAGTCAAGAGCACCGCGTTGAGCAGTAGTAGAACAGTTTGCATACATCCAGTCCATACCGTTCTTTGCAAACAACGGCATTAACGACTGAGTCAGTTCCTCTACTGTTTCATTGAAGGCTTCGGAAGGTGAATGACCGTTTTCACGCAACACCTCATACTGTGCCAACAACAGACCTTGAATAGCACCCATCAACGAACCGCGTTCACCTGTCAGGTCGGAAGTTGCTTCACGTTGGAAAGTTGTTTCAAACAGATACCCTGAACCGATACCGATACCCAAAGCAATTGTTCTATCGTAAGCTTTACCCGTAGCGTCCTGATAGATAGCGTAAGAAGAGTTCAAGCCACGACCTTCGAGGAACATGGTACGCAATGAAGTACCCGAACCTTTAGGAGCAACCATGATAACATCAATATCGGCAGGAGGAACCACCCCTGTACGATCATGCCAAGTGATAGCAAAACCATGAGAGAAATAAAGAGCCTTTCCGGCAGTCAAGTAAGGTTTCATTGTCGGCCATACAGACATAACAGCCGCATCAGACAACAGACACATGATGATTGTACCTTTTTCGCAAGCTTCTTCGATTCCGAACAAAGTTTCCCCCGGAACCCATCCGTCAGCTACTGCTTTATCATATGTCTTTCCCTGACGCTGACCAACGATTACGTTGAAACCGTTATCACGCAAATTCAATGCTTGTCCGGGACCCTGAACGCCGTAACCGATTACAGCGATTGTTTCATTTTTCAATACTTCACGAGCTTTCTCCAATGGAAATTCATCACGGATCACTACATTTTCAATAGTACCGCCAAAATTCAACTGTGCCATTTTTCTTTTTGTTTTTAGTTTTGATGGCTTACGCCATCCGTTATTAATTGATTTTATATTCTATTTTATTCAAATATCACTTTCGACCGGCAAACCACTTCGCTGCCGTTCTTCTTCACCTCTACGTGAAACTCATTTTCATTGGCTTCATCGCAGAAGAAAGTCAGTTCGTCTCCAAAATAACTTTCAGCCACATACGCCATCTCAAAACGACGAATGCGCTTGGTTTTATACAAATCGATCGGAAACAAATCGAGTATGTGCTCGATGTAACGGATACTATTCACATGACCGTTAATATCAATATCACTGTATTTCGCAGTCAGCGTGGCCAACGGTTGTGTATTAGTCACTTTGATACGCGAAGGCTTCTCTATCGGACAAGGCTCATCGCATACATAGTCTACAATGCTTCCCCCGTGCAATGCCAACAGGTCAGCCGGTTTACGAGTATTCAAACTGATCATCGCCCACACGGAACGAGCGTAACCGATTTTCTTGCCTTCTTTATTCATAATGGCAAAATTACGATCGGTGAACAGGCGATAAACATTTTCCACCCAAGTCTGAACCGAAAAGTCCTCATACTGATAAGGCATTTCATCCAATTCGATTGCCAGGCGGGAAAGTACCCATGTATAATTGTCCTCATTCAGAGATGCAATGCCAAAGCCACGGTCACTGGCATGAAAACCTGCGCAATTCAGTAAATGATTGCCCAGTACCCCCATTGTCAGGCGGCCGTTGAAATCAACATGAAACGGCTCTGCAACAAACTTATAAGTTCCTATTTTATTTGATTCGCTCATTCTTCCTGCTGTTTTTTATTTTGGTTATAACGGGCTTCCCGTCCGTCAAGAAACTCATTCACCCGTTCAAAACAACTGGTGGTAATCGCTACCCGTCCCGAACGTACGAATTGCAAAACACAATTCAAAGCCTTCAGTTCACCGTAAAGCGAGGTAATTTCTTCACTCATTCCATTCTTCTCGACAATAGAAAATACCGGATTTACTTCCACTATGCGAGCATTATATTTACGTATCACCTTAGAGG
>ERZ791883.2414-NODE-2414-length-12506-cov-3.188981_pt1 | contig 12506 bp, 8 predicted proteins | sample MGYA00510160_ERZ791883 | MGnify/ENA primary metagenome ERZ791883 (study PRJEB30046, sample SAMN00792072) | human gut metagenome | study: EMG produced TPA metagenomics assembly of the A metagenome-wide association study of gut microbiota in type 2... | reverse complement strand
AGGCGCGCGCTTTCTCCGGATCGAGCGCCAGAGAAAACTGCCGCTCCCAGTCAAGATTCCTCCTGGCCTCGCTCATCTGGTAATCCCATTCGTCCGCGCCGGGCAGGCCCTTGGCGACATCCGCCGCGTGGGCGGCAATTTTGGAGGCGATAATCCCCTCCTTTACATCCTCCACTGTTGGCAACCGCAGGTGCTCGGCAGGCGTTACATAACACAGGAAGGAGGCACCGTAGGTAGCCGCGATCGCCCCGCCGATCGCGCTGGTGATGTGGTCGTAGCCGGGGGCCACATCCGTGACCAACGGGCCGAGCACATAAAAGGGCGCGCCCTTGCAGACCGTCTGCTCAATCTCCATATTCGACCGGATTTGATTGAGCGGCATATGCCCCGGGCCCTCGATCATCACCTGCACATCCCGCTTCCATGCCCGCTGCGTTAGCTCGCCTAATGTGACGAGTTCCTCAATCTGCGGGATATCGCCCGCGTCCGCAATGCTGCCCGGGCGGCAGGCATCGCCAAGGCTCAAGGTCACATCGTATTCCCGGCAGATCTCCAGAATCTCATCGAAACGCGCGTAGAACGGGTTTTCCTCCCCGGTCAGCTCCATCCAGGCGAAAATGATAGAGCCGCCGCGGGAAACGATATTGGTGTGGCGCTGATTCCCCTTGAATTTTCGAGCCGTCTCCCGGTTGATACCGCAGTGGATCGTCATAAAATCCACGCCCTCCTGTGCGTGCATGCGTACCACATCGATCCACTCATCCGAAGTGATGGTTTTCAATGGCTTGTTGTAATAAACCACCGCATCATAGATTGGCACCGTGCCCAGCACAGGCAGAATATGCCCAGCACCGCCGTGCAGCCGTGCACAAGCTTTTGACGGAATGCCTTTGTGTCGCCGAAGGAGCTCAGATCCATGATCGCCTCTGCGCCCATGGCAACGGCCGCCTCCACCTTTTTGAACTCTTCATCCAGATCAAGGCAATCTCTGGATACGCCGAGGTTCACATTGATCTTCGTGCGTAGGGCGCGCCCAATGCCGCGGGGCTTGAGGCAGACGTGGTTTTTATTCGCGGGGATCACCGCCTGCCCCTTCGCAACCAGCTCGCGCAGCCGTTCGGCCTCCATTTTTTCTTCCACCGCAACGGCACGAAGCTGCCCCGTCAGAATCCCCTTACGTGCCGCGTCCATCTGTGTGGTGTAATCCATCTGTATGACCATTCCTTTCTTGCGCCAGGCCGCAAAATTTTGCGGTTTTGGCGCATCCAAAATTTTGGGCAAAATTTATGCCTTAAGAGAACAAGTCGCAGGGCACATTGCATCATGGATAAAAATCACACCGAGAAAAAGCACGGTTTTGCATCTTCAGATGCAAAATGAGGGGCATACTGTACGGCCCTCAAGTGATTTTTCTGGAGACGGTTGCAAAATCTTGCATTTTACAACCCTCCCTTTCCTCCTTTAAATTCCATGGACAGAAAAACAAAAAGCGGGAAACACCGTTTGGCATTTCCCGCTGATCGAAAACAATCGCGCTTTCGCTCCCTACGTTGGCATTATCCAAATCAGGTGTAAGGGTCGAAGTTGATGACTTCCTCTCAGCCTGCTCACAAGCTCCCCTGTCCATATTTTATTGTTGCAGTTTTACTATAGCACAAGCGCGCCTAACCTGTCAAACAGTATTTCCCGCGCCTTTTGTCCGATTGCCGTGCGCGCTCACCCTTCTGCTTGCAACCGCTTCAATAAAGCCATGAGGATAACGCCCGCAGCCGCAAACAGCGCCGCTAGAGGCCACAGGGTTGCAAAGGAAAAGCCTTCCCCCACCATCAACGCATATCCCCATGCCGCTGGAAACAGCTTCCCCAGCATCTCGAAAAACCGCGGAAGCAAATCGATGGGGAACAAAATGCCTGACAGCATGATAGACGGTAGAAAAAACAGCTGCGAGATCATGGTGAGCTTTGCCTGATTTCTCACCGCCAGCCCTAACACACTTCCGATACTCAGCGATACTGCAATCAAAACCGCAAGCGAGCAAGCATACTGCGGCAGGCTTGCTGGAAGCGCCGCGTCAAAGGCAAAGGGGGCTGCGACGCAGATGATTACAGACATCATTGAAAGATGGAGAAACGCAGATATAGCCATTGATACCAGCCCAAGATATAACGGCACGCCATTGGCTCTGTACATTTTCTTGATATCGCTTCCGTACACCTCCGCCAGGGAGGGCGGCAGCCCGATCAACGCGCCCATGGTTACGCCCATGACCGTCATAGATTGAATCAGCGTGGCTTTTGCCTCCGGGTTTATGGAGGTAAAAATTCCGCCCATGATGGCAAAAAACAGGAGAGGAACGACATAACAGGTAATGAGCAGCGACTTGCTGCGAATATCCAGCCTCCACTGCAAAGCCAAGCCATAGAAAAACGCGCTCATTCGCCATGCCCCCTTGCAATTTCTAAAAAATCTTGTTCCAACGTTCCCCGATCAATTTCAATATCCAGCACAGCAATGCCCTGCCGCTTCAACTTCTCAAGCAACTCCAGCAGGGTCTCTGCAATATGGTCGGAATGATACGTTTCAGTGCCCCGTCCGGTTGTTATGCGAATGGCATAGCGTTTTCCGATTTTTGCGGTCAGTTGTGCGACCGTGCCCAGATGTGCGAGGTTTCCGCCATTCAAAATTGCAATGCGGTCGCACAGGCTTTCAACCTCCGCCATATCGTGGCTGGCCAAAACAATGGTTTTCCCCTGCGCTTTCAGCTTACGGATCTGATCATGCAGCGAGCTCCTTCCTTCCACATCAAGCCCGGCCGTGGGCTCATCGAGAAAGATGATATCAGGATCACTGATTAAGGCAAGCGCGAGGTGGAGCCGCCTTTTTTGACCCGTGGACAGGTCTGCATATTGCTTTTTTGCCAGCTCTTGGATGCCGAGGGAGGCAAGCATGGAGCGATCTGCCTCCACCCGGTTCCATTTTGCAAATAGCCGCACCGCCTCCATCGGCCTAATGTGGGATGGGAGGGAGGCCGATTGCAGCTGAATCCCCATCCTTCCATCCGCTACAACACTGCCGCCATCATACTTGCGCAATCCTTCCATACATTCCAGGGCCGTGGTTTTTCCAGCGCCGTTCACGCCGAGCAACGCAAAAACTTCGCCTTTGGCTACATGAAACGTGAGCCCCTTCAGCACGGCATGATCGCCGTAGCTTTTCCTAAGCTCATTTACCTGAATGGCTTCCTTCAATTTGGCCCCTCCTCAAATGGATTAACGCCCAGATTTGTAAAGTAAACGCTCAAGGCTGGTTCGATAAACGCATCGGCGGCGGTTTGTTTTTGCTTCCATTCATTATCCAGCCCATCGAATTTTCCAACCTCCATCAGAAGCGACAGAATCTCCCGATCCCCGCCTGTGAACTCCGTCACCATCTGCCAAAACGCTTCGGCAAAAGCTTGGCCTTTTTCGCTTTCGGGCGATACGCCGTCCCCCTGAAGCCGTATCGCCTCGCTTTGCAGGTTATGAAAGGTTTCAATCATCTTCAAACCGCTGGTTTGATCAAAACGGCTCCGGATATGATCAAGCGTCCGGTCGTCAAAATGCTTAATCAGCCAGTAGAACGTATTATTCATTTGAAGGTTTACGATAATGTCGGCATACTTTTTAAAATTTACCGATTGCATTTGGAGCACCTCGGCCTTCAGCGCCTCGATCTCCCGCAGGGATTCCGACAGGACCTCGATCTTTTCCTGCACGGCGGCTGCCTGCTCAGAGAGCGCCTGCGCAACATCGGCAGGAGTGTTCAGGGAGCTCAATCGGTTTTTGATATCGTCCAATGAAAACCCCAAATGTTTCAGAGACAGAATCTGATGAAGCCGAATCAAGTCCTTATCCGCATAGAGCCTGCGCCCGCCCGCGCTCTCTGCCGAGGGGGAAAGCAGGCCCTGCCTATCATAATATTGCAGCGCGCGGACGGTAACTCCCATTTTTTTCGCCACTTCTCCCACAGTCATATACCCTGGCGGAATCGCCTTATCGTGCTTGTCATGAATCATTTTCATCACCCGTTTTTTGCATCAGTGTACCCCTGTACATTGATGCTTACAAAATATCAGAGAGAAGGGCACAGCCTTCGTGGATTGTTGTGCTGCTATTGTCATTATACTTCATTCCCTTACGTCACAAGCAAGCCCTTTTATTAAAGCGCAGCGAAATAACAATGCAAGGCTTGCCGCAAACATATGGAGCAAAGGGATACGCGCTGCTTACGAGAGCGGCCAGCCACCTGATATTTGTATTCTTTGCATATTTAAAGGAAATCCAAAAAGTAACTGCGTATAAGCGCTTCCTATGCATTCTACAAATCAGAGCAATCGTATGATTTGTAAAAAAACCTATACCGATGGTATAACCACCTGTATAGGTTTTTCCATATTCCATTTATCCGCAGCGGCAAATCGCAATGTGCGCTTACCTTCCGCGGTTTGCCGCGGCGGCCTTTGCCGCTTCTGCCTGATCGGCCTGCATGTGGCACTTTTTATACTTTTTTCCGCTTCCGCAATAGCAGGGATCGTTCGGCCCAGGCTTTTTATCCTTGCGCACCGGGCGCGCCTTATCAGAGCCGTCGGACGCGCCGCTGGTGGAGGTAATTTTCGCCTGCTGCTCGCGGCGGACGTCCTCCTCGCTGCGCACCGGCACAGTCAGCATAATGCGCACGGTGCCCTCGCGGATAGAAGCGGTCATCTCGTCGAACATATCGAAGCTCTCCAGCCGGAAGGCAACAACCGGGTCCTGCTGGCCGTAAGCACGCAGGCCGATGCCCTTTTTGAGCTCATCGAGCGCGTCGATATGCTCCATCCAGCGCGCATCCACATTATCGAGCAACACCTTGCGTTCAAGCTGGCGCATGATTTCGGGCGTGAATTTCTCTTCCCGCTCATTATAAAGCGCATGCGCGCGCTCGATGAGCGTATCCTGCAATGTGTCGCGGTCGATCTCGCCTTCGATATCCTCCGGCTTTACCAACCATTGATAATTCTCATGCAGCGCCTTGGGGTTCCAATCCGCCTTTTCATTGCCGGCGGGACAATACAGATCAATGGCCTGCGTGATCGTCTCGTCAATCATCTTGAGGATTGTCGGCTTCAGGTCCTCGCCGTCGAGCACCATATCTCGCTGCTTGTAGATCAGCTCTCGCTGGCGGTTGATGACGTCGTCGAACTGCAACACGTTTTTGCGAATTGCAAAGTTGCGGGATTCCACCTTACGCTGCGCGCTCTCAATGGAATTGGAGACGAGTTTCAACTCAATCGGCGCATCCTCCAGCCCACGGGCTGCGAAGGAATCGGCAAGGTTCGCCATCCGATCGCCGCCGAACAGGCGGAACAGGTCATCCTGCAAGGAGAGGTAAAAGCGGCTTTCACCGGGATCCCCCTGACGGCCGGAACGGCCGCGCAGCTGGTTATCAATCCGGCGGGATTCATGCCGCTCCGTGCCGATGATGAAGAGGCCGCCAGCCTGGCGCACCTTTTCCGCTTCCTCGGCAATCTCCTCCTTATATTTCTTGTCAAGCTCAGTAAAAGTGCGGCGTGCATCCAGAATCTCCTGATCGTCTGTTTCCGCGAAACCAGTCGCCTCGCTGATGAGTTCCTCACGAATCTGCATGCGGCGCATCTCCGCTTTAGCCAAGTATTCGGAGTTACCGCCAAGCATGATATCCGTGCCGCGGCCCGCCATATTCGTGGCGATCGTCACCGCGCCGAACTTACCGGCTTGGGCAATGATCTCCGCTTCCTTCTCATGATATTTCGCATTGAGCACTTCATGCTTGATACGGCGCTTTTTGAGCATCGCGCTCAAAAGCTCGGACTTTTCAATGGAGATCGTGCCCACCAGCACAGGCTGGCCCTTTTTATGGCACTCCTCGATTTGGTCAATCACAGCTTTATATTTCGCTTCCGTCGTTGCATACACTGCATCCGGGTGGTCGTCGCGCACCATCGGCTTATTGGTAGGGATTTCGACGGCATCGAGCTTATAAATCTCCTGGAATTCCTCGCTCTCCGTCATTGCCGTGCCGGTCATACCGGAGAGCTTTTCATACAGGCGGAAATAATTCTGGAAGGTGATGGTCGCAAGCGTCTTGTTCTCTGACTCAACCTTCACGCCCTCCTTGGCCTCGATCGCCTGGTGCAAACCCTCGCTATAGCGGCGGCCGAGCATGATGCGGCCGGTGAACTCATCCACAATGAGCACCTGCCCATCCTTCACCACATAATCCACATCGCGCTTCATTACGCCCTGCGCGCGGATAGCCATGTTGATGTGGTGCTGGACTGTAACGTTGTCGAGATCCATGAGGTTGTCCACATGAAAGTAGGCTTCCGCCTTTTTCACTCCCTCTTTGGTGAGCACGGCCGTTTTGGCTTTTTCATCAACGATATAGTCGGCGTCCGCCTCTTCCTCGGCGTTTTTCTTCGTATCCTGCTCCTTGATGCGCACCACCTTCAAACGCTTGGCGAACTCATTCGCCTGGCGGTAAAGGTCGGTGGAGGTGTCGCCCTTACCGGAGATAATCAGCGGCGTACGCGCTTCGTCGATCAAGATAGAGTCCACTTCATCGACGATGCCGAAATTATGGCCACGCTGCACCTTCAACTCTTTATAGGGCACCATATTATCACGCAGGTAGTCAAAGCCCATCTCGTTGTTGGTGCCGTAGGTGATATCCGCCGCGTAGGCTTCCCTGCGCTCCGCGTCGTTTTTCTCATGGACAATCAGGCCGACCTTCAGCCCCAAGAAGCGGTAAACCTTGCCCATCCACTCCGAGTCACGCCGGGCGAGGTAATCATTGACCGTGACGACATGCACCCCCTTGCCGGATAAGGCATTGAGGTATGCGGGCAGGGTAGCGACGAGCGTTTTGCCCTCACCGGTTTTCATCTCAGCGATGCGGCCTTGATGCAGGATGATGCCGCCGACAACCTGCACGGGAAAATGCTTCATCCCCAATACGCGCCAAGAAGCCTCCCGGCAGGCGGCAAACGCATCCGGCAGGATATCGTCAAGCGTTTCCCCGTTTGCGAGCCGCTCCCTGAGCGCAGGGGTCACGGCCTGCAGCTCCTCATCCGTTTTAGCGGCGTATGTTTCCTCCAAGGCAAGCACCTTATCCCGCAGGGGAAGAACGCGCTTTACCTCCTTTGCGGAATAGTCGCCAAACAGTTTTTTTAAAAATCCCATTCTACAAGTCTCCTCAGTATGGTTTTGGAAAAGCCCCTTCTAATATTTGGCAATTCCATCATGCCGGTCCTTTCCTAAAAAAGGGCGGCAGGCATAAAAATCCACAATGTTTTTTCATTATAGCACACCGCCTGCAAAAAATATATAACTTTTTGATGAATTTCCGTTTTGCCGTGAAGCACTCTGGCCGAGCGGTGATTTTCCATAAATTTTCAGATGCAAAATGTACCGTTCCAGCTCAAAAATGCAGATACTGAACTCTGTAATGAATTCCCGGCGATGCGTTTTGACGCAAAAAGGAGGGTGCTGTATGAAGGTCAGCGATCCCATCAAACGGGCCGTCCCGTTTTGCCTGTGTCTATGCATACTCTGCTGCCTCCTGCCCGCCATTGCCGCCATCTCAGGAAGCACCGCTTCCATCAAACTCTGCATCCTATCTGACCTGCATTATCTTGCCGCCGCCGATCAAGCGGCGGCAGATGGAAACGAGTGGCGGCTATATGGCGAGAGCGCACCGGCAACGGAAGAAGCGATTGAGGCTGTGATCCGCCAACGGCCCGATGTGCTGCTTCTTACAGGCGACCTGACCAGCGGCGCAGGCCGCGCAAGCGCGGAGGAATTGGCGCAAAAGCTGCAAAAGGTTGAGCAGGCAGGGATCCGCGTATTCGTCATCAATGGCGAAAGCGACATGAGCGGCGGCCTATCCCCCGCCGAATTCCGGGATATCTTCCATGCGTACGGCTACGACGGCGCGGACAGCGCCGCCTACTATCAGCCCCAGCCTTCAGAAGAGGCGGTACAAGGCAGCCTTTCCTATGCGGTTACGCCAAAGCCCGGCATCCGCCTGCTCATGATTGACAGCGAAGCCCATGAACAGGGCGTTGAGGGCGGCGCAATCTCCGACGGGTTAATGAAATGGGTGTTGCAGCAGGCAGATAGAGCCCGGCAAAATGGTGAAACGCTGATCGCTGGCATACACCGCCCCTTATTGGCGCATCAATCCGGCGCCCGATCGGCCTCTTTTAACGGCACGATCCATAATAGCTCCGAAATCGCGCGGCAGTTTGCCAACGCGGGGCTCTCCTATTTTTTCACCGGGCATATGCACGAAACGGATGTTGCGCAATACACCTCTCCGGAGGGGAACTGGCTTTTGGATATGGAAACGGGCTCCCTCGTTACCTATGGCGCTCCGATCCGCACCGCAACGGTAGAAGGCGGGCAAATCACTCTCCAATCAGAGAGCGTCAAGGAAATCACCTGGCAAGGCCAGCGAATCGATTATCAGGAGCATCTGCGGCAATCCCTCTTTTCGGAAACTGCCTTTGCTCATTATGCGATGCGCTTTTTAGACGGTCCACTCAACACGCTTGAATCGGATGGGCTTAAAAAAGGGGTTGAAACGCTCGCAAAAACCGGCGAGCTCGATTCAGCCCTACAAAAAGCAATTCAATCCGCGCTGCAACAGCCGCTTGCGATCAATCTCAGCGGCAACCTTAACTTGACGCTCCGGCTTGACGGCGCAGACACCGTTCTGGTTGAGAGCTCCGCCTCTTTCCTCCTGCCCGCCCTGCGCATCTCTATTTCCAGCGACCTGATCCCTATGGCGCACGATCTATTTGCCCAATTCGACGACCAATGGCTCACAGCGGACGCCAGCGGAAAGAGCCCGCTCCGAAAGGAGGTGGAGCAAATGGTCGAAAAGCTTTGCAGAAGCGCCCTATCGCAGACCGCCAGCGGCCAGCCTTACACAGTCAGCGATTTCCTTACCGAGCTGATGCTCGCCCACAGCGTTGGGCAGGAAGAGCCAAACGCCAGCTTCTCCGCTCTGCTCGAGCAGCTAAATCCCGCGCTGACCCAGGCGCTGATTACCGAGCAGCTGCTCCCCGCCGCCGCTTCCCTCTGTGACAAAATGCTCAGCGACCTAAAGCTGGACGCCTCCTATTTATCAAGCGGGGCGGGCGCGCTGTGGAAGCCCGCATTGGGAATTGTCTCCTCCATGCGGGCTGGAACACTGGCAAAGCTTGCTGGATTCTCAGCCGCAGACATGCTGAAAAAAGCCTTCACAGACGAAAGAATGCGCCAGATTGGAGCATTTGTTTCCGGCCTTGCAGCCGGCTTTTATGTGGATACGGAAGGGGTGGACGACCGCGTGGACGGCTCCGGCGTGCGGTATAGAGACGGCAGTGGCGTACTGCTGACGAAAATTCCCTCCGAAGCATCTGTTCCGGAAGATTTTGTTCTGTTACAGACCACTGAAGTCATTTCGGCACAACCGGTCTCTCAGGCCGGGCAAACGCGCACTACGGCCACATCTGTGACGGCATCCGCGCTGACGCCAGACGGACCCTCGGCACTGCCTTCTGCCCCGCTGCGCCCGCCCTCGTCTCCCCCGGCTGCTAAGGCCACCGTTGGAACGCCCTTCGTCACCACCACGCTTCCGGCAATCCTCTTCATGGCAGCAGCTGCCTTTGCGGCATCCGATTACCGGCGTTTTTAAGCGCTGCCATTCCGCTGGGGCGAGCGCCTCATCAGTGTGACAGTTTTTTAACAATCTTCCCCTTCAGGTTTAGAGCCTTTGCTACTTGCAAATTATTCCGTCGTGTTATACAATATTTACCGCGTGAAATAGAAAAGAAACGCCCAAAACAGAAGTAGAACACGGGTTGGGGGTTTGGCGCCGTGTAATTCTCGCGGCTTGCTGCCCGCCCAGATGAAAGGAATGGTCATTCATGGACGCACTGAACAAAAAAACGATCGAGGATATCGACGTAGCAGGCAAGAAGGTGCTCGTTCGCTGTGACTTCAACGTGCCGCTGAAAGACGGCGTAATCACCAGCGATAAGCGCATTGTCTCCTCCCTTCCCACGATAAAATATCTGCTTGACCACAATGCCAAGGTGATCCTCTGCTCCCACCTCGGCCGCCCGAAGGGCGAGGTAAACCCCGAATTTTCCCTTGCTCCCGTTGCAAAGCGCCTTTCTGAGCTGCTGGGCAAAGAGGTCAAGATGGCTTCCGACGTAGTGGGAGAAAGCGCGCAGGCGCTTGCCGCCTCCCTACAGGACGGCGAAGCGATGCTGCTGGAAAATGTGCGCTTTGAAAAGGGCGAAACCAAAAACGACCCCGAACTGAGCAAGAAATTTGCGGCCCTAGCCGATATCTTTGTGAATGACGCATTTGGCTCAGCGCACCGCGCACACTGCTCCACCACAGGCGTTGCCGATCATCTCCCTGCCGTGTGCGGCTACTTGATCCAGAAAGAAATCTCCGTGATGGGCACTGCGCTTGCCGACCCGAAGCGTCCCTTCGTCGCCATTCTCGGCGGTGCGAAGGTTTCTGATAAAATCGGCGTGATCACCAACCTGATCGACAAGGTGGACACCCTCATCATCGGCGGCGGCATGGCCTACACCTTCTTCAAAGCGCTCGGCCATCCGATCGGCACCTCCATCTGCGAGGAAGATAAGGTTCAGCTTGCAGGCGAAATGATGCAGAAGGCAAAGGAGAAAGGCGTTAAATTCCTCATCCCGGTCGATAATAAGGTCGGCAAGGAATATAAGCCGGACACAGAATCCATGGCTGTTGATTCCGACGATCTGCCGGAGGGCTGGATGGGCCTTGATATCGGCCCGCGCACCGAAGCGCTTTTTGCAGATGCAATCAAAGGCGCAGGCACCGTTGTTTGGAATGGCCCGATGGGCGTTTCGGAGTGGGATAACTTCGCAAGCGGCACCATCGCGGTTGCCAAAGCGGTTGCGGACAGCGGCGCGATCTCCATCATCGGCGGCGGCGACTCTGCGGCGGCCGTGCAAAAGCTCGGATTTGCCGATAAGATGACCCATATCTCCACCGGCGGCGGCGCTTCTCTCGAGTTCCTTGAGGGTAAGGAGCTCCCCGGCATCGCGTGCCTCAACGATAAATAAGAACCTTGCAGGGCGGGAGCGTTCCCGCGCCCTCTGGCGCGGCGCATTCCGCCCTTTGGATGTATCATGATCAATTTTAAAGGAGCGTATCGCGTTATGAACAAGCAACTGCGCAAAGCCGTTATCGCCGGCAACTGGAAAATGAACAAAACCCCCTCTCAAACCACTGCTCTGGTTGAGGAAATGAAGCCCCTTGTAAAGGGCGCCGATTGCGACGTCGTCATCTGCGTGCCATATGTAGACCTACAGGCGGCGTTAGAGGCCACAAAAGGCTCCAACATCAAGGTTGGCGCAGAAAATTGCCATTGGGAAAAGAGCGGCGCCTACACCGGCGAAATTTCTACGGAGATGCTCACGGAGATGGGCGTAGAGTATGTTGTGATCGGCCACAGCGAGCGCCGCACCTATTTTGGTGAGACGGATGCGACCGTCCAAAAGCGCGTGCGTGCCGCACTGGACGCAGGCCTCACAGTAATCCTCTGCGTGGGTGAAACGCTCGAGCAGCGCGAGCAGGGTATCACGTTTGAAATCGTTGGCATGCAGACAAAAGTCGCCCTCGGTGGCGTATCCAAAGAGGAGCTTGCCCGCGTAATCATCGCCTATGAGCCTGTTTGGGCCATCGGCACCGGCCGCACCGCTACTTCGGAGCAGGCCAATGAGGTGAACCACTACATCCGCACAGTTGTTGCAGACCTCTACGACCAGGCGGCGGCAGATGCTTTCGTCGTCCAGTACGGCGGCTCAATGAACGCAAAAAATGCGGCGGAGCTGCTTGCCCAGCCGGATGTGGATGGTGGGCTGATCGGCGGCGCTTCGCTGAAGGCTGCGGATTTTGCGCAGATCGTGGAAGCCGCTTCCAAATAACCATTGTAACCCAAGCGGGCGGGATGGCAGCCCGCCCGCTTTTCTTTTCAAATTTAGGAGGAACCATTAAATATGAAAAAGCCCCTTGTTTTATGCATTATGGATGGCTTCGGCCACAATCCATCCGACTATGGCAATGCCATCACCGCGGCGAAAACGCCCCGGCTCGACAAGTTGATGGCGGAATACCCGATGACTTATATTGGCGCCTCCGGCATGGATGTCGGCCTGCCGGACGGGCAGATGGGCAACAGCGAAGTCGGCCACACCAATATTGGCGCAGGCCGTGTGGTTTACCAAGAGCTGACGCGCATCACCAAATCCATCGCTGACGGCGAATTTTTTGAAAACCCAGCCCTTACCGGCGCGGTGCAGTCGGCAATTGACCATGATTCCGCCCTGCATCTAATCGGCCTAATGTCAGATGGCGGCGTACACAGCCATAACACGCACCTTTGGGCGCTCGTGGAGCTTGCAAAGC
>ERZ791883.2383-NODE-2383-length-12645-cov-2.681017_pt1 | contig 12645 bp, 13 predicted proteins | sample MGYA00510160_ERZ791883 | MGnify/ENA primary metagenome ERZ791883 (study PRJEB30046, sample SAMN00792072) | human gut metagenome | study: EMG produced TPA metagenomics assembly of the A metagenome-wide association study of gut microbiota in type 2... | reverse complement strand
GTTGTCTCTACATCTAATGATATTACTGGCGAATCTTCAGCCCATTGGGTTTAATATGTTCGATCGGTGCAGTCCAGAGGGTCACCGGACGGTAGATGCCCGCGCCGGAATACCACCGGCTGTTGGGCTGATCGGCGTTGCGGGCAATCACCTGCAACCGGTTGGGAGTTTTCCGTTCCAAGTGCGCGGTCAGGTCTACATAGAAATTGGTATACCCATAGGGCCGGAATGCCAGCCTGACACCGTTGAGCCAAACTTCAGCATTGCGGTACACACCCTCAAATTCCAGGATCAGCACCTGGCTGTCCCACTCGGGCTGATAATCGAAGATTTTTTCATACAGATAGTCCCTGCCGACAAACCAGCCTGTATTCGTACCGCCGGCGCTTTCCCGGGTACGGGGTTCTGCCAGCATGGCATCATGGGGCAAGGTGACCGGCGTGCCGTTGCCCTGCTCCTCCAGATGGCGGCAGGTCCAGTGTTGGTTGAAATCATGACCGAGCATAGTTTTTGATTTCCTTCCTAATTTTGCTGTTGCTGTACCACAAAACCGTCCGAGGTGGGGCCCCGGACGGCCAGTGTACAGTTCAGAGTGAACTACATTCAGTTAGCCGTAGGTGTGGGAGGCGATCTGCTCCCCATTCAGCCATACCTCAGCGTTGTGATAAACTCCTTCAAACTCCAAGATCACATCCCGATCGGTCCATTCTATCGGGGCAGTGAAGGTCTTTTCATAGACGTAATCCCGCCCGGCGAACCATCCGGTGTTGGTTCCTTCTGCCCATTCCGCCGCGCGGGGCTCGGCGAGCATGGCATCATGTAGGATGTTCACTGTACGTTTTTGTGATTCCTCGCCCAGACGAGAAAAGGACCAGTTGGAGTCCAGCGCTTGTCTGAACATAAAAAATAGCCCTTCCTTTTAATGGGTCGGACCGGCGGTAAACTACCGGCCGGTCCGACTTATTTATCTGCTTTTTGTCTGCTTCATAAAGCTGGATAGAATCGCAAAGATGATTGTAATCAGCATTGCAATCACAAAAAAGGTAATCATGGGAATGGATGTTCCGGTCTCTCCCAGTCCATTTCCGCTTATTTTAGCGGAGATATTGACCAGTTGCGAACTGATATAGGTGCGCCGGGAACACGAACCACAGCGCCGACAAGGCCACCTTTCGGGCGAGGATATCGAAGGCCCCCATATAACACGCCCCAGGTAAAATCATAAAAAAATGTATTTTGCAGAAGAGTCCCACACAAGCGCACCCCGCACCAACCAATAGAAGAACAGGCGGTATAGCATAGAAATCATTGACCGACATTCCATAAAGCAAAATGATTATCGCAACTATCACAGACAACACAGGAGAAACCAGTCCAATATAGAATCCAAGGGGTTTCTCTTTGAAAATTCCGCTCATATTGTACCTCCAGTTTTTAATTTTCACTTTTATTCTTGCGGAATGCTACAATATATGCGACTAACAGCATCACTGTCAGAATGGCAAGCCCCCCATCTACTGCATACAAAGCAGTTTGCCACCAGGGGGTGATTTCGACATACTCCATATTGTCGGTCAGTCCATTGATAAGACTGGTGTTAGCAAGCATGTAATAGTAGCGATGCTGTGATTCCCGTAGCAGTTGGAATAGATCTCCATCATCATTTGTTTCAATATACGCTTTCAGCTCAGGACCATTATTGATTGACGAGAGACACCATAGATCGGTACCCCCGACAAGACCTTCCACTGCATGCTGGAAGTCAAAAAATGCGGCGTCAGAGATTGTCGCACCGAGGAATCCCCACTCCTCACGCAGCAAGGATTTCAACAAAGCTTCGTTATGGCCTGCATAGGTGCAGCCAATACGGTTGAATGCGGTCATTGTGCTCAATGCACCAGCCTCAGTAAATGCGCCCTCGAAACACCTCAAGTAAATCTCCCGCATTGCCTGCTCCGTCGCAAAGGTAGCAACACCGCACCGGTTTTTCTCCTGATCATTCATGGCGAAATGTTTGATCGCTGCTGCTACGCCCTTTTCCTGCATAGCTTTGACCTCTTCAATTGCCAAAAGGTAAGAGAGTGTACTGTCCTCAGAATAATACTCAAAGATTCTTCCTCCAAAGGGCGAGCGATGAAGATCGCTCGCAGGAGCCCATGCCTGTGTGACCCCACAAAACAGTGCATCTTCCGCAATAAAGTATCCGCGCTGCGCAATCATTTCCTTATTCCATTGGCTGGCTGCAACCGCTTCGCCTACATACGCGGTGCCGCTTCCCTTAATGCCATCGCTATTTGCTACTCCGGTGAACGCGCTCTTATCCGGGAGATAGGGGCCAGAAATACCGCCAGGGCCATCCGCAAAGCGAGTCTCTGGCTTAAATACTGCTTCAACAGCTTTTGTGCCAAAGTATTCGTCTACTGCACCCACCATATCATCCAAGGTTAATTGGTCGATAAATTGCTCCCACTTCGGGTCGTCAAACGGAACATCCCGCATCTCTACCAGGCTTAGTCCGTTGTCCGCGCCCTGCGTATAGTCGCTGACAGAGGTCGCCGTCTCACTGGTTTTGTATAAGTAGCCATCAATCTCCCGGATCATTTCGTCTGTGGCAGTAAGCCCCTCTACGGGCTGCGGAAAAGTACTTTGCCAATCCTGACGAGTCAGGTAGGTTACAGCATTCTCAATCCAATAGTTTATGTCTGCATCATCAAACAGGTTCGTCACTTCTGCTCCGGTCGCATTGGAATAGCGATAGGTTTCCGTATCCAGTTCATCCTGAGTCCACCGATATGTTTTTGCGATATCGCCAGAAACACTATTTCCATCCTGATTCACCATGCCAGTAGCGCCCTTTGCCGCCAAGATGTTATTCAGCGCATCATGAACATCATCGCCTACAGCGATGTAGTAATCACCGGCATCCATGATATATCCCTTTGCCCCATTCGGGTCATAGCTGGCGAAAAGGTACTTGTCAACATCCACTGTAACCGTCTCAGATTCACCGGGCTGCAAAAGATTGGTTTTATCAAATCCTACCAGCTGAATAGCTGCTTTTTCTACCGAATTCTGGCGGTCGTAGTCTGTATATGGTGTCTGCACATAGACCTCAACAACGGACTTACCAGCCACATTTCCAGTATTGGTGACAGTCACTTTAACAGTCATTGTGTTGTTAGATTCTGAAACGCTGTCCAGCGTCTGTTCGAAGTTGGTATAGCTTAACCCGTATCCAAATGGGAATACGACCTCATCGGCATAATCCCATCCATTTTTTGAGGCAAATGTCCCCGCATCTCCGTCTGCGTTACCCTGTCCCAGAACGCAGTCCTCATATCGAGTTTCATAATATTTATAGCCTACGTAAATGCCCTCTTGATATATGAGATAACGCGAGACCGCCGAGCTTATCCATGCATCATAATCAGCGCAGATCTTGTCCATTTCCTCCGCATTTGTAAAGCCAAAGTCTCCGAAGTTCTGCGTGGCAGCAGCAGAATGGGAATCTGCGGCATATGTATCAACCAGTTTTCCGGAAGGATTTGCGTCGCCAGTCAACAAATCCGCCACACCACGGAACCCCACCAGTCCCGGAGTTCCGACCCACAGGCAGGCATCGATATGGTATTTTTCGAGGTATCCAAGTTCCAGCGGATAAGCACTGTTGTTTATCATAATGATTTTGTCGAACTCGCCCGACTCGTAAATCATATTTAAAAGATCAATTTCCTCCTGATGGAGGGCAAGCGGACTAAGTCCCTGTTCGTCTAAAAGGGGGATGTCATTGTTCTCACCAGCGAATCTAGTAATTACTACAATTGCGGCATCATTATACTCTGCAAAGGTACTTTTTAGCTCATCGGTATAAAAAGATGCGGGACACTCAAGGTAATTTGTAAAGCCAACCGGGCTGTTTGGGTCCCTTCTGGTTGCATCAGCGGCCGCATATGCCTCAAACAAAGTATTGTTAATCTCAAACCCCCGTTCTTTCAGTGCATCGTAAAAACTAATTTGCCGTGTTGGATCGTTATTACCACCCCCGGAAACATCTTTATATAGTGGGTGGGCAGAAGCCAAGCCAAATAGTGTAATCCTGCGTTCCTCCGGCTTCAGCGGCAACGTGTTGTTTTCGTTACGGAGTAGAACAGCTCCTTCTTCCATCTCACGTTCAACAAATGCATCCTCATCCTTCAGCAGGGCATCTAAGTTTTCCTGGGTTAAATTTGTTGCGTCACCATAGTCGCTTGCAAAATAAATCGCATCAGCTCCTTCATCCAATGAAACCAATTCTACATTTTTGGTGTTCAGCGTAGAATTGATAATTGGTTGGAATGAAAAGGCGGTTTTTGTCATAATTAGTGCAAAAACAAGAACTGTACTCACAAGTGATACAAGTCCTCGAAGTATATTTGTTCTTCTCATTTAACATTTTCCTCCTATTTTGATAGTACAGTATGAAATGTCTAGTGCACATTCCCTCCTTTTTTTCTGATCACCCGCAGACAAACCGGCAAGTTTCTTTACCGGTTTTATCACCCCACCTTCTCATACGAATATCAGGTTTGTACCCTCCGTTGTGGAGCGGTATTTCCGTTAGTCTCATTATATCACACCTATCCGGTCTCCTGTTCAACCATTTCGTAAACGATGGTCTTTTTTTCGCAATCGATGAAATGTACCATTTTTTATCAACATTGGCAAAACTTTATGCCATTTTGTACAGTTTTGAATTCTAATTGATCCCGTTTCTTTCCTTCAGAGTTGAGAAATGACACTTGCCTGCGGCATCGGTACATGCTACAATTTATGAAAAGTTCAGGTTACAGGCTGCCTAATGGCAGATAGAAAGGGGAAATGTCCCATGGTCAGAATTGCGATTTTGGAGGACGATGCGCAGGACTTGGCTTCTTTGGAAAAGTGCCTGCAACAGTATGAGACGGAGCAGCAGAAATCCTTTTCTCTCCACAGCTTTTCTGACCCTGCCGTTTTTCTGGAGGGGAATATTTCCGATTATGATCTGATTTTTTTGGACATTGATCTTCCCACTATGACCGGAATGGACCTGGCTCGTCAGATCCGCCAGCGGGACTCGCTGGTAACGTTGGTGTTTGTCACCAATCTGGAAAAATACGCAGTCAACGGGTATGAGGTGGACGCGCTAGACTTTGTGGTCAAGCCTATCAATTACTATCGCTTTACTTCCATGCTGCGCCGAGCGCTGCGCAGTATCACGGCCCGCCAGCCCCGGGAAGTCATCATCCAGACAGCTGGCGGCATCACGCGGTTGAATGTGGTAGAACTGTATTATGTAGAGATCCGAGACCATCTGCTTATCTACCACACCGAACAGGGGAACCTGAATGCCTGGGGAAAGATGTCCGACGTGGAGGCGCAGTTGGTTCCCTTCGATTTTGCCCGTTGCAGCACGTCTCACCTGGTAAATCTACGCTATGTAGATTCGGTATCTGGCAGTGATGTACTGGTGGCCGGTACCCGACTGCCTATTAGCCAGCGTCGGCGTAAAGCCTTTTATACCGCTGTCACCAGCTATCTCAGCCGGAAGTGAGGAACCTGTTATGCTTTCACCCACCCTTGTACATGGACTCGTGGTGCATTTCAAATTTTTTGACATTTTCATCGCTTTTCTGACGGCGACTCTGCTGTTTGCCCGTCATTGCAAGCCCCGGCCTCATTTCTGGCTGAGGGCCGTGGTCGGCGTCTTGCTGGTCCGGCTTCTGTGCCTGGTCTTTGCCTACACCTACAGCGGCAACATCGTGCTGGAAGCCTTCTATTCCTCTATCCTGCTCTCCCTGATGTTGGTCGGTCTGATGGCATGCTACCAGGAAACCGTGTGGAACATGCTGTTTTATTTTGGTTCCGGATTCATGACTTGGTACATCACCGACCGCCTCTTTCTGATCGTCGCTTCCCTGGGACGCCTCAGCCCAGTTCTTGCGCCCTATTTCGTGGAAGACACCCTTCCACACATCCTGCTATACATAGGCACATTCCTGCTTGTATACTTTTTCATCCTTATCACGGTGGAGCGCCGGATGCACCGCTTTTTCGGTGAAGAGATACCCATGCAAAATTCCCTGATGCTCTTTGCCCTTGTCTGCATCCTGACCCCCATCTTTTACTTTGAGAGTCAGGCAATCGTCCACTACAATCTGTTTTTCTACAACTTGCTCAACGCCGGTGAGATTATCTTCTACCTGTTCATGCTGCTCATTCAGGTGCAAACGCTGATTGCCGCCAAAGAGCGGGCAGAACTAGTTACTATGCAGACCCTGTGGGCTGAGGAACAGCGTCAGTATCATTTGACCAAGGAGAACATTAACGCGCTGAACATCAAATGCCATGACTTAAAGCATCAGATCCGCCACCTTCGGGAAACCGGCCGGGTGGACCAGGCCTATCTGGACAGCCTGGAGGAATCAGTGAACCTGTACAACAGCGCCGTTCGCACCGGAAATGAAACCTTAGATGTAGTTCTGACCGACAAGCGCCTGCACTGTGCCACGCACAACATCCAGTTCACCTGCATCGCCGATGGTGCCAAGATGAACTTTATGGAGGTCATGGACATATATTCCCTCTTTGGCAATATGTTGGACAATGCCATTGAGTATGAAATGGGCTTGCCACCAGCCATGCGGTTCATCCATCTTTCGGTGAAATGCACCAACCGGATGCTGGTCATACACGTGGAAAATCATTTTGAGGGCAAGCTCGAAATTCGGGATGGTTTGCCGGTAACCACCAAACGCAATAATGGTGACCATGGATACGGGATGCTCAGCATTCGCCGTATTGTACAGAAATATGACGGTAACCTTGTGATTTCTACCGACTCCCAACTGTTCCAGGTAAACATCGTAATACCGGTACCAGAGTTGCAATAAAAACAGGCGGAGGGGCCAAGCTCCTCCGCCTATCCACATTTTACGAGATAACATCATGAAACCCCGCACTCGTGCAAAAAGTCCAACACAAGATTCAGAACTGCCGGATCATACAGCCGATCATCAGCGTGTTTTCGGTGTGGCACTGGCAGCAGACGCGCAGCCGGGGTTCCATAAGTCTGCTGCAGGACTCGGCATAGCTGTTCTGATTGTGCGGGGGCCACGGTCAAATCAGCCTGCCCATGAACCAGGAGGGTCCGCAACCCCGGATGAGGGCAGGTACGAGCTGCCACCCGTCGGCAAGGCACAAATGATTCATATTCCGACCCGGTCCAACTTTCATGGGGTTTTCCCATCCAGCATTCCTCGGCCGAGGAAAAGCCACCGATGTGACGGGTCAGCCAACCGTTGGCCAGTCTCCGTATCATTCGGGGCACACCGGCGGCGAGAAACTGGCCTTCCTGGGCAGTCACATCGGCAGGTCCATAAAAATCCACTACTGCAGCCAAGGGCAGCGGCGGGAAAAGGTCGCTTTCGGTTTCTCCCTCACAGCGTTCCCTGCTGTATTCTTCCGCAGCCGAATACGCCGCCATGACAGCCAGATACGCCCCGGCAGACTCCCCCCACAAAGCTACGCGGTGGGTGTCATAACCGTATTGATCACCATGCTGCCCCAAAAAGCGGAGAGCAGCCTTCACATCCTCCAGTGCAGCAGGATAAGGCGCTTCACCGGCCAGGCGGTAGTTGATGGTGGCGCAGGCATATCCTTTTTCTCGAAAGTAGCGGTAAAAGAGCTGTACCTGATGAGACTCCGCATCATTGATCACAAAACCGCCGCCATGGACGAGCACCAGCAACGGGACGGGCTCGACAGACGCTGGAACATACAGATTGAGCCACTGGGAGGAAGACCCCCTGGCATAAGGCAGATGCCAATATGTATAGCCGCCACGCCATTGGTTCACCTCTACATGTCGGATTGGTGCCGTCAAATTATCCCAGATTATGCCCTGCATACGCAATATCGAGGGGATATGCCATTTCTCATTCACAGTGTTGGGCTCCTTTACTAAAAAAAGACTGCAACGGTTGTTGCAACCTTTCTGGTGCGGTTTGCAAGTGCATATCCGAACGGATTTTCCCCACCCGGTCTTTGGCGGCAGACGGTAGTTCTGTTCGGATATTTCCCTCTTCAGCGGCAGATGGGGTCCGGGGGTTGTCCCCCTGGCACACTACCTTGCTTGCAAGGTATAGTCTGTTATACCCGCCGGCCACAGAGGCACGGAAACGGGGCGTACGACGTGACAAAGCGCCCTCTACCACCGGATGGGAAAAGGCTCCGGGGGCTTGCAGGTATACAAAGTCAGGGCAGAGCGCTTACTCGATGGTACACTACTTATCTCGGAAGATACTGTCAGTCCTCCCACTCACTCTTATGGGCCTCCCACCATACCGGGAACGCTGGGTCCTTCGGGGAGAGGGTGGGAAAAAGTGTTGAACTAATCAAACTTGTATCCCCCTGTTTTTTGCTAAAGGGAAAAATACAGTTGATTTCATTACGCGCTCCCAAGTAGAGTAATTTCATCAATGCATCTTCCCTTGCTGCCCATTTGTGGTTGCCGTATGTCATGTAAAATTGATTAAGCGAAAGTGACTTTATATTCTGATGGATACCTGCTAATTGCCCAAACAGATATTGAATTGTGCGTTTGTTTTGTAGTATGACGTTTTTTTCAAAAAAGTCCGTAGTTTCCTTATCAGAATACCCCAATTCCGCTCTGAACACATCACTCCAAAGGTTTTCTCTATCATACCCCTTTGATCACACCGATTGAAGATGGCCTAGACATTGTCCTCATTCAGCTCTAATGGCTGAAAAACCTCGGATTTGATAATTAGTTTCTTATTGAGAAACCTCATTGTGCAATCACCTTTCCGCACCAAACAGGTGCATTTCTATCTGTTTTCATTGTAAAGGGATAAAGTGAAAAGTGCAAGAAAGAACACAAAAAATAATCCGACCCCATCACCCATCGGAAATAAGTTCAGATTATATTGTTTTGGTGCACCATCGGCAACTCGAACCCAGGGCCCAATGATTATGAGTCAGCTGCTCTCGTAAATAGCCTAAGCATCGGTTACAAAGGGGTGTGGATTTTCCAATCAAAGTAATCCTCTTGAGTTATTGCTCCAGCTTCAATAAGTGATTTTTCGGTGCACCAGTCTCTAAGAAAATTTTGGACGGCTTCATCGTGTATTACAATGGCTACAGAACTTTTTCCTTTCCGGTTGCAAGATCGCAGACAGTTTTCTTTGTTTAGAACATACAATTCAATAAGGGTTGTATCGTCCTGATCTAACCAAAGCAGATTGTGGAGCAATGCCTGCAGCGTTTCATCCGCTTCCAAGGAAAACATTTCCTCCGGTACGTTCAAAGCATGGGCTATTTTATTGAGTTGGTCACGTTTGGGTGTTCGATACCCCATTTCATATTGGGCTACGCGATTTGCCCCATTCTTTCGCAGCCCAATCCGCTCACCCAACTCCCGTTGAGTCATATGCTGGTGTTGACGAATTTGGCGAATTCTTGCCCCAATCTTCATGATTTGATGTTCCCCCCTTCGTAAGTAAAAGTAACTTGCAATATTCTCGCTGTATGCTATTATAATATTAATCACAGTTCGTTGGCTGGTTTGCTTTTTTGCCCCCGCTATTGGGCTAATTCCCGAGCAGGTTTTTCTGTCTAATTTCTTCATTTTTCATCCAAGCCGTACAGCATCAGTCGCTTTAACGTTGTTTTTGCGTAATGTTGCTCCCTCACCACGTTACACATGGTAGAGCACCTGACTGTTAATCAGGGTGTCGTCCGTTCAAGTCGGACTGGGGCAGCCAAATAGCGATAGAGTGTAACGCTCTATCGCTTTTCTTTTGTGCTGATTTACTTGTCGATTTCCATAGCTTCGTTGGCCTGCCGATTTTGGCAGGCCAACTGCTGTTCATCATGTATTTTACGCGAAAAATCTTGAAAATCACCTCGCGTCATGCGCTGATCGGTTCGGCTTTCCGCTTGCGGCCATTCTTCGCGGTTTGGCTGGCCTTGGCAGTCTTGCCTGCCTTTGGGCGAACCTTCGGCGGCAGTGTAATGCCGACCGCGGTGATCCCCTGCTTGCCCTTGACGTTCACGCTGTCGATGAACTGCTCGTAGTTCCAGTCCACCTCAAAGTGCAAATTGTACCCGCGATCCAGTTCAATGCGCTTGAAAAGCTGTGCAATGATGATCCGTTTCCGCGCCAAGCTCGCCATGCCAAACTCCATGCTCCAGCCTAAGAAGCGGTCGTAGTAGGTTTGTACGCCGTCGGCAATTTTCTTCTGGTCGGCCAGCTTTTGTTCCAGTTCGGCAGCGGTGTGGTTCAAGGCTTTGTGCTTCTGCGCGGCCTGTTCAATCAGCTTGCTCAGCATCTCGGCGGTGAACTGACTCTGTCCCATCAGGCAGCGGGAAACCTCCATTTCCAGTGCTTCCTGTGCTTTGGCGGCCTCGTCTGCCTGTTTGCGGGTGTCCGCCAACTGACGCTCCAAGTCTTTTACCTCGGCCAATACCCGCTTTTCGATGGATTCGTCCTTGGGGGTGTCCTGGATCGTGTTCAGCAGCATCCCTGTCACCCGCAGCACCAGATCATCCACGCGCTTGGCAACATAGGCTTTCTGCCCGCTGCACGCAATGCGGTGGTTCGCGCCCATGTAGCAGATGTACTCGGCATAGGGGCGCTTTGCCCCCTCTCCGGGGCTGCTGGACGTCATACGGCTGCCGCAGGCGGCGCAGTAGAGATTCCCGCCGAGCAGCACACCACTGCAATTTTGGCGCGGGATATTGCGCCACGCGGCGTTCTGCGTCTTGCGCTGTTCGGTAATCTCCTGTGCGGCGTTGAACAGGGCTTCGTCAATGATCTGCAGTTCGGGCAGGTGCGGTGAAGTAATGTCCTGGGTGATGAGATAGCCCAAATACTGGCGGTCGCGCAGGATTTTGTTTATGGTGGAGACATTGAATTGTGCCCCATGATGGGTGCGCACCCCGCGCGCCGAAAGTTCTGTTGCCAAAATAAATGAACCCGCTCCCTCGTACACTGTGCGCTCAAAAATCTCTTTCACCACGGCAGCTTCTTCAGGGCAAATCTCCAAGTCTTTTACCGGCTTGTCCTTTTTGTTTCGGCGGCCCTTTTCCACGGCGCGGTAGCCATATCGCGGCGTGCCGCCCGTGTACAGCCCCTCGCCGCGCATCTGGTCAAGGCGGGTTTTGATGCGCATGGATGTTTTGCGCGACTCGCCCTCGCTCTGCCAGTAACGAATGTAATTGATGAGCGAATCAGTATGGCTTTCAAACTTCTGCTCACCCTCTTTTACACTGAAAATGCGGATGCCCTGCTTGGCGAACCATTCGACTACAAACGGCGTTTCATCGTCGCGCCGGCCAAGGCGGTCGAACATGAATACGAGCAGCACGTCAAAGCGTTGGTTCATGGCGTCCTCGCGCAGCTCCTGGATGGCATCGCGGTCGTCGGCGGAAATCTTAAAGCCCGAAACGCCCTTTTCGCACAGTTCCTTGATGATATTCCACCCCTGCTGCTCGGCAAATTTGCGGCATTCGATTCGCTGCATGGGGATATCGTCATGGTCTACCTGCCCCTTGGTGGACACGCGATATAGGCATTCCACTCTCGTCATCTTGTTTCACCTCCATTGGGAAACGCCGAATAAATCCCGCCCTGCGGGCTTGGCACACGTCGCAGCGTCTATCGCACGTCATCCGCTGCGCCGCGCACCAGATTTAATCGTCGTTTCCCTCGTTTTACCACCCAACATATCATGAATCACGCTGTTTATCTATCACCAAACCCAACAACAAATCTGGCATATTACTGCCACTTTTTGACCCGTTCCGAGTAGGCTTCGGACAAAAGCGCAACCAGCTTGGCGCGGGTGTTTTCTGTGCTTTTCCCCGTGAATGTCAGCGTGACGATGCTTTCTCCGATTTGCAATTTGACGGTATTTTTACAAGTACTGATAGGACAGGTCGAATCATTCAAACGATCCATGGCACATCCCGCCCCTTTCTGGCGGCACGCTCAAGGAGTTTTTGCTCAATGTGCAGGTCATAATGTAAGGAATAGCGGATGTCACAGGCCACCGTAACAATTTTGGCGTTGTGATCCTGCATCCAGCAGAACAACAGGTACAGCCAAAAAGGGCTGCCATGCAGGCGGGAAAGGTCTTGGACATACAGCACGTTGGCCTCGCCCTTGCGAACCAATTTCAGCAAGCGAAGCAAACCGGGCTTTTTCAAACTGTTGCCGGGGCAATGCTCTATCGCAGCATCGACCACGATGCAGCCGTCCTCTCTGGCAGCGGCCAAAACGGAATTGTACTGGGTTTCCAGCACACCGACGTGTCGGTCTGCCGTGCGGGCGTAGACCACAGCGCGGTTCGGGGTGACAGGCAGAGGCGGAACTTTGATACAGCGCAGCGGAATAGGTTGTGATTCCGCTGCCGGCAGCGCGGGCAGTGTACAAAACAAGTTAAACATCGAAGTCCTCCCAATCGTCCAGGCTGATCGAATCATAGTTCGGCAGCACCATCCAGTGTCGACCATTTGGTTCCAGCCAGTGGCCGCTTTTGGCACAAAAGGTATGCACACCGGAGCGCAGCAGCGTGGAAAGCAAACACTCGATCTCCGCCGGACTGC
>ERZ791883.2378-NODE-2378-length-12686-cov-3.175996_pt1 | contig 12686 bp, 10 predicted proteins | sample MGYA00510160_ERZ791883 | MGnify/ENA primary metagenome ERZ791883 (study PRJEB30046, sample SAMN00792072) | human gut metagenome | study: EMG produced TPA metagenomics assembly of the A metagenome-wide association study of gut microbiota in type 2... | reverse complement strand
GTTTACGATATCCACACTTATGACCATCTACACGATGCGTAATAAAGGAGAAAATCAGTGTTTTCCAATAAAAAAAGAACGAGGTAATCCTGCCTGGTTTGATGGATGCTGGACGGGAAGATATATCGTGATAACTCCCCGTATCCCATTGACCATGGCCCGGATCGGTAAATTACCTCCTGTGGAGGAAGCAATAGCGATAAAACCTCCGTTTATTCCTTGGAAAGAACTTCCGGAAATAATTGATCTGTAAATCTGTAAAATAAACAAATAAAAATATATGGCATTTGAAGCAACAAAAAGAGAATGGAGCGAACTTTATGCTTTTTTCCGCTTGCTGGCGGACGGGCAAGTCGCATTGGGCACGCCGCAAGTGAAAGCAGATGAAGAGAGGTGTTGGCCCATCGCTATGATACAAAGGGAAGAGCATGACGGAACGCGCCGTTATTATATAGAAAAAGAAGATATTCATATTGTAGGCGAAAACATAGATAAACGGATCGCTCGTGAAGATTTTGATATAGTATCCGGATTAATTCTCACCGCCATGAAATCCTCATCCGAGGATGATGTAACCTCTCCGGAAGGAGTGGAAGAGTTTCTGGACGAAGCTGCAATTTTCGATCTGGAGGCAAAAACGGACGATCGTACAGACTTCTCGGTCGCATTCTGGCACCCGGAGGCACCGCTCACAGGGTTGAATGTCCGTTCACGTCTTAGTGCAATGAATCCGTTATTGGACGGTGGGCGAAGCGCCAATCTTAAATTGGAGCAGACCGGTGTGAAATTTGCTGTACCTACAGTGAATAAAATTAATGCTTTGCCCGAGTCGCCTACGGAAGTGGCGGAACGCATGATGATGATAGAGCGTCTGGGCGGGATATTGAAATATTCGGATGTGGCCGATCGTGTATTTCGCTGTAACCTTTCGATGATTGATCTGCATTTTCCTCGTGTATTGGCTGAAATGGTACGTATAATGCATCTTGATGGTATTACTCGTATCAGTGAGCTGACAGAGGAAATAAAAGCAATCAATCCTCTAAAGATAAAGGATGAACTGATCAATAAACATGGGTTTTATGAATTTAAAATGAAGCAATTCCTGCTTGCACTGGCATTGGGTATGCGTCCGGCAAAAATATACAACGGGACAGATTCGGCCGTAGAAGGCATCTTATTGGTGGATGGAAGCGGGCAGGTGCTTTGTTATCACAAATCGGAGAAAAAAGTATTTGAAGATTTTCTGTATTTGAATACCCGTTTGGAGAAAGGTTCTTTGGACAAAGATAAGTATGGCTTCCTGGAACGTGAGAACGGGGTTTATTACTTTAAGTTGAATGTGAAAATCGGATTAGTGAAAAGATAAATAATGTACCAATATAACACAATGTGCCAATTACCATGCGGTATCCTTGATTGGAACAAGGCATATTGGCAATGCATTTAAATAAGATTCATCATGAAAACAAATGAAGTTTTAGAGACTATCAAAACGCGGCGTAGCGTGCGTGCTTATACTGCACAAGCACCGGAGACAGATGACCTGGTGACTATACTTGAAGCTGCCAAGTATGCTCCTAACGGTATGCATCTGGAAAGTTGGCATTTTACAGCTATCCAAAACGCTGAAAAGTTGGAAGAACTGAATTCACGCATTAAAGGGTTTGCAAAGAGTGATGACAAGCACTTACAGGAACGTGGACACAATAAAGCGTATTGTTGCTATTATCATGCGCCGGTATTGGTGATCGTTTCCAACAAACCTACCCAATGGTGGGCGGGCATGGACTGTGCATGTGCCATTGAAAATATGTTTTTGGCGGCTCATTCGTTAGGTATCGGGTCATGTTGGATCAATCAGTTGGGAACAACCTGCAATGATCCTGAAGTTCGTGAATTTATAACTTCTCTCGGTGTACCGGCCGATCATCAGGTTTATGGCTGTGTGGCATTGGGTTATGCTGATCCTAAAGCACCGCTGAAAGAAAAGGTAGTAAAGGAGGGAACTGTGACAATTGTAGAATAATACCCGCTATTACCTGCTCGAATGATCAAAGGAGTGCTATTCTCCGATTGTTTTTTATGCTGATCCTTGTGAAGTCATAAAACAAAATCTCCCGGATAGAAAGAACTATTTTCATATCCGGGAGATTTTATTTTGCACCTATTACTTTTAGTTTATTCGAAAGTACCATACCGGGTAGGCAATAACTTCCGGTCTCCCAAAGTATTGTCTACACGTGCCACATTTATCCAGAATTTGTTTTCCCGTACGCTTTCTATCGGGTAAGCCGCTTTTTCACGGGTATAGCAGTGTTCCCAATTATCGCCTACCACTTCGTATTCGGGATGTGGGGCATTCACTAATACATTGTCGTCTTTGTCTGCTTCACCGTTTTTCACTTCCTGTATTTCCTTCCAGATAGTCTGCATTACTGTAATGAAATTATCCAGTTCCCACAGGCTTTCACTCTCGGTAGGTTCAATCATCAGCGTACCGTGAACAGGGAAAGAGAGGGTAGGAGCATGATAACCGTAATCCATGAGACGCTTGGCTATATCATTCTCACTGATGCCCGTTTCTTCGTGTATTTTGCGGCATTCCAATATCATTTCATGGCCTACAAATCCGTTAGCTCCTCTGTATACAATACCATAAGTGTCTTTCAGACAAGCTGCTAAATAGTTTGCATTAAGAATAGCTGCTTTTGTAGCCATCGTCAAACCTTCCGTGCTCATCATACAAATGTATCCGTAAGTAATCGGCAATATTCCCGCACTTCCGTAAGGAGCAGAGGATACTTCGTTCATCGGATCACCAAACAATCCATGTCCCGGCAAAAAAGGAACCAGATGTTCGGCTACGCATATCGGGCCTACACCCGGACCTCCGCCGCCATGAGGAGAAGCAAACGTCTTATGCAGATTCAAATGACAAACATCGGCACCGATAAAGCCCGGATTGGTCAATCCTACCTGAGCATTCATATTAGCACCATCCATATATACCTGTGCGCCACATGCATGAATGATGTTACAGATTTCTACAATCTCTGTTTCAAAGATACCGTGCGTGGAAGGGTAGGTGATCATCAGTGCAGCCAGATCCTCCTTGTTTTCTTCAGCTTTGGCGCGAAGATCCTCCATGTCTACATTCCCTTGCCCGTCGCAGGCACAGGTGACGGTCACGAATCCTGCCTGAATAGCCGATGCCGGATTTGTGCCGTGAGCTGATGCGGGGATCAGTATCTTGTTGCGGTGTCCCTGCCCGATACTTTCGAGATAGCTGCGGATAACCCGGAGCCCTGTATATTCTCCTGCCGCACCGGAATTCGGCTGGAGGCTGACACCGGCAAATCCGGTTATGGTTTTCAATTCTTCACTAAGGTTTTCTATTAACATGCGATATCCCTCAGCCTGATCCTCAGGAACCAACGGATGCATGCACATAAACTCCGGACGGCTTAGCGGTAGCATCTCGGCAGCCGCGTTAAGCTTCATTGTACACGACCCTAATGGGATCATTGAATGTGCCAATGAAATATCCTTGCGATCCAGCCGCTTTATATAACGCATCATCTCTGTTTCGGTGTGATATTTGTTGAATACCTCATGAGTCAGAAATGCGCTTTGCCGTTTCAGCTCTTTCGGAAAGGCGGCAGATTCCGGTATCACAGTCATCTTCTGATAATCTTTTTCTGCTGCAATGGCAAAAATAGACAACAATATGCCGGCAGCAGCCGTATCAGTGGTTTCATCAATGCTGAAGCCAACGTCACCATTATCGAAATAACGCAGATTCACCTCTTTGCTGAGAGCAATGGTACGTATCTGCTGAGCAGAAACATTATCAGGCAGGATAAAACGGAGAGTATCGAAATAATACTTGTTCACCTGCTTATATCCTAACTTATTTATCTCTTTTTCCAGAAAAGCACTAATATTATGGATGCGTGAAGCGATTCCGGTAATGCCCTCTTGTCCGTGATAGACTGCATAGAATCCTGCCATGGTAGCCAGTAATGCTTGGGCGGTACATATGTTTGAAGTCGCTTTTTCGCGTTTAATATGCTGCTCACGGGTTTGAAGAGCCATGCGATAACATAACTTTCCATATTTATCTTTTGACCATCCTATGATACGTCCCGGCATATTGCGCTTATACTCGTCACGGGTAGCAAAATAAGCAGCCGAAGGCCCGCCATAGAATAAAGGCGTTCCAAATCGCTGGGTAGTGCCGAATACGATATCCGCTCCCCATTCACCGGGAGGAACTATCATTGCAAGGCTTAACAAATCGGCGGCTACAGCTACTTTGCAACCGGCTTCATGTGCTTTCTCCGTGAATATCCGATAATCCTCAATACTTCCGTCGGCATTGGGATATTGAACGATACAGGCAAATACTTCCGGAGCAGGTGTAAATTCAGCGTATTTTCCCATACGCAATTCGATACCTTGAGGGATGGCACGTGTGGTCATTACAGCCAATGTCTGTGGGAAAATGTTTTCATCAACAAACACGACGTTAGCTCCTGCTTTCTGTTTATCGCGCGGACGGAGAGCATACATCATCGTCACGGCTTCTGCTGCTGCCGTAGCTTCGTCCAACAGGGAACAATTGGCCAATGGCATGGCGGTAAGGTCACAAACGGCTGTCTGAAAGTTCATAAGGGCTTCAAGACGCCCTTGTGAAACTTCGGTTTGATAAGGAGTGTAAGAAGTATACCACACCGGGTTCTCAAACACGTTTCTTTGAATAACGGCAGGGGTAATGGTATTGTACCATCCCATTCCGATGTATGATGTAAACAGTTTGTTTTTGCTTGCCAGTTGGGCTATGTGGTTGCTGAACTCATATTCCGTCATGGCAGGCGGTAATGCCAACGGTTCCTTCAGGCGGGTATTGTTTTATCTATCAGTTCATCAAGAGTGGCTACACCAATCTTGCGAAGCATCACTTGTATGTCTTCCTCACTGATGCCTATATGACGGCTGGCAAATGAATCGGTTTTCATATTAATTAGTTTTTAAGTAGTCCAAATGCATTTATAATCATCCGGTGCGCTCCCTTGACAGGCAGAGAAAGCACTTAGCGGAAGAAAGGATTTTCCGCTTTCTCCATTCCAATAGTGGTAGGGGCACCATGTCCCGGATAGACCACTGTTTCATTGGGAAGCGTGAACAGGCGGCTGCAAATATGCTCTATCAGCTCATCGAAATTCCCTCCGGTCAAATCGGCCCGGCCGATACTTCCTTGAAACAGGACATCGCCCGAAAACATGCAATGATCCGCCTTGCAATAATATACCAGGCTACCCGGTGAATGTCCGGGCACATGAATCGCTTCCAGCGAGGTGTTGCCAAACGTAATGGTGTCTCCGTCGTAGAGGTATTTTCCCAACGGGACAGGAGGTTCCTGTAACTGGAATCCGAACATGCGGCTCTGCTTGGGCGCTTCTTCTATCCAATACTCATCTGCCTGATTGGCTTCGGCAGAAAGACCGAACTCCTTTAGCATAAACGGATTTCCAAAAATATGATCCAGATGCAGGTGTGTGTTTAGTAAATGTTTTACAGTCAGTCCGTTGGCAATGATAAAGTTTTTCAATGCCTGTTTTTCTTCATCATAAAAACATCCCGGATCAATCACTACCGCTTCTTTTGTTTCATCCCACAGCACGTAGCAGTTTACGGGAAACATATTAAATTCAAATCTTTTTATTTTCATGGCTTTTTGATATTACGCATCTTTTTATACGGTTACATATACCACTTTTTTAGTTTGGAAGAATTCCTCTTCAAAATCCTCACTCAAGCTGTGTAGAGTCGTCTTATTCTTGAAAGGCATTGCTTCATGCTCGAGCTCTCCACCTTTGAGACAGATTAAACCATTGGGCAATGCATTTTGTTGCCGGGGAGAGATGTTTTTCTTGATGATTTTAATCAGATCGCCCAATGGCATGACAGCACGGCTTACTACGAAATCGAACAACTGCTTTTCTTCTTCGGCGCGCGCATGGCGGAAAGTGACATTTTTTAGTCCGATAGCGTTGGCTACTTCAGTGGCTACACGCACCTTCTTGCCGATACTGTCTACAAGATGGAATTTTACTTCCGGAAAAAGTATGGCTAACGGGATACCCGGAAAACCTCCTCCCGTACCCAAATCCATGATACTGGTTCCGGGACGGAAATTGATTATTTTGGCAATACCGAGCGAATGTAACACATGATGTTCGTACAGATTCTCGATGTCTTTGCGGGAAATGACGTTTATCTTGGCATTCCAATCGATGTATAAGTCGTATAGGGCAGCGAATTGCCTGCGCTGTTCTTCCGTGAGATCGGGAAAATATTTGAGTATGATTTCCACTTCTTAAAAATATATGAGTTATAGGTTATGATTTTAATTTTTCAATTCTCCGACAACCGGGTTACTGCCTAACATATGTTCCAACATCTGAAACGGTATGGATACTGTAACCGGTCCCATTGCATACGGAGTAATATCATATACATTATAATAGAATGTAACACCGTCTTTGTCGAGATAGAAATTCTCTGTCGGCGCGATTTCTCCTGTCGAACCATATCCCATATCCTCCAGTTCAGCACGTGTCTTGGCTTCATTGTCCGCCATAAGCTGGTTCCAGATAAGGTCGGTAAGGGGCTCTTGGTATTCTCCCACAAAAACATCGTCCAAACGTAAGGGACGCATCAGCCCGAGATCCATGTTGAGAAATGTGGTCATATAGATCCCGTGTGCCCCTCCGGTATATTCATTATAATCTATGCGGTATACAAGCAGATTTTTTTCATACAACTGTACATGGCTTTCTATACCTTTATAATAAGAGTACCATGCACCTATAGACGATTCATCTTTTTTATCCTTTTCATCTTCCAGATACATCGGTTCCAAGTCACGACGATATTCCCGAATATAGGCTTCCGTATACTGTTTCACTACTTCTTTCGGGTTTTCTCCTATGTATTTTTCACCGAAGCAGGCAGATATAAAATATTTATTCAGGGTATCTTTCAGCAATTCATCCGATGCTTTGACCGGATAGGTAAAATCGATCACGAGATTGCAGGCCGGCCTGGCTGTATCACTAAAGAGATGCGCAGTTTCATTCACTTGTATGCTATCGAACTCTAACGAACCGGTATTCTTGTTCATCTTGTCACCACAAGAAAATAAAAAGCCACTTACAGCTACCATTATTGCAAGTAGGCTGACATATTGTTTTTTCATAAGGGTTTCTTCTTTAAATTCAACATTTGTATCGTTATTCCCTATCGACAAATATAGAACATATTAACGAATACAACGAATAAAAAAGAAAAAAATAACGCCCTCTGAAAGTAAAATCTCTCATTCACAGCAGAGAGATGATGGAACTTGCGGAGGGCGTTGGAAAGTTCATAACAATGGTTTGAATAAAGAATATATAGATTCGATTATCACAATTCCGAGAAAGCACTTTCGAGCCATGCCAAACGTTTACTCAACCATTGCTTCAGATACTGCACTTCATTATTATAAGATCCCCAAACCGCATAGTTAGGCCACGTCTGTTCGTATAGCGTATTCCATTTCGCATTGTTTTCAATAACAGAAAACTTCAAATAAGTTGCATTTTCGTTAATATTAGTCAGCATATCATTTTCTTTGGATTTGAAGTATGCAAACCGTTCTTTTACCAATGCCACAAAAGAAGGATCTTCGAACATTCGGGAAAACCAAGTTACTTTCTTCTTTATCCAAAACCCTTCGTAGCTTTGATTGTCATTATAGTTAACATTGCCTAATGCAATATCATAATCCCATAATGGTCCCATTTTTAGCTTTCCTCCCGGAGTAATGTTTAAATAACAACTACTGAAGAAACATGCATCATTATTCTTCGTTATTTCATTAATCAAATACCAATCGACAAAGCTCACTTTATCAAAGTAATTGGCATACCCTTCAGTTTCATCTAAAAAATTACTTCCCAATAATGCTTCTTCCGCTTTATTTACATAATCAGATATCCATTTATGACGCTCTCCATTTTTTTCTATATCGGGATCTTTGACACAAAACGTCAAATTCTTCGTTTTGAATGATATGTCTTCCGGGCCGATCCTGTCAGGTTGATCTATTTCCATTAAGTATCCATCGTCTGTAATGTTGACTCTCGAATCTGCTATTTTTATTTTCTCACACAATTGGTAAGTACCACAATATACTTCATTCATGAATAATTCTACAAAGTGAGTCCTTGGTGTCCATTCCAAATTACTGATTCTTCCCATAAAGAAACTTGCTTCATTTCGCAGATTGGTTTTATCCGTGTAATTGGCCAATAACACCCATGATTTATCTTTTGGTTCACCCAACAGCGAAGTCTTTTTATCAAATTTCAACGCATATGGTTTCTTAGGCAGCGACCAGGTAGAATTTCCTCTTCCTTTAATTGTTACATCGCTTTCGAATATTTCTCCCGAGCGGGTATAGATATCCTCTACAATTCGTAGATGTGCGTTGACATATTCTTCTTTGGAAGTAATTTCTGTATCATTTTCCGTATTGATATACATCACAGGCAATCCCGTGAAAGCATATACTAAAACTTTGTATTCTTTCGTTTTTCCTTCAGTGTTTTCTATTGTGATGTTCAAAGGCGAAGAAAAGTTAAGTCCTTCCATGTTTTCCGGTACTTTTACCCATGTCTTTTCATTGTCCAATTTTATGGTAGGAATTAATTGTTTGTGAGGTAACACATATGGAACATGTGCGGAGATAGTTCCGTCTTTATTAATTGTTGCAACAATATCAGAAATTAATAACTGAGGATTTTTATCCGCTTCGAAAACAAATGACGTGATACAGGGCTCACTACTTACAGATGCCTTTTGGGTGATTAAAATAGTCTGTATAATTTCTGACCCCGGTATGGTAAAGATTATTTTGGAAGTTCTTTCTTGGGATAGAGGATTTGGGTCGCATATAAAACTTTTTATATTAAACTGTTCCGATCTTGTAGTTACAGAATGCAACCATTCTTTTTTTTCAATATCAATGCTTGGTTCCATGCTGGATTGCAGAATGATATCGACAATCCCGCCTGTACTTTCTACTGTATATTCCTTCTTAGGTATATTGATTATAATATCCGGATCGTCCTCGTTTTGACATGAAAATAAAATTCCAATAAAAAGAAATAGATGATGTAATTTTTTCATAAGTATTATTTTAATAGTTCTTGATTGACAATGTGAGTATATAAATTTACGATGTTTGTTTGCAAAGCTACAAAAACTATTAATATTAGAAAATAATAATGAAACATATTATTACCAAAAGAGAATAATGCAATTTATATGGGTATGTACCGTGTTTCTGTAAACATAGTTGGTGTTATATGATTATAGAGAATATGACCAACCTGCCTTTATCGTATTTCACCGATCAAGTAATTTAGAGAATACTGTAAAAAAGGTCAGGACTATGCTACAATTTTTCATACTGTTATGGTAGTTTTGTAAAATAAGAAAAGAGTAGTAGTATTAATGGTATAACAGAATTGAAAATATGATGAAGTACAACGAATATCCCATAAAGAAGCTCGAAGATACTATTCTTCTTAGTTATAACGGCCCATTTAAAAAGCATCATAACTATACAGATGAAGCATGTCTACTTGAGTTGCGCAAGGATATCCTCAACCACTATGCCTTGCGATGCCAAGCAGAATTGTTACCAACAATCGTTGAATTCAATGATACCCTAAGAAGTGCTTTGCAAGAGATGTATGAACGTGCTCACTACATTTGGAATGACATAAAAGACAGAAATGATTACGATGAATTTGTTAGATTGACTGCAGAATGCTATTTGAGTGATGACTATCCCCAATCACATCCCGTGCAGGGTGAAGACCGCCAAAGGTTGTGGGAAGCTATTTGTGATTCCGGATGGAATTCATTATATAAATCCGGAGTGACTCAAGCTTTGGTTTTACCATTTGATTTGGAGGAGTCTTTTGAATCTTTCATCGGTATGAATTGTACACCACCCAACTGGAATGAAGGACTTGATCGTGAACTAACAAAGGACTTGCAGCTAATCAATGCATTTCATAATCTCTTTGATCATACAAACTTTGCCCTTACCGATTTTATTTATGTCAGGAAATTTAATACTGAAATTAAAATAGAAATTAATAAATAGAAGCAATGTTACTGCCGGAAAAATAATCGGCAAACAGTCAAAGAAAAAATAAATCAAAGGAGAAGACAATACTTATAAATGCAATGCTTCTCCTCTTATTTTATACGAATCGGATTAATATTGTTTTTCAACGTTGTATTACTATAATATTACTGCATAATATCCGTAACATAACTACATAATGGCTACCACGTTACGGCATAGTGCTTTGTTATAATATCACAAATAGAGACTATATCTGTTTACCATTCCCTTAACCAAAATTCATTGAATATGTCGCTTTCGGAATCTTTCCCCCGATCATTAGGAAACAAGTCCAGTATAGGAAAGCAAATAAATCCATTTTCGCTACAATCGTGCCGTAACTGTTCGGAAGGAGATTCATGACAGGTTATTAATACATAATGTAGACAAAAATTTCCGTCTTTATAGGCTTCATCAAATATTTGGCGATAACGTTTCAATTGATCATCGTGAGTTGGGGTGTATATTTTGTTTTCTATCAAAATAGCATGCCATTCTGGTTTTCCATTAATACTCAGTTCAATGTTAGTATGCAAATCAATATGCTCCCATTGTTTCCAAGTTTCAACGCTGCAAACTTCAATGTTATCATACTCTTTTATGTCTAACAGGCGAAATAAAATTTCCCGGCAATAATTGTATAAGATTGTTTTCTCATTAGCATACGCAGAAGACGCGCGTCGCAAAGTCCATGAAAGAATAAAATCCAGCATTGTTTCTTTCTGGCAATCTCCGTAAGAAGAGTCTTTCATTAATAAAGATACATTCATGTTTGTTTATATTTAGAACCTGCCTATTCTTACGGGGTTAGGCTTTCCGGCTGCTAATATAAAAGAAAAAGATGCAGCATTTTCCTTTTCCTCCTTCCCTTTAAAAGCAAAGGAAATAATTTAATGTGCTAAAATATCACATAAGCTATAAAATTATTATTTTATTTCTCATTTTTTTCAAATCCGGAAGCCACAACGGTTACTTTAACCGCATTCTCTGATATGTTGTTCGAACCACGTTCAAATCCGAAAGTTGTCTCCACGAAAGACATCGTTTCTATGAAATGTTTTATCGTATCCATATCTTTTAACAAAGAAACATTTTCCTCCTTGCCATAAGTGAAGTTGAGTAATAAACGCTTTGCTTCCGATATATCAAGACCATCGCACAGGGGCAATTTTAATGCATCTTGAATGGCATTTTCTATCCGTTTTCTCCCTTTACCTATCCCTGAACTTACAAAGCCTAATCCTCCTCCTTTCAAAGCCCAGTTTATATCTGCAAAATCCATAGCAACCATGTTGTTTCTTGTGATGATATTCATTATATCACCTATGATTGTCAATACGTGTTGGTTAATTATGTTCTGAATATTAAAATCGGCTCCTAAAGAAGATACGATAGATTTGCCATGAATTATTTGTAGAGAATCGGTATACTGCATTACGTTTTTTATGGATTTATTCTGTTCTAAGATTTTCCCGTCTGTGGTATCATACGAAGGAGGAATAATTAAAATTCCGACTGTTGTAACATTAAGTTCCTTTGCAACACGTGCTATAACCGGAATCGTCTCCATTCCAATTACTTCATCCATATATGCTATGATGAATAAGATTTTTGAAAATTGTATCTCCATAAAAATATCCTCATACTTGTCCAAAGCAATAACATTTGCATCGTATGTGGCAAACGAAATATTTTCCAGTCTTACCTGCCGTATGAAACGCACGATGCCACAACCACCGCTTCCGATACCTATGACTTTGATTAAGTTCTCCTGAACCGAAGAATTTATCGGAGAAGAAAAAGCATTGCTATCCATTAGCCTCTGTTTTGAATTTTATATATTTCCATTTCTTTTTGCAAATAAACAGATAGGATATGCCAAAACATTTCATAATAATCATATAATTTTTATTAACCTCATGAGAGCTGCATAACCTTTTATCTTCATTTTGATTCGAATTTCATCTTTTATTTCTATCTTTGCAACCGATATGAAGAGATTCCGTTACATATTTGCTGTAATACTTTCCCTGACAATCATATATGTCGGGGCAGGAGTTTCTGTTATTGATTATTGCTGCGCTGCATGCGAAACCGCACAAAACTGTTGCAGTAATGGTTGTCCCAAATGCCGTAAGTCTCATCAACAGTCAGATAAATCATGTAAAGAAGAGGGATGCACAGCCACGATCTATAAGGTAGATCTGATGAAGCATTCATGTGAAGCTTCCGTCAGCGTTCCTGTCATGCAATTATTCTGTGAGTTATTACCTCAATTTCGCAGTATATTGTTTATGGGAGAGTGGCAGGAGACATCCTACAACGTTCCTCCACATCCTGTCAGTTCGCGACATTATCTGGCTTTATATTCTGTCCTGCTTATTTAGACTCCAAGTGTGCTAAGAAAGGAATGCATGAGAATAGTATTCAATGA
>ERZ791883.2367-NODE-2367-length-12715-cov-2.352449_pt1 | contig 12715 bp, 15 predicted proteins | sample MGYA00510160_ERZ791883 | MGnify/ENA primary metagenome ERZ791883 (study PRJEB30046, sample SAMN00792072) | human gut metagenome | study: EMG produced TPA metagenomics assembly of the A metagenome-wide association study of gut microbiota in type 2... | reverse complement strand
TTTAAAGACGGTCTGGTCGGAGCAAAGAAGGGTGAGACAAAGACCTTGGATTTATCCGAGCCGCCAAGTGCCTCAATGTAAAACGGAAACGTCGCCAGTATCGCCAGATGATTCAGAAATACCAGAAAATTGATGATAATAATAAATACAAAATCCTTCCGAAAAAGCTTTTCCTCCTGCAAAAAAATACCTCCTTTTACCTTTTTCCGTTAAAATAAAAAAAATGCGCTGCCAATATGGTAATCACAATCGGATTTACGCATATCAGCAACGCATTGCACTTATTTTTATACCACATTTTTTCGTTTTATGTAAGCAGAAATTTTCTTTTTTCCAAAAAAATACACCTGATTTAAAAAATCAGGTGTATTAGGTGCGCCCAAATAAGAAAACATGAAGAAATGAAATCGCTGAAGGTCTGCGGATACAAGGAAGTTTTCCGCAGGCATCCTTTGACTTAGGCTGTCAAGGGGAACTGACGCGGTAGGCGTAGTTTTCAGCATTTCAGAATTCAAGGTTTCTTATTTGGGCGCACCTTATAGAGGTATATTTTTTAGACTTTGAAAGGTGTCTTAGTCTACTTCCTTGGCAGAATCAGTCTACTTTTACCGTCCAGCCGAATTTATCTTCCTTCAGCCCCCATTGTACGCCTGTCAGCTCGTCATAAACCTTCTGTGTCATTTCACCGATTTTGTTATGGTTTACAACAACCTTTTCCTCTCCGCGCACAAAGCCGCCGATGGGTGTTACAACCGCAGCCGTGCCGCACATAAATGCCTCCTGCACCGTGCCGTTCTTGCAGCCCTCCATCAGCTCATCCACTGTAATTTTGCGCTCCACGGTTTCCATGCCCCAGCTTCTTGCCAGCTCCAGAATGGATTTTCTGGTTACGCCGGGCAGGATGGAGCCGTTCAGCTCAGGTGTTACCAGCTTGCCGTCCCAAACGAACATCAGGTTCATGCCGCCGCCTTCTTCTACATATTTTCTTTCAACGCCATCCACCCATACAACCTGCGAATAGCCCTTCTTTGCCGCCTTTTCGCCTGCTCTGGTTGCCGCTGCGTAGTTGCCGCCGCATTTTGCATAGCCTGTACCGCCGCGAACCGCACGCACGTCATCCATTTCAATCAGCATATCCACAGGAGCCAGACCGCTCTTGTAGTAGCTGCCTACCACGCAGGCAATCACCATAAATGTCGCATGAGAGATGCCATGCAGTGCCAGATCTGCATCTGTACCGAACAGGAAGGGACGCAGATACAGAGAGGTACCATACTGGTCTGGCACCCAATCCTTTTCCACCTCTACGAATTTTCTCAGATATTCCACTGCATCCTCCACATCAAACTGCGGCAGGCACAGTCTTTCTGCGGAATTGTTCATACGCTTGAAGTTTTCCGCAGGGCGGAACATCTGCACCTCGCCGCTGGGTGTGCGGTACGCCTTCAGCCCTTCAAAAACCTCTGCGCCGTAATGGAATACCAGTGCGCCGGGATTCAGAGAAATATCCCCAAAGGGAACGATACGAGGGTTCTGCCAGCCGTTTTCGCTGTCATAATCCATCATGAACATGTGGTCTGTAAATGCTACGCCAAAGGGCACGGTAGCAGGATCGGGCTTCACCTTGGGGTTTGTTGTTTTTGTTACCTTTACTTCCATCATACGTCTTCTCTCCTTTGTTTTTCTCATTTTATCGTTTTATCTTTTGTAAGGTTTATTTCTTTTCTTCCACCATCTTAATGTTGCCGCGGATGACATCGCAGGATTTTTTCAGCTCTTCCTTTTCTCTCTCATTCAGAGAAAGCTCTACGACCTCCTCCACGCCGTTTTTGCCAATCACGCAGGGCACGCCGACAAATACGTCCTTCTCGCCATATTCTCCGCAAAGCTCTGCACTTGCAGGCATAATCTGTTTTTCATCATGCAGCACAATGCTTACCATGCGCGCCGCCGTGGTTGCAATGCCGTATTCTGTGCAGTATTTTCCGGAAAATGTGACCCAGCCGCCGCGGATGGATTCCTTCTGCAGGGCATCCCTGTCAAAGCGGAAGCGTTCATCCGTCTTTGCCCATTCCTCCAAGGATTTTCCTCGGAAGGAAACATTGCTCCATGCCGCAAACTGCTGATTCCCATGCTCGCCCAACATATACGCTGTAATGGATTTATGGTCAATGCCGGTCTGTCTTGCCAGTGCAGAGAGCAGACGGGAGGTATCCAGTCCGGTGCCTGTGCCGAACACACGCCCACGGGGTAAGCCTAAGCCCTTTGCCAGCTGCTGCGTCACAACGTCGCAGGGGTTTGTAATGTTGACCACAACTCCGTCAAAGCCGGATGCCTTTACTCTGCCCACATAGCTGTTGACCGCAGGCACGGTAAATTTCATTTCATCCGTTCTGTCCTGATTTGCACGGAGAATTTCAATCTTCCCGATGCTGTTTACGATAACGTCACAATCACCCAGATCCTCATAGGTCCCGATGTTCACCGTTACCCTGTGGGGCAGATATGCCACGCTGTCGCGCAAATCCTGACATTCGCTTTCTACCTTTTTTTCGTTGCTATCCACCAGCACCAGCTCATCCGCAATGCCCTGCACCGCTAAGCTGTACGCAACGTGCGCACCGACATGCCCCAGACCGATGATACCGACTTTTCTTGTTTTCATGGAGATTCCCTCCTTGTCCTTCTATCCTTCCGTTTTGCATTTCTTTTTTCAGTTTCTCTTTTGTAAAAAATCTGCTTCGCTTTGTCTTTTGTGTAAAAAATTTTGTGTTGCTTTTTGTCTTTTGTAGGTTTAAAAATTTTTCTCTTTTGTGTTTTTTCTTCTTCTGTAAAATTTTTGCTTTTGTAAATTTTTTCTTCTGTAATCTCTTTTTGCTTTTTCTTTTGTAATTTATAAGTTCTTCTTTTGTAAATTTTTCTATGTCATGCCTTTTGTGTCTCACCGAAAGGAAAATGATAACAAAAAAAGCTCATAGCCAAATGCCATGAGCCTTCACATACACATATATCTCTCAGATAGGTTTCGCAAAAAAGGTTTTATTTTTGCGCATGACAATCGGCGTTATTCTTCTTTTTCTTAGGGGCAATAATGCCCAGAATAATAACGCTAATTAGCAGGACAGCAAAACCGTATGCAGTTGTCATGAATACTGAATGTTTCATAACGCATAACCTCTTTTCAAAATCTGTTTTTCTCTGATAAAAAAAAGATATCACTTTCTTTTTTTCCCGTCAACGGAAAAAACAGCGAGGATTTTTCGCTCATTGTATCTGTTTTTATACATTTTTACCCCATTCTCGGCAAAAATGACAAAAAAATCATATAGCAGAAAATTCCTACTGACAAAATAGACAATCCAAGTGCCAAACACCGCAATAAAAAATCCCCCGATTCCGTAAAATCGGGGGACGTTTTGTTGTCTTACAAAACAGCATCCAGCTTTTCCTTCAGATGATTTGCAGGCACTGCGCCAATCACTGCATCCACAGGCGCGCCATCCTTAAAGATAATCATGTTTGGTACGCTCATAATGCGGTATTTCTGCGCCAAATCCATGGATTCATCAATATCCACCTTTACAATTTTCGCCTTTCCCTCGTATTCTGCGGAAAGCTGCTCCAAAACCGACTGGAAAGCCAAGAACTACATAGATTTAGGAAAGGATACCCTGGGCAGTGACTTCAGCCGCCAGACCATTGCTTTCCAGTACCTCTGCCTGAAATTCCTGAGATTTGAGTTGCTTCATCTGTCATTCCTCCTTTATATGCCTTCTTCGGTATCAGTTTAACCGAAGGCTGTATTCTTATGTTTGTTCCAGTATAGCAGAAAAAGGAATTTATTTCAATAGTATATATCAAATAATAATAATTCTCAATAATATTTTTTCTTTTCGTGTATATTCCTCTGTCTCAGGGCAATACTGTTACCGAGGATGTTACTCCCCCTCTGAGGGCAGAAATGCCTTCAGAAATAACATTCTTTCTACTTCTTCCCCTTAAGAAAAGGACGGCAGAATTTTTACATTCTGTCGTCCTTTTTATTGCAGTCCTTTTGTTTCAGTACATTTCGATATCAATAATTTCCGGCTCATAGGGGTGCTTCAGTGCCTTCTGGCACACAAAGCGGAACGTATCCGTGCTGTCGGAAAGATAAAACTGCTTCTCGCCGACACCCTCGCTCTCATTCAGCAGGTCATGCTCCTTTAAGAACGCCATCACCCGTCTTGCCGTTGCCTTCGCAGGGTCAACCAGCTTGATTGCCTCCCCGACCGTCTGCCCGATGCAGCGCTTCAAAAGGGGATAATGCGTACAGCCCAGCACAAGGGAATCAATCCCCGTTGCCACCAGCTCCTCCAGATACCGCTTCGCCGCCTGTCTGGAAACCTCGTTATCCGTCCAGCCCTCCTCCGCCAAGGGAACAAAGAGCGGACACGCCTTTGTGAACACCTGCATTTCGCTGTCCTGTTCGCAGATCATCCGCTCATACGCGCCGGAACGCACCGTCCCCGGTGTCCCGATTACGCCAATTTTCTTATTCTTCGTGGAGCGCAGTGCCTCCTCCACGCCCGGCACAACCACACCGAAGATGGGCACATCAAACGTCTCCCGCAGCGCATCCAGGCTGTTGGAGCTTGCCGTATTGCAGGCAACAATAATCGCCTTCACTTCCTTGCTCAGCAGAAACCGTACATTCTGCTTGGAATATTTCGTTACGGCCTCCTTGGATTTCGTCCCGTAGGGCACGCGCGCCGTATCCCCGAAATATACAATATTTTCATGGGGCATCACCTTCATAATCTGCTTTACCACAGTCAGACCGCCAACCCCCGAATCAAATACACCGATTGGTCTTGTATCCATTTCTTCCTTCTCCTCATCCTCTGATGCCCGAATCGCGCTTGAGCGCAAGCTCGATGAAGCGGTCCATCAGTTCTGTTTCTGTCATGCCTGCCTGCACCCAGAGCATCGGGTACATGCTGATGGGTGTAAAGCCCGGCATGGTATTCAGCTCATTAAAGAGCACTCTTCCTGTTTTTTTGTCAATGAAAAAATCCACTCTCGCCAGTCCGCTGCCGTCCACGGCACGGAAAATCTTTCTGGCAATACGGCGCATTTCCTCTGTCTTTTCTTCCTCCACCTCCGCAGGGATCACCGTACGGGAGTCGCTGTTGTTGTATTTTGCATCATAATCATAAAATTCCGCCGCAGAGAGTACCTCGCCCACGCCGCTGACCATCGGCTCTTCATTGCCCAGCACCGCACACTCGAATTCTCTCGCATCAATCGCTTCCTCTATGATGACCTTTCTGTCATAGCCTGCCGCAAAGTCCAGTGCCGCGGAAAGCTGCTCTCTGTTTTTCGCCTTGGAAATGCCCACAGAGGAGCCCGCGTTGGAGGGCTTCACAAAGCAGGGATAGCCCAGCTTTTTCTCCGCATGGTCGAGAATTCTCTCTCTCTTTTCCTCAAGGTCGTTCTTATGCAACCAAAGATACTTTGCCTGCGGAATCCTTGCCGCCTTCGCAATCATCTTCGTGTATACCTTATCCATTGAAACGGCAGATGCCAGCACGCCGCACCCCACATAGGGAATCTGCGCCATCTCCAAAAGCCCCTGAATCGTACCGTCCTCGCCCCATGCGCCATGCAGCACGGGAATCACCACATCCACAGGGATTTCCTTCACATTTCCCCCGACGATTTTCAGAAAGCATTTCTTCGTCGCATCAGGAGAAAGGCTCACGGGCGTGCCGAATTTTTCCCATTCGCCTGTTTTCACATGCTCTACAGGCCCGTTGTAAATCAGCCACTGCCCTTTTTTCGTAATCCCGACCGACAATACCTGATATTTTTCCTTATCCAGTGCCTGCAGCATCATCACCGCCGAGGTTCTGGAAACCTCATGCTCGGAGGACTGTCCTCCAAAAATCACTGCAACCGTTTTCTTGCTGACCATACTCTCGTCCTCCCTGCTTCCGACCAATACTTTTTCTATTATATGCACTTCCCCCTTTCCTGACAATAAAAACTTGCAGGAATAGCATAAAATTCAATATCTTACACAAAATTTGCAAGAAAACACGAAAAAAGATAAACCCCTTTGAAGTTTATCCTGATTTCGCCTTAATTTAATTCCCCTTCATCAAATGGGAAATGGATTTGTATAAAAAGAAGGTAATCACACCGTTGATGCCTGCCTTCAGCACATTAAAGGGAATGATTGCGGGAATCATCAGCGCAAGCACCGTTTCCAAGGGCGCACCCATGAAAAGCGGCGTAAAAATCATATTCATCAGCACCATTGCCGCCGTCTGCACCAATGCCCCCAGAATCAGCGCAATGACCGCCGTTTTTCTCGTCTTGTTTCTTTTATAAATGTTCCCCGTCACCAGTACGCAGCAGCCTGTTGCAAAAATGTGCATCACAATGCCGATAATCCCGCTCTGCGCGCTGACCGTAAAGCCCTGTATGAAGCAGACCACAACCGTCAGCAGCAGCCCTGCCAGCGGGCCATACGCAAAGGCACAAATGAGAATCGGGATATCCGCCGGGTCATATTCCAGAAATGCCGCCGCAGGAATCAGCGGAAAATGTATCACTGCCACCAGCACAATAGAGATTGCTCCAAGCATCGCCATAGAAACCAGCTGTCTGGTTGAAATTCTTCTGTTTTTTTGTTCCATTTTTTCTTTTTCCTCCGTGCTTTTTATTTCAGCCGTTTAAAACGGTTTGGGTCGTTTCGTCTGGCTTCGTCGCCCTTTTTCATAAAATGATGCGCAAAAAAGCCAGCAATGCCAATGCCGACAATCGTGCCGATGCCAATGGGGATTAGGGATAACGCCGCTCCGCCCTGCAAAGCCTCGTTCAAATCCTGTGCCGCATCCAATAAAACTGCTGTTGTTCCAATATCGAACATTCGTCTCCCTCCTCATAATTTTTGTTCTATTATGGCATAAATAAGGCTTTTTTGCAAGGAAAATGCCACCCTTGCAAGCGCAGTCGCGCAAAAGTTTTGCTCGGGCAACATCAGTGCTGCGCCAGTTTAGAACTTTTTCGGCGAAACAAAGGATTCCTTCCTTACTTTTTATGCTAAAAAGTAAGGAAGAACACCCCTGCTTCGCCGAGAAAGTTCCAAACGGGCGAACAACTAATCTTGTCCAAGAAATATTTTGCGCAAATGCGCTCAACCAGTGCGAAGCACTGCTATTCTTTGCGCGACTGCGCCCAATCGGCGCTTGCGCCGCTAATTCTCCCCTTCTCAAATCCCCTTCATCGTCAACGCTATCCGCTTTTTCTGCAAATCCACCGACAGCACCTTCACCTGCACCACATCCCCCAGCCGCACAGCCTCAAGCGGATGCTTGATGAATCTATCGCAAATCTGGGAAATATGCACCAAGCCATCCTGATGCACCCCAATATCCACAAACACACCAAAATCAATGACATTCCGCACCGTTCCCGTCAGCACCATGCCCTCCTGCAAATCCTCCATGGAAAGCACATCACTGCGCAGGACGGGGGCGGGGGCATCCTCACGGGGATCTCGTCCAGGCTTTTCCAGTTCACGCATGATATCCTCCAAGGTTGGCACACCGATTCCCAGCTCTGCCGCTGTTTTTTCGGGAGATTTGATTTTCTTCGCCAGACCGCCGACCCTCTTTGCCGCAACATCTGCCAAGCCATAGCCGCACAACGCAAGCAAGCCCTCCGCCGCTGCATAGCTTTCGGGATGTACCCCCGTTCTGTCCAACGGCATTTCGCTATCTGGCAGCCGCAAAAAGCCGGCGCATTGCTCGTATGCTTTCGGGCCAAGCTTTGCTACCTTTAAAAGCTCCCTTCTGGCAGTAAATTTCCCATGCTCCTCCCGATATTTAAGGATATTTTTCGCCACTGTTGCGTGAATGCCTGCCACATAGGAAAGCAGTGCCGGGCTTGCCGTATTCAAATCCACCCCAACGCTGTTTACACAATCCTCCACCACGCCGCTGAGTGCCTCGCCGAGACGCTTTTGGTTCATATCATGCTGATATTGTCCCACACCGATGGATTTCGGGTAGATTTTCACCAGCTCCGCCAAGGGGTCTTGGATTCTTCTGCCGATGGAAACCGCGCTCCGCAGCGAAACATCATAATCGGGAAATTCCTCCGCGCCCAGCTTGGATGCGGAATACACCGATGCCCCTGCCTCATTCGCAATGATATACTGAACCCTGCGGCTTGTCTTTTTCAGCATTTCCGCCACAAAAAGCTCCGATTCCCTTGAGGCTGTGCCGTTGCCGATGGAAATTAAATCCACGCCGTATTTCTCAATCAGCGCGAGCAGCTTTTTCTCCGCCTCGGCAGTTTTGTTCTGCGGCGGCGTGGGATAAACCACAGTGGTTTCCAAGGGCTTGCCCGTTGCATCAATCACCGCAATCTTACAGCCTGTGCGGTATGCAGGGTCCAGCGCAAGCACAACCTTTCCGCTGATGGGCGGCTGCAATAAAAGCTGTCTGAGGTTTTCCCGAAACACGCCAATGGCGGCTTCCTCCGCTTTTTCCGTCAGGTCATTGCGAATTTCGCGCTCCAGCGAGGGCGCAATCAGCCGTTTGTAGCTATCCGCGATAACCCCGCGCAGAATATCGGCGGTATCACTGCTTCTGCGAATGAGCCTTCTCTCCATCCTTTGCAGCAGCTTTTCCTCCTCCCCTTCGATTTTCACAGAAAGGAAGCCCTCCTTCTCGCCGCGGTTCATTGCCAGAACGCGATGCCCCGCCGCTTTTTTGAGCGGCTCCCGATAGTCATAATACATTTCGTAGACGGAGGGTTCGTCCTTCGTTTTTTTGGAAACAATCGCGCCGCATTTTATCGTTTCCTCGCGCAGCAATTTTCGTAAATCGGCATCATCCGAAAACTGCTCCGCAAGGATGTCCATTGCGCCATTTATTGCGTCCAAAACGGTGTCCACTCCCTGTCCACTGTCCACAAAGGCTTTTGCCGCTTCCTCCGGCGTACCGATGAGCTTCTGCCCCCAGATAATATCCGCCAAAGGCTGTAAGCCCTTCTCCTTCGCAATCGACGCTCTGGTGCGGCGTTTCGGGCGAAACGGGCGGTAGATATCCTCGATTTCCGTCTGTGTTTGGGCGGCATCCAGCTTTGCCGCAAGTGCATCTGTCAGCCTGCCCTGCTCGGCAATAGCTGTCCGCACCTGTGTCCGCCTGTCCTCCAGATTGCGGAGAGCTGTCAGCCGCTCGGAAAGCTGCCGAATAATCTGGTCATCCAGAGAGCCTGTCATTTCCTTGCGGTAGCGGGCGATAAAGGGGACGGTGTTGCCCTCATCCAGCAGCCTTACGGTATTTTCCGCCTGACTCTGCGTTATTCCAAATTCTTCCTGTAATTTCCTTATAATATCCATACGATTTCTCCTTCTCTGTGGGACTCTGTCCCACACCCTGACAGGGGAATGATTCCCCTGTACCCCCATTCGCAGAAGCATACGCTTCTGCAACTGCGCCGCAGGCAAATAAAAAGTTTCGGTCAAGCCTTTTCAAAGGCTTGTAGGGTGCAGGGGCAAAGCCCTGCAAGGGTTTAACGGTAATTCTCCCAGATTTTGTTCAGTTCTTCCTTACATTCCGCCGCGGAGGCTGTCAGCCGATAGGCTCTTTGCGCGCCGCCCTCCTCTCGCTTTGCCAGACCGCGCTCCATCAGATATTCCAGATGCGCAATGGTTTCCCCCACGGCGAACCACCGCTGCGACAAGGGGAACTCCTCCCATGTTTTGCCGCGCATCGACCATTTCAAGTGCGCCGCAATCGCTGTTGCATGGCTGTTCGGCTGTGCCTCCAGTGCGTTGACCGTTTCGCAAAGCCGCGTCAGATGATGCTCCACAATCTGGTTAATGCGGACGTATACATCCATTTCGTTTTTCCGATGGGCAGGCAATGCCGTTTCCATTGCATAGCCGCGGATTTTGACAAGGCTGTCCAGATAATTCCCCAGTGCATCGCGCATGTCCTTCCACTGAGTAATATTCGGCGTAATATCAAACAAAATATGATCTGCGGTGAACATCAGCTTTTTCTCCGCGCAGTACAGACACATCTGTCCCGGTGTGTGCCCAGGAACAGACACACAGGTGAATTTCCATCTGCCGACAGTGATTTCATCCCCATCCGCAACATGCTCCGCTTCAAAATAACGGGTTGGCTCCAGACCACGCGCAGGGTTTGAAAGCCGCAGCTCTGCAAGCTGCTCTCTCGTGAAGCCCTCCCGATGAAAAAGTTCATCCGTTTCCTGCCAACGTGCGCCCTTCATGTGCTCCCACAGAATCCGATGATCGGTTGCACTGATATAGATTTTGCCCGGCTTATCCTCCATCAGGGTAGGGGCCAGACCTGTATGGTCAGAGTGCAGATGGGTAAGGAAAAGGTTCGTTTTCTCCCAATTCGCATCCAGCTCTGCAAGCCCTTCCAGAAGCGCTTCCCGACATTCGGGGCGGTTAAAGCCTGTATCAATAATAAGGGTTTCGCCGCCATCCTGCACCACATAGCAGTTGAGATTCCGCAGAGGGTTATCGGGCAGGGGGACATCTATCTGAAAAATACGGGGTTCGTTATAAACTTTTGTCAGCATTTTGTTTTCTCCTTTTTTCTTTCGTGATATACTGATTGTAACATAAAAAGGCACACCACGCCACAACAGAAGGCGCACCGCAACACGAACCAACCCAACGCAAATCAACCCAAAGGAGGATTTCCATGCTGACTATAAAACCCACCCCCGATTATGATGCCATTCTGCGCTGGAACGCAGGCAAGGACGAGGCTTTTCTGTTCCAATGGGCAGGCACAGCCGCTTACCGCTACCCCTTGACGAAGGAGCAGCTCATGCGTCAGTCTGCCAAGGACGGCGTTACGGTTTTCATGGCATATGAAAACGAAGTTCCCATCGGTACGATGGAGCTTTGCGATATCGACCCTGTCCAAAAAACGGGGCGCATCTGCCGCGTACTGTTCGCAGAGGAGGCGAGAGGAAAAGGTCTTGCACACATCGCACTTTCCGCCCTTTGCGCAAAAGCCTTTGATGAACTGGGGTTGGAAACGCTCTCCCTGCGTGTATACTGCTTTAATCTGCCTGCCATCCGCTGCTATGAGCGGCTCGGCTTTCTGGTAACAGAATATTTCGAGGAAGCAGATTCTCATTGGAACAATTATGCCATGGAGCGAAAAAAATAAGCCGTTTTTCTGTATAAAAAACACCTCTGTTTCGTTTTTTCTGCAAATTATTTTATATTAAATGCAATATATAGTTGACATTAAGAAGGATATGCTGTATAACTGAAGCATAAGGAGTGCTCTCCGGAAAGCACTCCCAAGGATATCCGAAAAACACCATTTAGGAGTGATGCTTTGAAAAATCTGAAATTAAAGGCGGCAAGAGCCGCGAAGGACCTCTCTCAGGAACAGCTTGCTCAGTTGGTCGGCGTAACGCGCCAGACCATCGGCATGATTGAAGCAGGGAACTACAACCCGACGCTCAACCTCTGCATTGCCATCTGCAAAGCACTTGACAGAACGCTGGATGAGTTATTCTGGGAGGAATAAAAACGAAACGGAGGCTTTTATATGAAACAATACCAAGACGAGAGAACCTTGCAGGTCAGAAACCGCATTTATGCCGAACTGATGCGGATTATGGGAGAATATTTCGAAGATGATCTCGAAGGTGATGTCGCTCGATCTCCTTCTGCATAAAGACATTGTATTTCCACATGGGGCTTACGCAGTGCATGACAGAATATATCCTTATGATTCTTGCGCCTGTATATCAGGCGGTGCGCATCCGCCAGACGGAGGTGGTTCTGGGGACAGGGCAGGACAGCCGCAAGCGCGCCACTCCCCTGCTGCTGCTCCTTCTAATTCCTTTTTTCCTGCGGAAAAGCGAATGGACAAACGGGGATTTTTCCGCACTGCTGCCCCCTGTGGTCTTTGTGCTTCTGTTCCTTGCGATACAGTATCTTTTTTTCCATGCGGAGAAAAAACGGGCGGAAAAACTGGAAAAACGCTATGATGCGGAGGACGAAATCAAATAAAATCGGGAAAAAACGAAAAAAAACCTTGCGTTTTCCCGCTCTCTATGGTAATCTATTTTAGTGTCGGTCAGTTTGCCGACAGATATGAATAATCCTTGCTCTTCTCACAGAAGAAGGGCCATTAGTCCAAAAGGAGGTGTAACCCACATGAACAAATACGAATTGGCGCTGGTTTTAAGTCCCGCACTGGACGAAGAAGGCAGAGCAGCAGAGGTAGCAAAGGTACAGGCTACACTGGAAAGATTCGGTGCAAAAATCGAAAAGGTTGATGACTGGGGCAAAAGAAAGCTCGCTTACGAAATCGCAAAGGTAAACGAAGGTTTCTACAGCTTCACAACATTCGAAGCACCCGCTGCTGCACCCGCAGAAATCGAAGCTCGTATGCGTATTATGGAAAACGTTCTGCGTTACCTGATCATCCGTAAGGACGCTTAATCAAGCGGATTGAAGGAGGTAAGATTATGAACAAAGTGATTTTGATGGGACGACTGGTAAGAGATCCTGAGGTGAGATATTCCCAAGGAGCCGAACCCTTAGCCGTTGCCAGATACACTTTGGCGGTCAACCGCCGTTTCAAACGTCAAGGCGAGCAGGATGCCGACTTCATCGGATGCGCGCACTTTCACGTAGTTGAAAGTGTAT
>ERZ791883.2366-NODE-2366-length-12715-cov-2.624329_pt1 | contig 12715 bp, 10 predicted proteins | sample MGYA00510160_ERZ791883 | MGnify/ENA primary metagenome ERZ791883 (study PRJEB30046, sample SAMN00792072) | human gut metagenome | study: EMG produced TPA metagenomics assembly of the A metagenome-wide association study of gut microbiota in type 2... | reverse complement strand
GATAGGTGTCCGTCATGGCGTCCAGCACGTTGTCGCCCAGCGCCACGTAGTAGTCGCTGTCCTTTACCAACAGCAGCAGCATATCATTGCCGCCCAGCCCCCACCGGGAGCCAAGCTCCGCCGCCGCCTTCTCATAGGTCCAGCCGTTCAGCGTGTCCAGCGTCGCCACGGCGATGATGGCCCGATAGTCGCTGTCCCAGCTCTGGTCATACTGCCGCAGGGAGGCCTCCGTTTCGTCCGTCAGCAGGTCGGCGTCGTCCCGCAGCCAGTTGCCGTAGGATACCTGCGGCAGGTCGGCGGGCTTTTTGCTGATGCCGTAGACGCAGGAGCCCAGAATGGCCAGCACCAGCACCACCAGCGCAAAGCCACGTTTTTGATAAAATTTCATGGTAGTCTCCCTTCACGGAGAAGTCGTATCTCTCAGCTTAACCACGCAGCTCCAGCAGCTTCTGCTTCAGTTCGCCCTCGATGCGGCCCAACTGGGCCTCGGCCTCCCTGCGCTTGGCGGCGCCCTCCTGCTGGATGCGGGCCACCTCGTCCAGAGACTCGATGAGCTGCTGGTTGGTGTGCTGCAGCGTCTCGATGTCCACGATGGAGCGCTCGGCCTCCTTGGCGGTGGCGATGGTCCCCATCTTCAGGGTGTCGGCGTTCTTCTTCAGCAGTTCGTTGGTCATCTCCGTCACGGCGCTCTGAGCCGCCGTGGCCTGACGGCTGTGCTCCAGCCCCAGCGCCAGCACCATCTGGCTCTTCCACAGGGGAATGGTGTTCACCAGCGAGGACTGGATCTTCTCGATCATCAACGTGTCGTTGTTCTGCAGCAGCCGGGTCTGGGGGCCCATCTGCACCGACACCATCCGGGTCAGTTCCAGATCGTGGATCTTCTTTTCAAACCGGTTGCACAGGTTCACCAGATCGTTATAGGCCTGTGCGTCCTCCGCCGTACCGGACTGCTCCGCCTTCTTGCGAAGCTCCTCCAGTTCACCGCTGCGTACCTCCTCCAGCCGCTTTTTACCGGCCAGAATGTACATGGTCAGTTCCTTGTAGTACTTCAGGTTCAGCTCATACATCTGGTCGAACATGGCCACGTCCTTGAGCAGCGTGATCTGGTGCTGCTCCAGAGACTGGGCGATCTTCTCCACGTTGGCCTCCACCTTGCCGTACTGGGCCTTCATGCTCTCCAGTCGGTTCCCGGCCTTCTTGAACAGGCCCATGAGACCCTTCTTTTCTTCGCCGTCGCCGAAGCCCTTCAGCTCCACCACCAGACGGCTCAGATCCTGCCCGATCTCGCCCAGATCCTTGCTGCGAACGTTATTCAGGGCGCTCTCGGAGAAACCCGCCACGCTCTTCTGTGCGGCGGCGCCGTACTGCAGGATCATGTTGGTATCCCGCACATCGATTTTGTGGGAAAACTCCTCCACCGCCTTCTTCTCCTCGTCGGTCAGGAGCTTTTCATCCATCTCCACCGGCTCGATCTTCTTCTCCTCCGGCTCCGGCACTTCGGGAGCCGTAGGCTCCAGCGTCAGCTGGGGAACGGCCTCGGCCGCCGCCGTAGGCTCCAGGGTCAGCTCAGGCATCATGTTGTCCGTCATGGTCATAGTTCCTTTCTATCTCATATTGTTTGTTTACTCACATTTCCCGAAAGACGCTGCCCCATGGGCCGCCCTCCTCTCAGGGTCTTTTTACAGCTCCAGCTGGATGCCGTTGTCGTCCTCCCTCTCCTCCGCCGCTGGAGTCTCCTTCTGGGTCTGGTGGATGGGGTCGTCGCTGAGTCCCTCACGGGCCATCATGTTCTCCAGCACCGTAATATCCGTGGAGATATCCAGCGCCTGATCCCCAAAGAGACTGTCCAGCTGCCGTTCAAAGGCAGTGACAATGGTGCTCATCATGCTCTCCACCCGCTCCATGGTGCCGCTGATGTTCTGACCCTCCACGCCCTGACTGCTCATGCGGTCATAGGCGTTGAGGAGCTTCAGCGTGGTGGGCAGGTAGTAGTTCATGAATTTACGGATCTGCGGCAGCTTCTTGGGATCTGCCTTAACACAGTCGAAGATTTTGTTGGAGACCTCCTCCAGCCGGTCGATCTGGCTGCTGATGGTCTCGTCCTTGATGCTGTCGTTGAGGCGCTTCATCTCCCGGATGGCCAGTTCACCATCGGAGATCATCTTGTCCAGCTCCGGGTTACCGGTGGGCTGGGGCTTCTCCTCCACCTCCTCCACAACGTCCTTGCAGAAGATGCGGGCGATGAGAAATACCACCACCGACGCCGCAGCCGCCATGATAAAGTGGCCCGGCTTGTACAGGGGCAGCAGCAGGGCATACAGCACCCATACCACCGCCGCTGCGTATATGGGCGCAGCCGATTTATGCACGATCTTTTTCATTGCACGCCTCCGTTTCTGACCTGTCATATACAGTTGGTTCGATTATACCCCATGCGCTCCCCCCGGTCAAGAAAAAATCCCAATATCGGGACATCCAACCGGGTCATCGCCCCTCCGGTCGCCAAAACCCGGACGATGCTCTCCCACCGGCAAGCGGATGCGGCAAATCGGCAAGGGCAGGCATGCCCCCCGGCGTGCCTGCCCTTGCCCGCTTATCACATTTTGCAAGCCGTCTCCCCCACCCGCAGACCTACCGCAGTGGGATGCCCCGGCTTCCGTCAGTGGGATCCACGAACAGCGGCAGCTGGGGCGGTGCATAGGTCCACCAGATGGCCAGCCCCCACACCGCCAGCAGCGTCACGCCGCCTAAGATCTGCCACACCGGCCCGTCCAGCACCCGCCGGGCCTGAACGCTCCAGCTGACCCAAAAGGCCAGCAGCACCGCCAGCTGGAAAATCAGTACATCCACCCACATGATCCCCCGGCCCAAAATTCCCTGATAGGTGTAAAACAGCGCCGGGATGGCCGCAAGACCCGTCAGCATCCCCAGCCCACGGGCGGGCAGCAGGGCGCCGTGGCCCCGTAGGGCGATGCGCTCCACCAGCGACCACAGCACCCACGGAGTGATGAAAAGCTTCATGTGCTCCCAGGTGGATTCGTTGACGGCGGCCAGCGGTGCCGCTATGGGGCTCTGCCCCGTCCAGTCGTAAACAAAGTGCAGCAGGTTCCCCGCCGCCAGTACCACCAGCAGGCCCACCGTCTCCCAAGTGCGCCACCGTTTTTCTGCCATGTAAAAGCCCTCCGTTTCCATGTACCTGATACCTCAGTGTACACGAAAACGGAGGGGCTTATACCTACTCTGGTTTTTGGACATTTTCCGGACAAAAACCGGACAGAATTTTCCCTTACCGACGGGGGAAGATCACGATGCCTGACGTCCCTTTGGACGTCAGATCCAGCGTCTCCCCCGTCAGTCGGTGTACCGGCTGCTCCGGGAGGCGGGAGAGAAAGTCCTCCAGCGTGGTCAGCTCCGGGAAGCCCTGCTCCCCTCTCCGGAAATGCATGGGCAGCACCAGTCGGGGGTGCAGCCGACGCACCAGCTCCGCCGCCGCAGCGGCATCGATGGTATAGGTGCCGCCCACCGGCAGCATCAGCGCATCGCAACCCGAAATTTTTTCCTCCTGCGCCGCTGTCAGGGCGCAGCCCAAGTCCCCCAGATGCACCACGGTCATGCCCTCCGCCCGGAAGATATGAACGGTGTTATCGCCCCGGAGAGCGCCCTGACAGTCGTCATGGAAGGTAGAGAACGTCTCCACCGTAAAGGGATTTTCCCCGCCGGGCAGCAGCGTCACCGCCTCCAGACAATCGTGGTCAAAGTGGTGGTGACTGATATAGACGGCGTTGGCCTCCACCCGCAGCGGCGGATAGCCCGCCACAACCCGATAGGGATCGATGACCAGTCCGTAGCCCGCCGACTCCAGCCGAAAGCAGCTGTGGCCCAACCATGTAATGTACATAAGCGCCTCCTGTCACGAATTTTTAGAATATCGGAACAAATCCGGCCAAAATGTCATAGCAGCAGAATATGTTCCCATGATAGCCGAATAGAATGATATGTGTATCAGACCGCATCAGTCCGCATCAGCCCTGCCAGAGCATCTCCCGGCAGATCTCCTTCAGGCTGTGGGCGCCGCACATGGCCATGGTATCCGACAGCTCATCCGCCAGCTTGCGGACGTAGGCTGCCACGCCCTCCTCGCCGCCGCCATAGACCATGGTGACGAAGGGACGGCCGATGAGAACGCCGTCCGCTCCCAGCGCCAGCGCCTTGAACACATCCAGCCCTGTGCGGATGCCGCCGTCCACCAGCACCATGACCCGGTCGCCCACGGCGTCGGCAATGGCGGGCAGCACCTCCGCCGTGGCGGGACACTGATCCAGCACCCGGCCGCCGTGGTTGGACACCACGATGGCGGAGGCCCCGGCCTCCACCGCCTTCTCCGCCCCACGGACGGTCATGATGCCCTTGAGGATAAAGGGCTTTCGGGCGTACTCCGCCACCTCCCGCAGCTCCGCCACGGTCTTGCTGCCGGCAGGCGGCATCCGGTTGCGGAGGAAGGGCAGACCGGCGGCGTCGATGTCCATGGCAATGGCCATGGGATCGGCGGTCAGGGCCAGTTCCAGCTTCTGCATCAGGGTCTCCCGGTCCCAGGGCTTCACCGTAGGCACACCGCAGCCCTGCTGGGCCCGGATGGCCTGCGTGGCGCCCTCCATCACCGCCGGGTCCACACCATCGCCGGTGAAGGCCACGATGCCTGCCTTGGCGCAGGCCGCCAGCAGCAGCCGGTTATAGGTCAGATCGTCGTACTTATCTCCGTAGTGCATCTGCATGGCGCCCACAGGAGCCGCCATCACCGGCAGGGCCAGCCGATGGCCGAAGAAGTCGAAGGACGTGTCGGCGGGACGGTTTTCCCCGATGGTATCCAGATTCACCCGCAGCTCCTGCCACTTCTGATAGTTCCGGGCAAAGCCGGTGCCGGAGCCTTTGGCGCCTGGGCCGGGGATGGTATTTTTACACGCCTGACCGTTGCACACGGGACACGCCTTGCAGTAGGGTCCCATACAGGTGCGGGCGTTTTGCAAAACTTCCTGATATTCCATATGTTTGAAACCTCCCAGAGATTGATGGGGCTATTTTACTCCCGTTTTGGGCGCTTTTCAAGACATTTAAAGCCATTTTCCGCGATTGTGAAAAATGACGAAAGAATTTCTGTATCCAATTTTTGATTCATCATTTTTCCCGCAAAAAGTGAATGGGAGTCTTTTTGTGTATTTTTTGTGAATTTGCTTTTATTTGAAGGAAAAATGTTTTCGAAAAAAAATTTTAAAAACATTTTTCCCAGCTTCCCGCAAGAAAATCCTGTCACAAATTCCGCAAGCGTTCCGCCGCTGCCGCCGATTTTTGCCCCGTTTTTCCATTTTAAGCGGTTTTCTTTGCAAGAAAAATATTATATAAAAATGACGAACGACTCCAAACTAATTTTTAGGCGCTACGAAAAAAAGTTTGAAAATTTGACGGGGCGGACGGCGTTTTTTATAATGTGCAGTGGGACAAAAAGAATCTCCCGTCCCTCTGCCGGCTCCGGGAGAAAACAAGGAAAAGAGAGGAAAAGTCTTTATGGAAAAGTACCTGGTCCTAGCCACATTTGTTGGCTCCATCATTGCGCTTCTCTTTGTGGTCATCACCGCAAAGAAGGTGCTGCGCTTCTCGGAGGGCACCCCCCTCATGCAGAAGATCTCCCAGTCCATTCGTCAGGGTGCTAACGCATACCTCAAGCGCCAGTATTCCGTGGTAGGCGTGTTCTTCGCCTGCATGGTGGTGGTGCTGTGCGTCATGGCAGCCTGCGGTCTGCTGACGTGGTTCGTACCCTTCGCCTTCCTGACCGGCGGCTTCTTCTCCGGCCTGTCCGGCTTCATCGGCATGAAGATCGCCACTGCCTCCAACTGCCGCACCGCCAATGCCTGCCAGGAGGGGCTGAACCGTGGTCTGCGGGTGGCCTTCTCCGCCGGCTCCGTCATGGGCTTCACCGTGGTGGGTCTGGGCCTGCTGGACATCTCCGTGTGGTTCTTCCTGCTGCGCTTCGTGTTCAAGCTGGAGGCCTCCGCCATCACCAGCGCCATGCTGACCTTCGGTATGGGCGCCTCCTCCATGGCTCTGTTCGCCCGTGTGGGCGGCGGCATCTTCACCAAGGCCGCCGACGTGGGCGCCGATCTGGTGGGCAAGGTGGAGGCCGGTATCCCGGAGGATGACCCCCGCAACCCTGCCGTCATCGCTGACAACGTAGGCGACAACGTGGGCGATGTGGCCGGTATGGGCGCTGATCTGTACGAGTCCTATGTTGGCTCTATCATCTCTGCCTCTGCGCTGGGCGTGGCCGCCTTCTCCGATCAGGCCTTCAAGGCCATGGCCATCCCCATGGTCATGGCGGCCATCGGCATCATCTGCTCCATCATCGGCACCTTCTTCGTCCGCACCGACGAGCAGGCCGACCAGCGCACCCTGCTGAAGGCCCTGTCCCGTGGTACCAACCTGTCCGCTATCCTCATTGCCATCATCGCCTGCCCGCTGGTGATCCTCCTGCTGGGCAAGGAGCATCTGGGCCTGTACTTCGCCATTCTGGCGGGCCTGATCGCCGGTGTGCTCATCGGTAAGGCCACGGAGTACTACACCTCCGACACCTTCAAGCCCACGCAGGATCTGTCCTCCAAGTCTCAGACCGGTGCCGCCACCATCATCATCGGCGGTTTGGGTCTGGGTATGCTGAGCACCGCCGTCCCCATCATCATCGTGGCTATCTGCATTCTGGTGGCCTACCTCTGCTCCGGCGGCGCCGCCTCCACCGGCATGGGCCTGTACGGCATCGCTCTGGCCGCCGTGGGTATGCTGAGCACGCTGGGCATCACGCTGGCCACCGACGCTTACGGTCCCGTGGCCGACAACGCCGGCGGCATCGCTGAGATGGCCGGTCTGGCTCCTGAGGTCCGCCAGCGCACCGATGCTCTGGACTCTCTGGGCAACACCACCGCCGCCACCGGTAAGGGCTTCGCCATCGGTTCCGCCGCTCTGACCGCTCTGGCTCTGATGGCCTCCTACATCGAGAAGGTCAAGGAGGTAGGCGCTGACGTCACCTTCCAGGATTTCAGCCTCATGAACCCCGTGGTGCTGGTGGGTCTGTTCATCGGTGCCTGCCTGCCCTTCGTGTTCGCCGCCCTCACCATGAACTCCGTGGGCCGTGCCGCCCAGAGTGTGGTGCTGGAGGTGCGCCGTCAGTTCCGGGAGATCACCGGCCTGATGGACGGCAAGGCCGATCCCGACTATGCCCGCTGCGTGGACCTGTGCACCAAGGCATCTCTGCACGAGATGATCCTGCCCACCATCATCGCTGTGGTCTGCCCCATCGTGGTGGGTCTGATCCTGGGCTACATGGGCGTTGTGGGTATGCTGGCCGGCGCTACCGTCACCGGCTTCCTGATGGCCATCTACATGGCCAACGCCGGCGGTGCGTGGGATAACGCCAAGAAGTACATCGAGGCCGGCCACTTCGGCGGCAAGGGCTCCGACTGCCACAAGGCAGGCGTGGTGGGCGACACCGTGGGCGATCCCTTCAAGGATACCTCCGGCCCCTCCATCAACATCCTCATCAAGCTGCTGAGCATGGTCTCCATCGTGTTCGCCGGTCTGGTGGTGAACTTCCACCTGCTGTAAAAACTCCATAAAAAGAAGGCTGAGCGGATGCTCAGCCTTCTTTTTGATGCTATTTTGAAAGCTTGCGGGCGTAGGCCAGCGTTTGCCGCAGGGCTGCCTCCCGGTCGAGCCCCGCCAGATGGAGCTTGCGGGCGTAGGCCAGCAGCTGGGAGAAGTCCCGATCCGGGGTCAGTCCGGCGGAGATCAGGTCGCCGCCGGTGACCATGGGGCGGGCCATGGCGGCCCGGTAGATCTCCAGCCGCTGCCGCAGGAAGGGCTCCGGGTCCGGACGGGGCGGGTCGCACCGGGAGCCACGGTGATCCGCCAGCGCCAGCAGGATCAGGTCCTCCGGCTCTATGGCGGCGTCCAGCAGACGGTTGGTGGACTTGACGGAGGCCCCACTCAGTGCCATGGCGTTGGGCTTCATGTGCAGGGCCACCAGATTTTTCACGCACCGGTGGAGAGCTTTCTCCCCGATCACCCGGCGCAGGAAGTCCTCCGCCGGCGGCAGACCCGCCTCCTCGTGGCCGTAAGCGTGGATGACGCCGCCGGACTCCGTGGTGGCGGTGACCTTGCCGAAGTCGTGGGCCAGTGCCGCCAGCATCAGGGCCATGGGCTGGGCTGCTTGGGGCCGCAGCTCGGCGGCGGTATCCAGCACCGCCATGGTGTGCTCCCACACATCCCCCTCCCCGTGGTAGCGGGGCGGCTGGGGGACGCCCTGTAAGCGCTGCACCTCCGTGAACCACGGGCGCAGCTGGTGCATGGTATCCAGTGTGCGGAAGAAGATGGAAGGGCGGGGCGCCTGCAGGAGGGCCTTTTGCAGCTCCCCCTCCACCCGTTCACGAGACAGGGCCGACAGATCCATGGTGCGGCACAGGGCCACCGTCTCCTTCGCCACGGTAAAACCGAAGCGGGCGGCGAACTGCGCTCCCCGCAGCACCCGCAGGGGATCCTCCGGGAAGGAGTGGTCGTCCACGTGGCGCAGGAGGCCCCGGCGGAGATCCTCCCGGCCGCCGAAGAAGTCCAGCACCTGACCGGTGAGCACGTCCTCCATCAGGGCGTTGACAGTGAAATCCCGGCGGCGGGCGGCTCTCTCCGGCCCCAGCCACGGGTCCACCTCCACGGTGAAGTCCCGGTGGCCCCGGCCCACGGCGGCCTCCCGCCGTGGCATGGCGATGTCCAGTCCGCAGCCCGCCAGTCCGTAGACGCCAAAGCTGGCCCCCACCGTCCGACGGCCGCCCATCCGGTCCAGCACGGCTTCCAGCTGCTGGGGGGTGACGCCGTGAACCTCGATATCCAGATCCTTGCTCTCCCGGCCCAGCAGGCGGTCCCGGACGCAGCCGCCCACATAGTAGACGCTGCCGCCCAGCGGCTGCACCTCCTGTGCGATGCGGCGGGCCGTCTCACGGTCCTGTGTCATGCGTTCTCCCCTCCCTGTGAAAAAAGCCGTGGCCACGGGCCACGGCTTTTGCGTTTACGCCAGAATGTCCCCCAGATCGTCGAAGGTATGGGCATTGGTGACCACCACCACGTGGTCGCCCTCCTGAATGATGCTGGTGCCGCTGGGGATGATGATCTCGCTGCCCCGTGCAATGGCCGCCACCAGCACGTCGTCCTTCAGGGACAGCGCCCGCAGGGGCTTATTCAGCACCGCACGGCTCCGGGCCGTGGCGGTGAACTCCAGCGCTTCCACGGCGCCGCCCAGCATCTTATACAAGCTCTCCACGGCGCTGCCCTCGGAATTGGCCAACGCCCGGACGTAGCGGGTGATCTGGTTGGCCACGATATCCTTGGGACTGACGATGCTGCCCACCCGCATATCCCGGACCAGATCCATGTAGTTGGGGCGGGTCATCTTGGCCAGCACCTTGGGGACGCCCGCCCGCCGAGCCGTCAGCGCCATCAGCAGATTCTCCTCGTCCCGGCCCGTCAGGGAGACGAAGGCATCCGCCTCGAAGATATTCTCGCTGGTCAGCAGTTCCTCCTCCGTGCCGTCGCCCTCGATGATCATGGCCGTAGGCAGCTGGGCCGCCAGCTGAAGGCACTTATCGTGCTTCTGCTCCACGATGCAGACCTTGGTATTGCTCACCGCCAGCTCCCACGTGAGATACATGGCGATGCGGCTGCCCCCCAGCAGGGACACGGTTTTGACCCGCTGCTGGGTGCGGCCCATAGCTCGCAGCATCTTCTGGAGCTCGGACTTGGTCCCCACCATGTAGAGCTTGTCGCCCTCTCTCGGCACAAAGTTGCCGTTGGGGATGATGCACTCGTCCCCCCGCTGGGCAGCGCAGATCAGCACCTCCGCCGAGCGGATACGATGGAACTCGCTGAGGGCCACCCCGTAAAACCGGTCCCGCTCCGTCACCTGTATGCCGATCATGTCGATACGGCCGCCGGCGAAGGGCTCCACGGAGGAGGCGGAGGGGAAGCTGAGGATGCGGGCGATCTCCCGTGCCGCCGCCAGATCGGGGTTGATGACCATGTCCATCCCGATCTCCCGCTTCAGCAGGGCGGCGTCCCGGCGGTAGTCCGGATTCCGCACCCGTGCGATGGTGTGCTTGGCCCCCATGGTTTTGGCGATGAGGCAACACACCAGATTCGTCTCGTCCAGATTGCTGACAGCGATGACCAGATCCGCCGTCCGGGCGCCGGCCTCCTCCAGCACGCTGATGCTGGCGCCGTTGCCCTCCACGCACATAAGGTCCAGGGTGCTGTCAGCACGGGCCAGCGCCACCGGGGAGGAGTCCACCATGGTGATGTCGTGGCCCTCCACCGCCAGCTGGCGGGCGATAGCGTAGCCCACCTTTCCGTTTCCTACAATGATGATCTTCATGAGCCTGACTGTTCCTTTCCCGGTCGTTCCGGCTGCTCTTTTTTCGGAGGTATTGCTTCTTGCGGCGGCTGCCCCTGCGTCTGCTCAGGTGGCTCCGCCGGTTTGGGTGGATTCGCCTTTCCCGGCTGCTCTGCCGGTTTAGGCGGCTGTGGCTGTCGGGGCGGCTGCGTCGCCCCGGAAGGCTTCTGCGCCGCAGCTTCCTGCCGTGTCGGCCGGGCAGCCTCTTCCGCCGCCTTTTCCTCTGCCGCACGACGGCGCTGGGTGCGCCGGTGCAGCACCACCGCATTCAGCTCACCGCCTAAAATCAGCACCGTCCCGCTCATATACAGCCACAGCAGCACCACCACAATGGTGGCGATGGAGCCGTAGAGCTGGGTATAGTGTGCCAGATTTTCCACATAATAGGAGAAGGCCAGCGACAGCAGCATCCACGCCGCCAGCGACACGGCCACGCCCGGTGCCACCTCCCGCAACGGGCATCGGCGGCCCAGCGCCAGCATAAACAGCACCGTCACCAGCACGAACATCAGCAGCGCCACCGCCACGAAGCGGAGCTTGCTCCAGAGGTTGATGAAGCCGTCCGGTACGGTGATGATCCCCGACACAAAGTACAGCGCCCGGCGGCCCACGGTGATCATCAGCAGCGTCAGGCCGATGGATACCATGAGCCAGATGGCGAAGAGAAAAATTTTCAGCTGATCCAGCAGGATGTTCTTGGGCTGGCCCTTACCGAAGGCCTTGCGCAGCGAGTGCAGCAGGCAGCCGGTGGCCCGCATGGGGAACCAGATGGAAAACACCAGACTGAACCACATGAGCTGGCGGCTGGCGTTGCCGGAAACGTATTCCAGATAGCCCCGCACCACCTCCGCCACGTCCCCCGGCACGATCTGCCGCAGGCCGGTGACGATGCTGTCCACATCCAGCTCCAGAATACCCAGCAGGGTGCTGACGAAGATCAGCAGCGGGAAAATGGCGAACAGCAGGTAGTAGGTCAGGGCTGCGCTGTCCCGTGCCACGTCATGGAGATAGTACCGGCGGATCATCTGCGCCGCCGTTTGCCCCAGCGCCGTGCGGGGGTGAGTGCCTTTACGCATAGTTCGCTCCTCTCTGTTTCAGCTAATTATTGTAGCACAGCTGTGAGCAAAATAAAAGGAGATTTTCCATTACACGGAAATCTCCCACCTGTTTTTTATCATAAATATTCCAAAAATATTACTTTTCTGTAAAATTTTGTTTTTTCCGCTGAAAATTTAGAAACTATTCACTATTTAGTATTGGCATTTAAAAAAAAGCGTGTTATAATACGTATGATCGGAGTTGTCTCCCGTGCATGGAAAAATTTGTAAAGAGGGTCTAAACTATGGATAACTTAACGAGAATCGTCAAAACCGAAATTTCCCGTCAGTACAAGAGCGTGCGGCAGTTTGCTTTTGCGGTCAATATCCCCCTATCTACCATCAACAGTGCGCTGCACAACGGCATCGGAGGTTCTTCCTTCGACACGGTGGTGCAGATCTGCCAGACGCTGGGGATCAAGGCCATCTCCAGCGATGCCTCCTTCTATCTGACGGAGGACACCCAGCAGCTGCTGGATCAGTATGCCCAGTTGGACGACTACGGCCGCCACACCATCGCCTCGGTGATGAAGGTGGAATACGACCGCTGCTCCACGCAGGGCGCCCGAAGCACAAGCGGCAGCGATTATGAGCTCCGCCCCAGTGTCAACGTCTCCTCCGACCTGGGCGGCTCCTCGGTGGAGCCGCTCCAGGTACTCAGCGACCATCGCAGTCTGTAACCTACCAAACAGAGCTGTGACAAAATCTGCCGGAGATTTGCGGCTCCGGTTGGTTTTGTGTCGCCAGCCACGGGCTCTCCCCCACTTGGGGGGAGGGCCTGTGGTTTTTTATAGGGAGTTATGGTGCATGATAGGGAGTTTACTGTTCTTTGCGCTTGCCGGTACGCAGCAGGGCTGCAAGGCTCATGCCGCACAGGGCCGCCAGCCCCATCCACAGGCCGGTGTCGCCGGTGTCTCCGGTGGGAACGGCGGGGGTGGTGGGCTCTGCGGGAGCGGGCAGCTTGGTCACGGACTCGGTCCGCAGCACCTGGCCGCACACGGTGCAGGCGTAGGTCTTGACGCCCTCACGCTCCGTGGTGGCAGGCGTGGTGATCTCGCCCTCGCCCTCCGTATGCTGGGCGTTCACGGTGAAGGTGACGGTAACGGTGTTGCCGAAGCGGTCGGTGGCCGTCAGGGTCTGG